>ERZ1047472.3336-NODE-3336-length-10622-cov-5.178386_pt1 | contig 10622 bp, 7 predicted proteins | sample MGYA00383095_ERZ1047472 | MGnify/ENA primary metagenome ERZ1047472 (study PRJEB29581, sample SAMEA5548365) | metagenome | biome: marine; feature: coastal; material: water | depth 1 m | study: Short-term variability in the microbial, nano- and picoplankton...
CAATATTACATCCCCTCGCTCCAAACCAGCAGAAGCTGCGGGACCAGATGGGTATATATCATTTATCACAGCGCCTCTAGATCTGTCTAATCCCAAAGCAGAGGCCATAACAGAATCTACAGCATTGGTTCTTGCACCCATCCAAGGGCGAACAATTCTACCTTCTGAAATAGCACTATCTACTGCGCGAGAAACAAGTTCTGCAGGTATTGCAAACCCAATACCATTAGATCCACCTGACCGTGAAAATATAGCCGTATTTACTCCAATTAACTCACCTGTTAAATTCACCAAAGCACCTCCAGAGTTTCCAGGATTTACAGCAGCATCGGTCTGAATAAATGAAGATGTATCTGTTACATTTGTACGGCCTAAAGCTGATATTATACCACTCGTAACAGTTTGTCCCACTCCGAAAGGATTTCCAATTGCCAGTACAATATCTCCAATTTCTGTAGTATTATCTTTTTGAATAGCTAGGCTAGGTAAGATCTCTTTACCAACATCTATTTTTAAAACCGCTATATCAATATCTTCATCTTGCGCTAAAACAACAGCTTCAAACTCACGCCTATCATTAAGTACAATTTTTAGTTCTTCAGCTCCATTAACCACATGTGCATTAGTAACTATTACTCCCGTGCCTCGAACTATAACGCCTGATCCCAAAGAGCTCTCAGTGCGTTCTTGTGGCGCCCTTCTCATACCAAACATTTGATCAAAAAATGATGACCCTCGCCGCGATATTGTCCTTGAAGTAAAGACATTTACAACCGCGGGAGATGTTAATTTGACTACTGGAGAATATGATAGTTCAACCTGCAAAGTTGAACTGGGCACTACTTTGTCTGTACCTGGTGCTACATACAGTAAATCTTGAGCAGAAACTCCAAACGGAAATAGAAAAAAAGAAATAACGTATAGATTAAAAAATAGATTTTTCATTTTTATAAGATAATTGTTTTTCATTAAAATTACCATAATTAAGTAAACAAACTCATATTTTTGCATTAACTATGATTAAGTAACCAAGATTAAATACTGGACATACCCTTAATTCCTTTTATGTGAACATTTGATTCTTGATAAAAAGGCTTTGCATAATGGTTTCCCCAGAAAATTCAGAATTAAAAAATAGAGATAACGTGGACCTAGATAATCCAAGCATAGGTTTTGTATCTCTTGGTTGCCCTAAGGCAATGGTTGACTCGGAAAGAATTATAACCCTTTTAAGGGCAGATGGTTATAAAATAGGTAGCACTTACGATGACTCTGATGCGATAATTGTTAATACATGTGGTTTCTTAAATTCGGCAAAAGCAGATAGTCTTTCGGCAATTGATGAAGCTCTATTCGAAAATGGACGTGTAATTGTAACTGGGTGTATGGGTAACGACCCAATTATAAAAGAACATTTTCCTAAGGTTCTATCTGTAACAGGTCCGCAACAATACGATGATGTAGTCCGGGCGGTTAGAAAAGCAGCACCCATCACAGGAAATAAATTTAGGGATTTAATTCCATATGAACGCTCACGAATAACCCCTAAGCACTATGCATATTTAAAAATTTCCGAGGGATGTAACAACAAGTGCACATTCTGCATTATACCAGATCTCCGAGGAAGTCTTGACAGTATAAATATCACAAATGTTATGAAAGATGCAGAAAGTCTGGTTAATTCAGGGGTAAAAGAACTAATAATTATTAGTCAAGACACCTCGGCTTATGGCTTAGATATAAATTATAAGGAAGGCACTTGGCGAAATGAAACATATAAATCAAATTTGTTTGATCTAACGCAGGCACTCAGTAAGTTGGGCGTTTGGGTAAGAATGCAGTATGTTTATCCTTATCCCCATGTAGATAAGATAATACAAAATATGGCTGATGGAGGTATTTTGCCCTATATTGATGTTCCCTTTCAACATGCAAGCCCGTCTGTGCTTAAAAGAATGAAACGTCCCGCAAACCAACATAAGCTTATGGAACGCATAAAATCGTGGAGAAAAATATGCCCAAACATAACGATTCGTTCTTCATTCATAGTTGGCTTTCCGGGGGAAACAGAAGAAGACTTTGAAATACTTATTAATTTCTTAAAAGAAGCTAAATTAGGTCGCGTAGGAGCTTTTAAATATGAAAATGTAGATGGAGCTCAAGCTTTTGAATTTGAAAATCAAATACCACAGAATATAATCGATGAAAGATACGAAAGGTTAATGGAAACCCAACAAGAAATTAGTTTTGAAATTATGAATGCAAAAATCGGAGAAACTTACGATGTAATTATTGATGAAGTTGATGAAGACGGAGCTTTTGGACGTTCAATGGCAGATGCACCTGAAATAGATGGCTGTGTATTTCTCAATGGAGATACTGAAGTTAAAGTTGGTGACATAGTTTCCGTTAAGATAAAACATACCGATGAATATGATATGTGGGGAATACGCGAATAAGGATACTTGATAACCCATTATAATTGTAATTTCACACACCTTTAAAAAAGTAAAAAAATATATACAGTTATAAACGAAATAATTGATTGACTTCGAGCGCTTAAATACATAAATGAGCGCAAATAATTATAAAAATAAAGCTACATCTAGAAGACTAACTATGCCAACTATTCAACAGTTAATACGTAAACCACGTCAGCCCAAAAAACGCGGAACAAAAAACCCCGCTCTTCAGGCTAATCCACAAAAGCGTGGCGTTTGCACAAGGGTCTACACAACAACTCCTCGTAAACCTAACTCAGCCCTTAGAAAAGTTGCTCGAGTACGACTGACCAACGGCTACACAGTCGCAAGTTATATTCCTGGTGAAGGTCACAATTTACAAGAACATAGTGTAGTTCTCGTGAGGGGCGGAGGACCACGCGACTTACCTGGTGTTAGATATACCATAGTTCGAGGTAGCCTTGATGCTCAACCAGTAAAAGACCGTAAAACAAAACGTTCCAAATATGGCGCTAAAAGACCTAAGTAAAAATACATTTACTTTATTTCTAATATTCAAAATATCTCTGAAATACATGCTTCGTCGATGTAAGAATCGATACAGTTTTTTGTGGATACCAAATACTCCCTCAAAGTAACCTCTCGATCATTCAGATAAGATGTGTCTAAAAAATTATCCAAGTACTCCTTGCTAATGCTTTTTGCTGCAGCAATACAGTGTTTTAGGTACACCGCAGCTGGAAAATCATTTCTATTCCAAAATGTTTTGACACCATAATGATCCATTAAAGACTGAATATCTAAATAATTCATATGCGGCAGTTGTATTTTACTATCCAAGCTTTCAAAACACATAATGGCGCTAAGAACTTCTTCTGAATTCCTCACATGAGCCTGCACTTCATGGAATTCATACCTAAATTCATGTTTTTCAAAAGTATTGAAATCCTTTTCGTCAAGCTGGAATGCTAAAGCATACATAGTTGAATCTGGGTGAATTATAGCAGAGGCATGTGATATACATTTATCCTTTGCATTTACTAAGCCTTTATCAACTGACAGTGTTCCGTATGAATTAAAGCATCGTGCATAACCAAAAAGTTTAACTTGAGTAATTTCCCTCACATTTGGAAAAAGCCTACTTATGCTGATTTCTGATAATAATGATGCATAACCAATTACAAATTTCATATTTTATCAATTTTCGTGCATCTAAAGTACTCAAGCTTAACACTCTTGCCGCAATACCAATATTTTGTAAATTAATATTTTGAGTAAAAAAGAAAGTGGTGCGGGTGAAAGGACTTGAACCTTCACATCTCTCGATACCAGAACCTAAATCTGGCGCGTCTACCAATTTCGCCACACCCGCACAGGAGTAACAATTTCACGAGGCGTATGCTTTGATTTTAAATAAAAATCAAGCCGATTATTAGCTCTTTTTTGCCGTCATTGGAGCTTTTAGTAGTGACCATGAGGCAGCAATAAGACCAGAAATAATATTTGCTATCGCCATACCAAAAAATGCTCCCCTTAAACCGTCTAAATGAACACCAATATAAATGAATAAAACATAAAGAATTAATGATCTGATAATTGTATAGACTAGCCCATAAATTGGTCTACCTAATGCATTGAATCCTGCAGCACTTATAAAAACAAACCCATAGGCAAATATAGTTATTGGAACAATATAAAAATAAGAAATAGTTTTTGATACTACTTCTGGGTCATTAGAGAATATACTTGCAATATCTACTGCAAATAAAGCCAAAATAACTGCCATAAAAGTACTCCATAAAATACATATCCAATAACAAAAAATAAACGCGGAGCGAACTCGTACCGTGTAACCTGCACCACCATTTTGGCCAGTTATAGCTCCAACACATGCAGACAACGCATACAATAGACCAACGGATATTAACTCAGCCCGGCTGGCCACTGTAAAGGCTGCCAAGTCAGCTGTAGTTAATGTATTGCTTATTATAAGAACAGCTATCCATGCTGAAACTGGTACGATAGCATTTGTTCCAGCAGCAGGTATGGCAACGCGTCCAATTATACTCCAAGCCCTTATAATCGACCCCTTTGTCATGTTAACAAAGGTTATAGCCTTTCTATGATATAGAATGACATATAAACCAAAAAGTGCCGCTATCACATTGCCTACAACCGTAGCCAATGCAGCGCCTTGAACCTCCAACCTAGGGAAAGGGCCCCAGCCAAATATTAGAAATGGGTCAAGTATAATATTTATAACGGCACCAGTTATCATTATCGAGCTTGGTAATAGAGCTTCTCCTCCCGCACGAAGTATATTGTTACTCATCATAGCTACTGATACTATAGCTAATCCTGGAAGTGATATTACAAGATAATCCCTTGCCATCTTTAATACTTCATTGCTTTCATTTGTAAGACCAAGGAGTAGTGGCATAAGTAAGTATAAAAAACTTATTAAGCAGGTCATTATTAGCAATCCAAACATTATTGCTGCAGCTCCATGACGCTTAGCTTTTTGATAATCACCTTGACCCAGAGCACGCGAAATTGCGGACATTGTCCCCGCCCCCAAACCTATATTCACAGAATTACCCACAAAAGTAATTGGAAATGCAACACCCAGAGCAGCTAACGCAAAACGGCCCAAATTAGGTCTACTCACGTCAATTAAATTTCCTAAATATATCGTATCTACAATACCAGTTGAGATAAGTGCAATAACAGCAATAGAAAATGGGCCAAGCATGCGTAACACATGATTCGACACCTTGCCTTCTGTTAGATCAACTACAGCGCCAGCAGCCACTAATCATCACGATGTGAAGGGGCGAAGGCAGCTAAAGTTGCCATCTGCACTATTTCAGAAGCAGTCGCTCCCAGAGAGCAAATTTGCACAGGCTTTTCGAGACCCGTCAAGAATGGACCCAAAACAGTAGCACCCCCTACTGTATCAAGTAGTTTAGTAGATATAGACGCGGAATGAATAGCAGGCATTATTAATATGTTTGCTGAACCCGTTAACCTTGAGAAAGGATAGGTAAGAGTATGTAGAGGATCTAACGCTACATCCGCAGCAAGATCGCCTTCATACTCAAAATCAATGTTACGCTCATCGAGTATTTCAACTGCCCTACGCACTCTCTGCATACGTTCACCTACTGGATTTCCGAAGGTTGAGTAAGACAAAAATGCTACCCTAGGTTCAAAGCCAAATTGACGAGCAAAACTAGCTGTTGTCTCTGCGATGTCGGCTAAATCCTCGGCAGCAGGAAACTCGGTTATATTAGTATCTGCGATGAACAATGTTTTGCTTTTATTTACGACTATGGATACCCCCATAGTGCGCTCATTTTCGACATGGTTTAATACCAATCTAACATCCCTTAAAGCAATGTCATAGCTTCTAGTCACACCCGTTACCATACCATCTGCCAATCCATGATGAAGCATTAAGGCAGAAAAAACGTTTCTATCATTATTTACTAATCTCTGAGCATCCCGACGTAAGAAGCCTTTTCGTTGCAGACGGCCATAAAGGTACTCAGTAAATTCAGCGTTTCTGTCAAAGAGTCTGGCATTGAGTATGGTATAGTTTTCTGGTTTTTCAATTCCCAATAGTTTCATATTGTCATAGATGGGCTTTTCACGACCGATCAAGATTGCCTTTCCTAAGCCACGTTGTTGATAAGATTGAGCAGCCCTAATAACAGCCGGTTCTTCACCTTCAGCAAAAACTATCGTTTTTGGATTTTGCACAACAGCGCTGGTAATTCCTTGAAGTATAGCAGCTGTTGGGTCCTGCCTTTGTGCTAAAGACTTCTTATACGCGTCCATGTTTTCAATTGGCTTACGCGCTACACCAGTATCCATAGCAGCTTGAGCAACATAAGGAGGTATCTCAGATATCAAACGCGGGTCAAAGGGAGCGGGAATAATATATTCAGGCCCATATTTAGGTCTTTGCCCATGATAAGCCGCCGCTACTTCCTCAGGGACATCCTGTCTGGCGAGGTCAGCAAGTGCATGTGCACAGGCAAGTTTCATCTCTTCGTTTACATTTCGTGCTCTTACATCAAGAGCGCCTCTGAAAATATATGGAAAGCCGAGCACGTTGTTTACCTGATTGGGGTAATCCGACCTTCCTGTTGCAATAATTGCATCACTTCGTACTTCTTTTATTTCTTCAGGCGTTATTTCCGGGTCAGGGTCTGCCATTGCAAATATAATTGGCTGGTCACTCATTGAACGTATCATATCTTGTGTTACGATACCCGCTATAGAGAGGCCTAAAAAAACATCAGCGCCTGACATAGCTTCTTCAAGGGTGCGAAGACTGGTATCCACTGCATGGGGAGCTTTCCATTGGTCCATAGCCTCTTGACGGCCCTGATAAATTACTCCCTTACTATCTAATACGATAGCATTTTCATTCTTCACCCCAAGCCTTTTGATTAAACCTAATACAGATAAACCAGCTGCGCCAGCTCCTGAAAGAACAACCTTCATATCTTCAAATTTTCTACCCGTCAGTTGTGCTGCATTTATAAGTCCTGCAGTTGCAATGATAGCTGTACCATGTTGATCATCATGAAACACTGGAATATCAAGTTTCTCACGTAATTCCTGCTCTATGATAAAACATTCTGGAGACCCTATATCTTCAAGGTTAATGCCGCCAAAAGTATTTCCAAACCTTTCAACACATTGAATAAATTTATCTGCATCTTCTTCTTCTACTTCAATATCAAAACTATCAATATCAGCGAATCTTTTAAATAAAACTGACTTACCCTCCATAACTGGCTTAGATGCCATAGCACCTAAATTACCTAATCCTAGTATTGCTGTGCCATTTGAAATCACAGCAACCATATTACCTTTAGATGTATAGTCATACACCAAGTCAGGGTCCCTAGCGATTTCTTCAACTGGGACTGCAACACCTGGGGAATATGCAAGCGATAAGTCTCTTTGAGTTGCCATAGGTTTTGTCGGAAGTAATGATAACTTTCCAGGAACAGGAAGAGTGTGGAAATCTAGAGCCTGCTGATCGGTTATATATGTTTTCTTCGGTGGACGAACTTCAAGCTTAGCCACAAGGCACTCCTATTTTTATTAAACTTCTTTAACTATAAAAATCCTAGCTTCATAGACTTAATGACTCGAGAAACCAAGTTTATTACCAATAAAGGTGCTCAAGTTTTAATCGCGCGTTAAACATGAAGCATAAAAAAAGTGCAAATATATCCTTTCATTAAGGAAATATAGAAATAGAAAGCATCAGACTCGACTCTGTGTGATGGATTCAACATGTGTTAGTTAATGATTTGCGATCCACTACATAAACTTAGGAGTCTAAAATGAAAAAAATAGAAGCAGTAATAAAACCATTCAAACTTGATGAAGTTAAAGAAGCGCTGCAAGGAGTAGGGTTACAAGGTATGACTGTGGTGGAAGCCAAAGGGTTTGGTCGTCAAAAGGGCCACACTGAATTATACCGAGGTGCTGAATATGTAGTTGATTTTCTACCTAAGCTAAAATTAGAGCTGGTTATATCTGATGATCAAGTCGAGGCGGCACTAGAAGCAATTCAAACGGCAGCAAAGACGGGAAAAATAGGGGATGGAAAAATATTCGTATCAGACGTATCACAGGCTATTAGAATCAGAACAGGCGAAACAGGTGATGCCGCACTGTAACACCAAAACTACACAATAAGCTCTAGAGTATTACATCATAACAAGGGAAAGGACATAAAATGTCAGATAAACTACTCAAAAAGATCAAAGACGAAGAAATCAAATTTGTTGACTTACGATTTACGGATCCAAAAGGTAAAATGCAGCACGTAACCTTTCACAGCGACTTGGTTGATGAAGACCTATTCAAAGATGGAACTATGTTCGACGGATCATCAATTGGTGGCTGGAAAGACATCAATGAGTCTGACATGGTGCTTTTGCCTGATGCTGAAACAGCTCAAATGGATCCGTTTTACCAGCAAGATACACTAGCTGTTTTCTGTGACATTCTAGAACCAGATACTGGTGAATCTTACAACAGAGACCCTCGAGGAACTGCAAAAGCAGCCGAAGCATACATGCGTTCAGCAAAAGTGGGAGATGATGTTTTTTTTGGACCAGAAGCAGAATTTTTTGTTTTTGATGACGTGCGATGGGATACTAGTGAAAACAAAACTGGTTATGAGATCGACTCAACTGAGCTACCATCAAACACGGGCAGATCCTATCAAGGAGGAAATATGGGCCATAGACCTGGACCAAAGGGTGGATACTTCCCTGTACCACCGGTGGACAGCCTTCAAGATATGCGGTCTGAAATGCTTTCAGTTATGGAAGAACTAAACCTTCGCCCAGAAAAACATCATCATGAGGTTGCACCTGCACAGCATGAATTAGGGATGAAATTTGATACGCTGCTCAAAATGGGTGATAATATGCAGTTGTATAAATACATTGTTCATAATGTAGCCCATGCATATGGTAAGACTGCAACCTTTATGCCAAAACCTATGTGGAATGACAACGGAACTGGTATGCACGTACACATGTCAATCTGGAAAGATGGTAAACCAACTTTCGCTGGTGACGAATATGCTGGACTATCAAAGTCATGCCTACACTATATCGGTGGAATTATTAAACATTCAAAAGCTATCAATGCATTTTCAAACGCATCGACTAATTCTTACAAAAGGCTTGTTCCGGGGTTTGAGGCACCTGTTATGCTTGCTTACTCAAGTCGAAACCGGTCAGCTTCTATTAGAATACCATGGACTGCTTCACGAAACGGTAAGCGACTTGAAGTAAGGTATCCTGACCCTGCTGGAAACCCTTACCTCACTTATACAGCCCTCCTGATGGCAGGTTTAGACGGAATAAAAAACAAGATTGATCCGGGCGAAGCTATGGATATTGATTTGTATGAATTATCTCCTGAGGAAGCTAAGGATATTCCTCAAGTGTGTGGTTCATTACGCGAAGCGTTGGATTCATTAGACTCAGACCGTGATTTCCTCAAAGCTGGCAATGTTTTTGATGACGATCAAATAGATGCTTACATAAATCTAAAAATGGAAGAAGTTCATCGCGTAGCTATGCATCCAAATCCAGTAGAGTTCGATCTGTATTACAAGTGCTAAGATGTAAATAAATATGTATAAGAGAGCCGCCAATGGGCGGCTTTTTTGTTTTTTAATCGCTTTTATAATTTTATGCATTTAATGAGGTTTATATCAACTAAAAGTGATTCATAAAAACATATGAAAATTAAACGTCATTATACACAACCCAACGAGTGTCCTTACAGCTCCATAGGCTTTAAAAAAGTTAAAAGTGAGCTTCGCAGTTTAGACGGTATTAAGCATTCTAATAAAATTGAATTTTCAGTTCCAGAAAATTGGTCTCAAGTAGCGTGTGATATTCTCGCACAAAAATACTCACGTAAAACTGGAATATCATCAAATTTAAAAGCAATCAAGGAAACTGGAGTACCTACCTGGCTCTGTAGACACGAACCAAATGATAATGATTTAAAAGGAAAAAAAAATATAATATCTGGCGAGACTGATGCTAGAAAAATTTTTGATAGAATGGCTGGTTGTTGGGCATATTGGGGTTGGAAGGGTGGATATTTTTCCAAAGAACAAGACGCTTTAGTATTTTACGATGAAATTAGATACATGCTAGCCACACAAATAGCAGCACCGAATTCACCTCAATGGTTTAATACAGGACTTCACTGGGCATATGGAATTACTGGTTCCGCTCAAGGACATAGTTTTACAAACCATAAAACAGGACAAATAGAAAAGTCAAAAGATACTTATGAGCACCCTCAACCGCACGCTTGTTTTATTCAATCTGTAAATGATGATTTACTTGGCAAAGATGGTATAATGAGCTTATGGAAAAAAGAAGCTCGGTTGTTTAAATATGGGTCAGGGACTGGAACTAATTTTTCTAATATTAGAGCTAAAGGCGAACCTCTTTCAGGAGGAGGTCAATCGTCTGGTCTTATGAGCTTTTTAAAAGTAGGGGATGTATCAGCTGGAGCGATTAAATCAGGTGGCACTACACGCCGAGCGGCAAAAATGGTTATTGTTGACATTGATCACCCAGACATAGAAGATTT
>ERZ1047472.3351-NODE-3351-length-10598-cov-49.988239_pt1 | contig 10598 bp, 6 predicted proteins | sample MGYA00383095_ERZ1047472 | MGnify/ENA primary metagenome ERZ1047472 (study PRJEB29581, sample SAMEA5548365) | metagenome | biome: marine; feature: coastal; material: water | depth 1 m | study: Short-term variability in the microbial, nano- and picoplankton...
TACAGTGGCTTGAGTCCTTTCTTAAGAAGTGGGAAGCGGCGCTATTATTTATCAGTCATGACCGCGAGTTTATGGATAACCTTGCTACCCGATTTATTGAAATAGATCGCGGCAAAGTGATGGAATTTAACTGCGATTACAACACTTACCTCAAGCGCAAAAAAGACATGCTTGAAACAGAAGATAAGCATAATGCGCTGTTTGATAAGCGGCTTTCACAGGAAGAGGCATGGATTCGAGAGGGTATTAAAGCTCGCCGAACCCGCAACGAAGGACGCGTGCGCGCTTTAGAGGCAATGCGCGAGGAATTTGCCGCCCGTCGCAAACATCAGGGTAAAGCCAAAATAAATGTTGTGGAAGCAGAAAAATCAGGCAAAATCGTGGTTGAAGCACGAGATATTAATTTTATATTCGAGGGCGACCCAGAGCAAAAAGCCATTGTAAAAGGCTTTTCCACATTGATTCAGCGCGGCGACAAAATTGGCCTTATTGGTGGCAATGGCTCAGGTAAAACCACACTTATAAAATTACTTCAGGGTGAACTTGCACCCAGCACAGGTAAAATTAACATAGGCACCAACCTCAATATTGCCTACTTTGATCAGTACAGAAGCGCCCTAAACGAAGAAAAAACTGTACAAGATAATGTTTCTGGTGGTCGCGATATGATAGATGTTGGCGGTAAATCGCGACACGTTGTCAGCTACTTACGGGATTTTCTTTTCGCGCCAGAGCGCTGCCGTCAACCGGTTAAAGTACTCTCAGGCGGAGAACGCAATCGTCTTCTTTTGGCCAAGCTTTTCACTCAGCCCTCTAACATGCTTATTCTAGATGAGCCTACCAATGATCTAGATATAGACACATTGGATCTTTTAGAGGAGCTCCTAATCGACTACAAGGGCACTATTATTCTGGTTAGTCATGATCGCGCTTTTATTAATAATGTAGTCACCAGTACTTTGGCGTTCGAGGGTAATGGCGCATTTAATAGCTATGTGGGTGGCTACAATGACTGGCTACGTCAGCGCACCCAGCAATTAAACAAGAGCAGTAAGCCGAAAAAAACTGATACCCGAATTAAGAAAAAAACCGCTAAACTGTCCTATAAGGATCAGCGTGAATTAGATGCATTACCAGGCCAAATCGAAAAGCTTGAAATAGACATTGCCGAGATCTCACAGCTAATGAGTGACCCCGACTTCTTTAAAAGCGCACGTGATCAGGTTCAAAAAACAGAAAATCGGCTATCAGAACTGCAAAAACAGCTAAGCCAATGCTATGAACGCTGGGAAATACTCGAAAATCAGTAATATTTAACGATCGGCATAGCGAAAGCATCCACAACGCTTTAAAATTAACCCTATATTCACTTAGTGCGTAAAAGATTATGAGCTCCAAAAAATCACCAAAGGTATTAATTATTGTCGACGGATTTGGCTACAGTGATAGCGGGAAATACAACGCAATCTCTGCTGCTAATGCCCCTTACTGGCGTAACCTATGGGAAAACAATCCCAAAACACTGATTAGCACCTCTGGTATGGCGGTAGGATTACCCGAAGGACAGATGGGCAACTCAGAAGTTGGCCATATGACATTAGGCGCTGGGCGCGTGGTGTATCAAAACTTTACGCGCATCAATAAAGCGATTGCCGACGGCGACTTCTTCACTAATCCCGTATTTTGCGATGCCATTGATGGCGCTATAGCCAATGATAAAGCTGTTCACATTGTTGGCCTGCTTTCTCCGGGCGGTGTTCACAGCCATGAAGACCATATCAATGCCATGCTTGAAATGGCCGTCCAACGCGGCGCCAATAAAGTTTATATTCATGCCTCTCTTGATGGCCGCGACTGTCCGCCGCGAAGCGCCAAGCCCTCGCTAGAAAAAACACAGGCCCTCTGCGACAAGCTGGGTACGGGTAAAATTGCCTCAATTATTGGCCGCTTCTTCTCCATGGACCGCGACAATCGCTGGGATCGAGTTGAGCAAGCCTATCGTCTAATGACTGAGGGCCATGCCAGCCATACGGCAACTACTGCTGTAGAAGGCCTAGAGTCTGCATACAGTCGCGATGAAAATGACGAATTTGTTCAAGCAACAGCCATTGTTGGCCCGGGAGAAACGGCTATCGCCATTGAAGATGGCGATGCCATAATCTCTATGAACTTCCGCCCTGACCGTGCCCGTGAAATTACTCATGCTTTGGTTGATGACCAGTTTGATGGCTTTGAGCGAAATAAGGTAGTTAAGTTGTCTAGCTGTGTCATGACCACTGAATATGAAGCTACACTGGATTTACCCTGTGCCTACCCACCAGAAAATTTGGTGAATTCACTAGGGGAGTATCTGGCTAACCAGGGTAAACAGCAGTTACGTATTGCCGAAACTGAAAAATATGCCCATGTGACATTTTTCTTTAGTGGGGGTCGCGAAGCCCTCTATGAAGGTGAAGAGCGAACCCTGATTCCCTCACCCGATGTAGAAACCTATGATCAAAAGCCAGAGATGAGCGCTTTTGAGGTGACAGACAAGCTAGTAGAGGCTATTGATTCTGGCCGTTTTGATACCATTATCTGTAACTATGCTAACTGCGACCAGGTGGGTCATACCGGCAACTTTGACGCCTCTGTTAAGGCGGTAGAGACCATAGATGAATGCCTCAAGCGGGTTATAGAGGCTACTGCTCAGCAAGATGGAGAAGTACTGATTACTGCGGACCACGGCAATGTTGAAGAGATGTTCGACGAGGCTAGCAATCAGCCTCATACCCAGCATACTACATTACCAGTTCCACTAGTTTATGCCGGACCACGTCAGATTTCTCTTGATTCTGGCGGTTCTCTAGCAGATATAGCGCCAACTATTTTGGATATGATGGGGCTAGAAAAGCCTGCCGAAATGTCTGGCCGATCACTTATTATCTAATGCACAGGCTTTCTTCAGATAGGCTATTAGCATCTCGCATACCTATCTGGAGTGTTCTGCTTGCGGCTATTATTTGCCTAGGACTCAGCCTTAGTGCATCGGCTGATAATCACCAGAAAAAAGAACTTAAACAGCTAAAAAACAGCATCTCGAGCCTTGAGAAAAAATTGCGCAACCAGCGCAAAGAAAAAAACTCTCTGCAGCAGCAACTTGAAACAATCGAACGAGAAATCAGAGATCTCAATAAAAAAAATCGAACTATTGGCAAAAAAATAACGGAAAATGAGAGCAACTTATCGCTACTCAGGAGTAAGAAAAACAATCTTGAACAGCGAATCGAAAATCAACGTTCAACAATTGCCAAACAAATACAAGCGGCCTATAAAACAGGTAATGAAGAACCTGTAAAATTACTACTCAACCAAGAAAATCCTGAACAACTATCCAGAATACTCAAATATTATGACTACCTTTTAGAGGCTCGATCTAAGAAAATCGATCAGTTTACTGCGGATATCGAAAGCTTAAAAATAACGCTTTCGAAGATTCAATCCATTAAACAATCGCTGGCTGGCTCAAGAAAAGAGCTAGAGCAAGACAAGCAGAAACTGGCGAGCAACCTGAGCAAGCGCAAAACAACACTCAACAAACTAAGCCAGTCGCTGCTATCTAATAATAATCAACTCAATCAATACAAGAAACAACGGGATGAACTCGAAACCGTCATAGAAACAGTCGAAAAAGCGGCTAAAGCCATTGCTCCCGCGCAAGATTATCCTTCTTTTGCGCTTAGCAAGGGAAAGCTGAACTGGCCAGTGCGCGGAAAATTAAAAGCTAGCTTTGGCAGTAAGCGCAGTGAGTATTTACGCTGGCAAGGCTGGCTTATTAGCGCTAAAGAGGGTGCTAATATTCAATCAGTACACCATGGTCGTGTGGTTTTTTCAGACTACCTAAGAGGATTTGGCTTATTGGTGATTGTCGATCATGGTGATGGTTATATGAGTCTATATGCCCATAATAAAGAGTTGCTAAAAGAGACCGGTGACTGGGTTCAAAGCGGAGAAATTGTCTCACGCGCAGGAAATACAGGCGGTTTAACTAACACTGCTCTATACTTTGAGGTACGAGAGAGGGGTAAGCCTGTGAATCCTAGAATCTGGCTAAGTAAACGCTAACTAAACCATGCGCGTATAGATGACTATGACATTACCAATCAAAACCCATGCCGCTATTTTTGCCATTACCTTGAGTCTATACTCCATTAATGGTCTGGCCAATACTGATGAGCAACAAAGTGCCAATGAGGCACAGCTCTTATCAGCGGTATTAGATAAAGTGCGCGAGGAATATGTAGAGGTTCCCTCAGATACTCAGTTAGCTGAAAGTTCTATCGAAGACCTGCTTAACAATTTGGACCCTCATTCCACCTACCTCGACAAAGATGATTATGAAGCACTGCAGGGCAAAACCTCTGGCAATCCAGGCGGCTTAGGGATTGATCTCAATATGAATCAGGGCGCTTTCGAGGTTGTTACAACCATTGATGGCACCCCAGCAAGGCAAGCAGGAATTCAGACGGGCGATAAAGTTGTCGCAATTGACTACCAAGCAACTACCGATATGACATTAGACGAGGTCACAGAGGTATTGCGTGGCGTTCAGGGATCAGAGATTATTCTGGGTATTGTTAGGGATGGCTCACAACATCTAGAATTTAATCTTAAGCGCGAGCTACCGGCAAAGAGCTCAGTGCGCAGTCTGATACTTGATGAGGGTATAGGCTATATACGTATCTCAACCTTTCAAGCCGAAACCAGCCAAGAATTTATTTCTGCTATCAACAAATTACAACAAGAAGAACCTCTTGAGGGTCTAGTGTTAGACCTTAGAAATAACCCTGGGGGATTAATGCCGGTTTCAGTAGAAGTGGCTGATAGTCTAATTGATCAGGGCCTTTTACTGTATACCGAGGGTCGGCAACCCAGAGCCAATCAGCAATATTATGCCACCTATGGCGATCTGATTAATGGCGCTCCAATAGTGGTTCTGATTAATGGCGGCAGTGCCTCAGCCTCAGAAATTGTCGCCGGCGCTCTACAGGATCAAGAGCGGGCAACTATTATAGGAACACAGAGTTTTGGTAAAGGCTCGGTGCAGTCAGTTATCCCGCTCGGCGATGGAAGGGGTATAAAATTAACCACGGCGCATTATCTAACCCCTAGTGGACGATTTATCCATGGGCAGGGTATTGAGCCAGATATTATTATCGAGCAAATAGAGCCGCAGCCTGGCAGTAATGACAATCAGATAACGCGCGCCGTTCAGATTTTAAAAAAATCTTAACCCTCTAGCCGCTTACTCAGCCTCTAGCCGATCAACCTTTTGGAACCCACGGGGCAATTTATGCCCTCGACGTCCTCGCTCACCCCGATAATGCTCTAAGTCTTTAGCTTTCATAACCAGGTAACGCTTGCCGGAGTGGACCACTAGCGAGCCACCCTCTGGAATCACCGCAAAATCGACCACAAATTCTTCTCGAGCCTGCAATCTTGAACTTGGGATATTAATAATCTTATTACCCTTACCCCGTGACAATTCAGGCAGATCGCTTAGCGGGAAGGCAAGGAGTCTGCCCTCGTTACTCACTGCGGCAATCAGTAGATTTTCATCGGACACTAACTTAGGACTCAGTATTTTGCCGCCTTTTGGAATCGACACCACAGCTTTACCGGCTTTATTCTTGGTAAACAGATCGCCAATTTTAGCCACAAAACCATAACCCGCATCTGTACCTAACAGAATTTTTTGCGAATCATCACCCATGACCAAATGGGTGAATAACGAACCTGAAGGCGGATTTAACCTACCCGTAGCTGGTTCACCCTGACCTCGCGCAGAGGGCAATGTATGGGCCGATAGTGCATAGAATCTTCCGGTTGTGTCTTGAAGGAATACATTCTGATTACTGCGCCCTAGGGCTGAGGACAAGAATTTATCCCCTGCTTTATAGTTCAAACTAGTGGGGTCAATATCATGACCTTTGGCCGCTCGAAGCCAGCCTTTATCGGAGAGCACCACGGTCACAGGCTCTGCAGTCAACAAATCTTTCTCGCTAAAGGCCTGAGCTTCAGTACGTTCTGTTAATGCTGAACGACGCTCATCACCGTACTCTTCGGCACTGGCTTTTAGTTCTTTCTTTACTAGGGTTTTAAGTCGAGCATCTGAACTTAGCAATAATTCTAGCTCGGCTTTTTCTTTGGCCAGCTCTTCTTGCTCAGCGCGGATTCTAACTTCTTCTAAACGCGCCAACTGACGTAATTTGGTATCAAGAATATAATCCGCTTGTAGTTCAGACAGCCCGTATTTTTCCATCAGTGCCGGCTTTGGGTGGTCCTCGGTACGAATAATATGAATGACATCATCAATATTCAAAAAGGCAATTAACAAGCCATCTAATAGGTGTAATCGCTTTTCAACTTTTTGTAATCTGTAATCCAGACGGCGGCGAGTCACATCAATTCTAAAACTTAACCATTCTTTTAAAATACGCTTTAGGTTCATTACCGCCGGCTTACCATCGACCCCAATAATATTGAGGTTAATTCTATAGCTACGTTCTAAGTCCGTGGTGGCGAATAGATGATCCATTAAAATTGCTAAATCCACGCGATTGGATTTTGGTGTAATCACCAAGCGTGTTGGATTCTCATGGTCTGATTCGTCACGAAGATCGGCCACCATAGGCAATTTTTTATTGCGCATCTGGGTGGCAATTTGCTCCAACACCTTGGAGCCAGACGATTGAAATGGCAGTGCGGTTACAATCACATCACCGTCTTCTTTATTCCATACAGCGCGCATCTTTACTGAGCCACGCCCGGTTTCATAGGCCGCCTGAATGTCGGCTTTGGGCGTGATGATTTCTGCATCCGTTGGGAAATCGGGCGCCTTAATAAACTCCATGAGCTCAGGGATATCCGCCTTGGGGTTATCCAGCAAATGTAAGGTGGCACTGACTACCTCATTGAGATTATGTGGCGGTATATCCGTTGCCATACCCACCGCAATACCGGTAGTGCCATTAAGTAAAATACTCGGCACACGGGCGGGTAATATCTCGGGTTCTTCTAGGGAGGCATCAAAATTGGGACGCCAGTTACTGGTGCCCTGACCTAATTCAGCCAGCAGTAATTCTGCATATTTTGAGAGCTTGGATTCGGTATAACGCATCGCGGCGAAAGACTTAGGATCATCCTGAGAACCCCAGTTACCCTGACCATCAACCAGTGGATAGCGGTAAGAAAAGGGTTGTGCCATCAACACCATAGCTTCATAGGCGGCACTATCACCATGGGGGTGAAATTTACCAATGACATCACCCACAGTTCTGGCTGATTTCTTATATTTAGCTGTGGCCTTTAGGCCTAATTCACTCATGGCGTAAACAATGCGTCGCTGCACTGGCTTAAGTCCATCGCCAATATGGGGCAAGGCGCGATCGAGAATGACGTACATTGAATAATCAAGGTATGCCTGCTCGGTGTAGCTACTCAGTGACCGGCTCTCAAGACCCTGATCATTAAAGGTTACTGTATCGTTCATTGCCCTTCCTTTGTCTTATTCTATTTACAGATTGCCGGTATCGGCCAAATTACCTTTAGTTTCTAACCACTGTCGTCTATCTGGCGAGCGCTTCTTTGCCAACAGCATATCGAGCACCGAGTTGGTATCGTCGCCCGGCTCTAAAGTCAGCTGGACTAGGCGCCTTGTATCGGGATCCATAGTAGTCTCGCGCAGCTGAGGTGGATTCATTTCACCCAAACCTTTAAACCGCTGAACATTGACCTTACCACGTTTCCCTTCAGCCTCTATTCGGTCGAGAATGCCCTGCCTTTCAGCATCATCAAGCGCATAATAGACCTCTTTACCCACATCGATTCTAAATAATGGCGGCATGGCCACATACACATGACCGCTGGCGACCAGTGGTCGGAAATGGCGCACAAATAGCGCGCAGAGTAGGGTGGCAATATGCAGCCCATCGGAATCTGCATCGGCCAGAATACACACCTTGTGGTAACGTAAATCATCTACAGACTCTAGTCCGGGGTCCACCCCTAACGCAACGGATATGTCATGTACCTCTTGAGAACCAAGAATCTCTTGGGATTCCACTTCCCAAGTATTAAGTATCTTGCCGCGCAATGGCATGATTGCCTGATTTTCTCGATTGCGCGCCTGCTTAGCAGAACCCCCAGCCGAATCACCCTCAACCAAAAATATTTCGCATTGTTCGGGTTCATCACTCGAACAGTCCGCTAACTTGCCGGGCAGTGCGGGCCCCTGTGTAATCTTTTTACGCACCACTTTTTTACTGGCTCGCATACGGCGCTGGGCGTGCAAAATACAGAGCTCAGCAAGCTTTTCTGCTTCTTCGGTATGCTGGTTAAGCCATAGACTAAAGGCATCCTTCACCACACCGGAGATAAATGCCGCTACCTCTCTTGAGGATAAGCGGTCTTTTGTTTGTCCCGAGAACTGTGGATCCGCCATTTTTGAAGAGAGTACGAAACTACAGCGATCCCAAATATCATCTGGCGTTAATTTTACACCTCGGGGCAAAAGATTACGGAATTCACAAAATTCACGCATAGCCTCTAAAAGGCCTGTGCGCAAACCGTTGACATGGGTGCCGCCCTGAGGCGTTGGAATTAAGTTTACATAACTTTCTTGGACGACTTCGCCACCATCAGGCAACCATTGTACCGCCCAGTCCACCGCTTCATTTTCAGCAGATAATGCGCCAATAAAGGGCTCAACGGGAAGCACTTCCCAGCCCTGAAGTGCATCTGAGAGGTAGTCCTGTAACCCATCCTCGTAATACCACTCAAGGCTTTCACTGGTATTTTCATCATAAAAGCTCATGGTAAGGCCGCTACATAACACCGCCTTAGCTCTTAGAACATGACGTAGTCTTGAAACACTAAACTTAACCGAATCAAAATATTCCGAATTGGGCCAGAAACGCAAAATTGTACCTGTATTGCGCTGTCCACAGGTATCTATCACTTTTAGATCAGAGGTTTTATCACCGTTCGAAAAAAGAATTTGATGAATCTTGCCACCGCGCTTAACTGTGACGTCTAAACGGTCGGATAGAGCATTAACCACGGATACCCCTACACCGTGTAGACCGCCCGAAAACTGATAATTGTTGTTAGAAAACTTACCGCCCGCATGCAGCGTTGACAGAATAACCTCTACACCCGGCAACCCCTGCTCTGGGTGAATATCCACTGGCATGCCGCGACCATCATCACAGACTGACAGTGAGCCATCTTTATGCAACGTGACATCCACACGGCGCGCATGACCAGCCAAAGCTTCATCAACACTGTTATCGATGACCTCTTGAGCCAAATGATTGGGACGACTGGTATCTGTGTACATACCGGGACGTTTTTTGACCGGATCTAGCCCCGTGAGTACTTCAATATCTTCTGCGTTATAGTTGCTCATTATTTAAGAGTACTTTTTCAGTTATTGGTTTTTATGCACGTTAGTTAAGAATTCCATATTTGCTGGCAAATGTCGCTGATAATCCACAAAACTATGATCGCCCCCAGTCTCTGTTTCAATATGGCAACCCTGATAGTGATGCTGTGCCAACCGATAATCTAATACCTCATCACCTGTTTGCAATAGCAGTTTATAATTTTGCTTTCGCTTAATTTTTTCTGGATTCAATCGAACATATTCTTCAATATGTTCAGGCTCAAAAATCCAGCGTTCTCCAGTCACGAAATTCTCATTTTCTCCCAGCCATGAGTGTAACCCAGAACCTGGATTGACGGCAGGATTTATCAGTACAGCTGGCAAGTTATATTGCTCGGCCAAGCAGGTTGCAAAAAAACCACCCATGGAACTTCCTACCAAATAAATAGGCTGTGGAAGATATGCCTCAATAATCGCTCTAAGCTGACTCATAACCTCAAAAGCAAAGGGTGACAACTGTGGACAAATAAACTTTATGGACGGCGTATTTTTCACCATCCAATGCTGGGTTTCAAGCGCTTTTTTGGACTGTGGTGAACTGTTGAAGCCATGCAAATATAGGAGCATTAAAATAGCATTATCTGGCAATTAAGTGAGCCAATATTATAGTGCATAAATGCCTATTGTCAGCGTCAAATTAACCATGATTATTTGCTTGGGTAATCTACTCGATTAATACCCGTATCAATATGACCATCTGGCAGCAAGTCTAGCCATCGATAAGCGGGGCTTTTATCAGTAAGAGCAAACTGATCTGAATTTTCTGCGAACTGGAAACAGGTTGATGGCGTCGAGTAAACCTTAATCCCTTGCCAATCAGTTTCATGTTGCTGGTGAACATGCCCTGTTATCACTGCTTTAACATTGTCATAGGTAATCAAAATATTATGCAGCTTTTGATGATTAGATATTCGGTGCTCATCAAGCCACTGGCTATTTAAAGACACCGGACTGTGATGCATGGCAACCAATACATGCTTATCTTTCATTCGCTTAAGATTATGCTCTAGCTGTACTAACTGCTGGTAAGATATTTCACCCCCAGGTTGTCCGGCAACTGAGCTATCTATCATCAATACAGCCCAATACTCATGCTCATAGACTGGCAGATAGG
>ERZ1047472.3354-NODE-3354-length-10596-cov-4.951712_pt1 | contig 10596 bp, 6 predicted proteins | sample MGYA00383095_ERZ1047472 | MGnify/ENA primary metagenome ERZ1047472 (study PRJEB29581, sample SAMEA5548365) | metagenome | biome: marine; feature: coastal; material: water | depth 1 m | study: Short-term variability in the microbial, nano- and picoplankton...
CTCGTTGTCATCCTGCTGCAGGTATAGAAAGCCCTGCATGAAGGTCGATTTGGCAGCGAACTCATTCTCGGGAAACAATTCAACGACGCGCCCGTACGCCAACTGCGCAGCCCCGTAGTCCTGCGCCTCGCGCAGAGCTTCCGCCCGCAGGAAGAGAACTGTGGGCAGGTATTTCCCCTTTGCCCCAAACGTTTTCTCATAGCTCTCGGCAACTTCGACAGCCTTGGGCCAGCGGCTGATCTCCATCCAGCATTGCAGTTGTGCAAAGGTCGCACTCTCCACCACCGAGTCAGTCGGCATTGTCTCCAGCATGTCTTCCATGATCAATGCTGCTTCCCGATATCGCTCCAATCCCTGAAACGCCATCGCGAGACGGAGTCGCAAGGCAGAGTCAAAGTTCTCGATTTTCTGAAAGCCGTCGAGTTCGCGGTTTACCCGCTTCAAGATGGCTTTTAGCTGGTACACGGTCCCAGCCGTAGTCGGACGAGTCTCGAGCACTTTGATGCGGTCTTCGATCTGCGCGATTTTCGCATTCTGGTATTCAAGCAACTTTGCCGTCGGCCAGATTCGCTGCAGGCAGGTAATCGCTTTGTAGTATTCCTTTTCGTCGAGAAACGAGGACCCGAGCTTGAGAGCGAGAGTCTGGAAACTGATAACCTGTGTCATCTCGGCGAGATTGGGAAACTCGTCGCGAATGAGAGCAAGAGCCTTGTCGCGCTCACCTGCCTGGATGCGGGCATAAAGCTGCAGGACCACAGCGCGGCTTGCCGCTTCGGGAGCGATCTCACGAAATTTTGGCAGCTGGTCTGCGAGAAAATCCGCTGCCTCGGAGGGGAAATCCTGCTGAATGTAGAGTGTCGCAAACATCAGGAGAGCCTCGTAGCGCTTGAAGGGCTGGTGTCCTTCGTTGGCCCAGTATTCGCCGAACCCGCGTTGGGCATCGACCAATTCGGACTGGGTCATCAGGCAGATACCGCGCCAGAAAGCGAGTTCGTCAGCGAGCTTGGGGTCGAGCTCGGGGTCTTCGCGTGCTTTCTCAATCCAAACGAGGGCCTCGTCGAATTTCTTCAACGCAACCTTACAGATCGCGACAAGCGGGGTGTGGATTCGCGCCGCCTCTTTCGCCTCTTCGGCTTCGCCGTAGTCGACGATGAACTTTTCCAAAGCTTCTTCCGCAGCCGCGAAATCCCTGGCCTCGAAGGCCGCTCGTCCTCGTTCGAGAAGCTGGGCCGGACCTTCTGGATTTGCTTCGGCTGCGGGATCAGCCGGTTGATCCTGTGCCGGGGAACACAAACATCCTCCAACAATTCCAACACCGACAGCAAGCCGAGCCACAATGGAAAAGTGAAGAGACGAAAACATTACGAGAAAGATGAACCCGAATCAGACAAAAAAAGCGCCCCACCCGTCAACCGCGAAACAACATCGTTTCTTCTCGGGATAGACAGAAATCTGTAGCCGCACTCGTAGAGAGTGCGGCGGAAGGAAAAACCATGCAAAGGCGCAGAAACGCAAAGCTTGAGAAACAAATCGACTAGCGCCGTGTCAGGAGGCTCATGACTACATTATGCTTCGCGTGATTGTCGAAAATGCAATCCAATCCGACTGTTTTGCGCCGCTGCGCCTCTGCGTGAGCCTTCCCCCAACTCGTACACCGCTTTGCAGCGATGACTACATTCGCCGAATGCTAATTCGCGCAAAGCTCGTTCAGCTGATCCAACAGCGGCGGAACGTGCTCGTAGGGATCTTTGGTCTCTTCGTATTCGAGAATGACGTAGCCCGCGTAACCGGTGTCTTTCAGGATGGAAATCACTCGTTCCTGATCGGCGGGTTCTTTCCCGTCGCCGACTTTGATCTCGGTCTTGAGCTGCACGTTAACGGCATAGGGAGCTGAGGCCTCCATTTCGGCGTAAACATCGTCTGCCTTGAAATTTCCACTGTCGAGGTTCACACCGACAAAAGGATTTTTCACGGCTTTGACAATGCGCAGTAAGCGATCCGCCGTCGTAATGCTGTCGTGATTCTCGATGCCGAGAAAGATTCCCTTCGAGGCCGCGTAGTCCCCTGCTTCTTCCAGTGCTTCGACCGCGTTGCGCTCTGCGTCTTCCGCGGAAACACCTTTCGGATGCTTGCCCGCAAAAACGCGTATGTGCGGCGCGCCCATGATGGCAGCATGATCAATCCACTCGCGGACGTAAGCCATCTGCTCGGCACGCTCAGGAGCATCTTTTGGGTAGGAGAAATTGTTACCGACTGCAGTTCCGGAGACGACCACCCCATTCACATGGGCCACTTTACGACATTCGGCCATGTCAGCTGCAGTCACATCCGGCGGAAAGAAATAGCTCGTCAGCTCCGCACCAGCAGCTCCATTCTTGGCGCAATACTCGATGAACGATGGCATCGTCATCTCGGGCTTCGCTTCATCAAAGCGACTGTTTTCCTTTCCGCGCATGTAGCGGAAGTGATTGCGAAAGGAATAGGCCGCGAGACCGACCGAGAGTTTTCCACCGGCGCGCTGGTACCGCTCTGGCACAGCGAGAAGTTGCCCAGCAGGGGCGAGAGACAGGCCAAGGGCGCCTCTCATCCAGTTACGTCGATTGGTTTTCATGATCAGATATTGGGAACGCTCAGGCCCTGGGGGTCAAGCCTCGTCGTAGCCCTCGGGGTTTGCAGAATGCCAAGCCCACGCCGATTCGATAATCGGTTTCAGATCAGGATACTTGGGCTGCCAACCCAGCTCCTTGCGAATCTTCGAACTGTCCGCAATCAGAATCGCAGGATCACCCGCACGACGCGGCGCAACTTCGGCGGGAACCGGATGACCGGTCACTTCGCGAACCGTTTCAACGACATCCTTCACACTGAATCCATTTCCATTGCCCAGGTTGTAGTGGGCTACTTCATTTTTCGTGAGGGCTTCAAGCGCGAGGATGTGAGCCTGCGCGAGGTCTTCGACGTGAATGTAATCCCGAACGCATGTTCCATCCGGAGTTTCGTAATCAGCACCGAAAATCATGATTTTTTCCCGCTGCCCGAGGGCAACCTGGAGGACGAGAGGGATCAGGTGGGTTTCCGGATCGTGATCTTCTCCACGAACCTCTGTGCAGCCTGCCGCGTTGAAATAGCGAAGGCAAGCGTAGCGCAGACCCTTAGATATGTGCATCCAGTGAAGAATGCGCTCAAGAAAGAACTTCGATTCTCCGTAAGGGCTTCCAGGAACAATTTTCTCTTTTTCCGAAATCGGGATTCGTTCCGGCTCGTCGAACAGGTTTGCTGTAGAGGAAAGAATAAATCGCTCGACGCCATTCTCTACAGCTGACTGGAGCAAATTTATCCCGTTCAAGGTATTACCCCCCAAATACCGGTAGGGATTCTCAACTGATTCCCCAACCAGGGAAAACGCAGCGAAGTGCATGATCGAGTCCGGCTTGAAATCACCCATCACCGCATCAATCTCCGACTTGTTCGCGAGATCACCTTCGACAAAGAGAGCCTGCTCGTTCACCGCAGCGCGATGCCCCATGTAAAGATTGTCAAACACCGCGACTTCGTGACCTTCAGCGATCAGGGAATCGACCGCGACACTTCCAATATATCCGGCTCCACCGGTAACAAGAACTCTCATAGACTTGGGTTACTATCCACCCGCGAGAGTCTACGTGCAAGCGTTTGAACTGAATGATAGAACCACTAATGGACATTCAATTGACCAAATCAGTAATTCTTTAGTAGTTTCCCTCCCCCGGTTTCCGTACAACTTACCTACATGAGTCGACCAATAATCCGCTGGGGTATCCTCGGCACGGGAATGATTGCCGAAAAATTTGCGCAGGGGATCTCTCTCTCTCAGAGTGGTGAGCCCAGGGCAATCGCTTCGCGCAACAGCGACAAGGCCGGAGACTTAATCCAACAGCTTCGCGATTGGAGCGGAGTAAACCACAGCTTCGATGTCACGGAAGCGGTTGAAGGATACGAGGTGCTCATTGACCATCCCGATGTCGACGCAGTGTATATCGCCCTGCCGAATCATCTCCACAAAAAATGGACGATCAACGCACTCCGGGCGGGGAAGCACGTTCTCTGTGAAAAGCCTCTCGCCCTCAACGCGGCGGAAGCAGAGGAGCTTTTTGCCGTCGCATCAGAAGAAGGACGTGTCCTGATCGAAGCCTTCATGTACCGCGCACTGCCACAGACAACGAACCTGCTCGAATCGATTCGGGACGGTTTGATCGGTGACCTGCGAATCATTCGGGCCAATTTCACGTTCAACCGGGAAGCATCGCCCCATGATGCACGCTACCAGGCTGAAAACGGCGGCGGATCGCTCATGGATGTCGGCTGCTACTGCATCGACTTTGCCCGAAGCCTGACCGGAACAGAACCCGTCGAGATGAACGCCACATTTCATCAACATGAATTGGGAGTCGATGATTATGCAGCAGGAATCCTCGCCTTTCCCAACGACGTCCTCATGACATTCACGTGTGGAATGACGGTCACTTCCGACCAGACGGCGCACATCGCCGGAACAGAAGGAAGAATCGAAATACCAAGATTCTGGTTCGGAGAAGAAGGCTACTCCATCATTCGTCTCGACGGGAAAACCGAGACGATTCCTGGAAAGAAGAACGCGTCCCGTCCTGTTTACGCCGCGGAGGCCGATGCTTTCGCAGATGTCGTAGAAGGGGCCGAAAACTGGAACTCACCCGAGAACACGATTGGGAATATGCGTGTCCTCGATGCGCTGCGAAATTAGCGTACCCTACCCATCATGCTCTGATCGCCCCTCGAAGTTGGATGGCGCTTCTAGCTGAAAAAACTACAGCTTCCGCACTTTCATCTTCCGGAACCAGACCGGATCCTGGTGATCCTGTAGCAGGATGGGACCCGCCCAGCTTCCAAAGCCTTCGTGCTTCTTGTATTTACTCTTCGCAAACCGCTCTTTCCAATCATCACTCCCCCACTCGACCGAAACGACCTTCTTCCCGTTGAGCCACTGTTCAATCAAATTCCCTTTTACCCGAATCTTCGCCTGATTCCATTCCCCCACAGGTTTGAGTTTCTTATCATCGGGAGCTGCGACAAGTTCGTAGAGCGAGCCGGCACGGTGAGTGGGCTTCTCGTTATCAGGGTGCTCTTCATCATCAAGAACCTGATATTCCAACCCGAGGCTTCCCTTGGTGCGATACTTCACACCGCTGTTTCCTGCCTTGGAGATTTTCCATTCAAAGGTCAGTTCGAACTCCTCGTAGGACTCCTTCGTCACGATGTCTTTCCCTTTTCCATAGCGATGAACAATCCCCTCTTCGATTTTCCATCCTTCTCCTACAGGCTTGCCATCGACTCGCTGCCACAGGGAAAAATCTCCCGATGCAAATAGATCTGCCCCTTCGCCGTCGGTCTCTGGTGAAGGCGTGGGAGATCCTTCTCCACGCAGTTCTGCTTCCGTCCATGGCGCAAAACGATCACTATTGGCATCACGGAACTTTTTCACTTCGCCGTCTGAGATGGCAACTGCCTTGTTGCCCCAGGCGCTGCGCACATAGGTAAGTGTATCCGCCAACTGCTGATCGCTCAAAAACATGTGAGGCGGCATGATGGGAGGAACATTGGAAATCGTCTCTCCATTGACCTTGATCGGACCACTGAGTCCATTCAGCGCCACCGCAATCAGAACGTCTGGGTCTTCTGTGACCCAATCACTTTTCACCAAGCTCGGAGCGATGTTTACCATGCCTTTTCCATGAGGCTGATGGCAGGCAGCGCAAAACTGACTGAAAGTTGCCAATCCGGACTGGTAAGTTTTTGCGAGCCCTTTGTCCTTCTTCACCCAATCGGGCATTTTGTCTTTGTAGACGGAAGCAAAGCGATCAGGATACCCCTTTGAGGTAATGGCTTTTGCGTAGGAAGACAAAACTTCGACGTCTTTCTTCCCAAGCTTTTCTGCGGCGTCGGAAAATTCTTCGGGAAAGAGATTGGAAACTCCCGTCGTCTCCCCGGCAAGGCGCAACGCGGTTAGATTCACAAACCAATCATCATCGGCGAGGTTATGTTCAATCACCTCTTTCTTCAAAGACTGAATTCCCGCAAGAGTCCACATCGCATGAGCACGGCCATGCGATGGCCCATTCATTGCCACCTCGGTGATCACCGGAAGGAGGTCCTTTTTGTTTTCTTCCACAATCCGCTTCTGCGATGCCAGCCTCCACCATAGATGCGGATGCGACAATCCGTCGACGAGGCTCTTGGGTTTCGCCTTCGGCTTGTAGTTCTCCGGTACGACCCGCCAGATTCGTCCTTTCCCGATAAACTTATCCAACTCGCGCTCTTCGGACTGTCGACGCAGGTAACTTGTGAGGAAATTCTTGTCCTGAATAATGCCACGATTCATATCCACGATGTAGAGGCATCCATCCGGACCGAACGAACCATTAACGGGACGGAATCTCTCATCCGTGCTCGCGAGAAACTCCCGTTTCGTCCACTTTTCATCGTCGTAGAGAAGGTGTTCGAATTTCTTCGTATTCGGCATCGGTGCGTCAGGTTTAAACGCTCCCACCGTATTCGTGCCCGGACTGAAGCTGAAGATGACGCCTTCCCATTCCTCTCCGAAAGCTCCGTGGGAATGCACTGCGAGGCCACTTATCGAGGTCACGCTGTTGATCCGCCCGTCCTCTTGAATCATGCCCGGCTTGTAAGCCCGGTTCATCGCCGTGTTGGTCCGAATCGCACGCACTTCTTTGGTATCCGCTTTCGGTTCTCCATACTGGCGGTCGTAGATTTCCGAATCGGTAAAAAACCACGCACTGTTAGAGTTGTGATAGAGACGGGCAAATGCATCCGTCGAAATCCCCCACTGCCCTCGGGACTTCGTGCCGTCGACGACCACCTGCCCAGCGGCCCACTTGAGACGACGCCCCGACTTCGAGTTGTACATCCAGTTGTCGATCGCGTGGTGAAGCCCATTCTCTGCATGCTCGATATTTCCCATTGCCGCCTTGGCATACTCGATCATCGGTGTGCGCTTGTCGGCGACGAGATCCCCATTGGTATCTTCGCAGAAAACAAGGTTCCCATCTCCCAGAGCAACGAGCGCTCCCCCTTCGACAATGGAGAGGCTGCGTGGATTGAGAACTTCATCAAGAAAGGTCGTCGCCTTGTCCATTTTCCCATCGCCATCGGTGTCTTCCAGCACCTGAACGCGACTGATCGGATCGTGATCATTGGATCCATCGGTATCCTTCATGTAAGACTGAAATTCACAGACCCAGAGTCGACCCTCCATATCAAACTCCGCAAATACCGGATCCTTGATCATTGGAGCCTCAGCCACCAATTCAACACGAAAGCCAGGAGCCACCTTGAAAGTTTTTGCTGTTTCTTCCGACTCGAGAAAGGGAACAGGATCGGGGGCCCATTTTCTCCAATTGGTGGAATCGAGCAAATCCTTGTCCTTTTCCTTTTTGTCGCCGTTCTGAGCATCGACATCGAAAGGGAGCACGAAAGCAAACGCTACGAGTGCGGAGATACAGGAGAAAAACTTCATAAAGAGAAAAATCAGAGAATAAGTATCCCTACATGAGGGGGACTCGCAAACAAAGCTTGGTTTTCCAAGTAGGTCAAACTACTCAAAAAAGGCTCATTTTCCTGCATCCTATCCACACATTATTACGGACGAGGAACGCGAGAAATCAGATGTCAACGGCCCACGATGGCGCCCCTGGAGTCGCAAATGCGATGTCGACGGTTGGATGCGAGCCCCTCCTCGTCCCGATTTCCGATTGCTCCTTCTACAGAGTATTCTCGACGAGGCACCCCGTCGCCGAGACGCTCAACCGGCATTTCCAATGCTAATCAGGTTCGACATTCCCATGATCTGCCCGGTCGGCATTTTCCCAATGCCGCCACTTTCGCCCCCCTCTACTTCGCCCCCCCCGGAGACTGAAGAGACTGCACGCGAAAAGCAACTTCACGCCGCTGACCGCCCGGAGCCTTGGCCTCCGGAGTAGTTATCTCCGCCGGGATTACCTTGCTCCTGACTTCCTGAAGCTTCAGTTGCGGGCCCGACTTGCTGATTCTGTCCTAAAAATTGCAGGGACTCCGCCACCACACGGAGCTTGGACCTGTTTTGACCCGTCTTCGAGTCGGTCCATGTGTCCAACTGCAGGCGTCCCTCAACAAGAACACTGCGCCCTTTCTGCAAATACTTCGCCGCGTTTTCCGCGGTCTTTCCCCATACCGTGACGTCGACAAATGTCGTCTCGTCCTGCTTTTCCCCATTCTCCAGAGTTCTTGATCGGTTCATCGCCAGACCAATATCGGTTACCGCAGAGCCTGATTTCGTTCTCTTCAGCTCTGGGTCTCTGGTCAAATTTCCTAACAAGGTTACTCGGTTAAAACTGCTCATGCGAACACTTGTATAGTATACTGTTCAAAATACCAACTGTTTTTTTGATTTTTTTCCCCCAGGCACGATTTTCCACCCTACCGTATTGTCGGATTTGCGCCGCGGCTTGGTCCGGTGATAAACTCCCGTTGCGCTCTGAATTCCTCATCCTTTCATGACCCCGGAAACACTGACCCCGCTCGACGATTTCTTTTACTTGTTCCTGAGTATCGTGCTTGAGGGTGCCCCTTTCATTCTACTAGGAACGATCATCTCCGGATTCATCGATGCCTACCTTCCCCCCGGCCTGATCGACAAATGGCTGCCGAAGAACAAGCCCCTCGCAATTCTTTGTTCAGGTCTGCTGGGTGCCGTTTTCCCTGTGTGCGAGTGTGCTGTCGTCCCCGTGATACGACGTCTCATTCGCAAGGGACTCCCCGTCTCCTGCGCGATCACCTACATGCTGTCTGCTCCGATCATCAACCCGATCGTCATCGTCAGCACAATGAAGGCCTTCTCCTCATCGGTCGGTCAATTTTCTCTACGACAGAATGAAGCAATGGAGTCTTACGGCCCACTCTTCATGACTTCGAGCCGACTCCTAATTGCCTTCATCGTAACCGTTTCGGTCGGACTCATCGTTTTGAAATGCAGGCCAAAATCGATTTTGAAACCGTCTATCATTCCTCGTTCCGAGGGAGGCACTGACGACGAGCGTGGTGGCGGAGGAGCAACGACCAGCGGCTCCGATAAACTTGTTCTCGCAATGAGAACGGCGATGCGTGACTTCCTCGAAACGGCGATGTATTTCACGATCGGTGTGGCAATTACTGCTGTCTTCAAAGCCTATGTTACCGAAGATTTGATCCTGCTATTTAACCAGAATGAAGTCACTGGCATCGGCCTGATGATGGTCCTCGCCTTTGTCCTCAGTCTCTGCAGCACATCCGACGCTTTCATTGCCGCCAACTTCCCCGTGCCGCAATCAGCCAAGCTCGCTTTCCTCGTCTTTGGACCGATGATGGATGTAAAGCTCGTCTTTATGTATCTCTCCGTTTTCCGGTCCAAGTTTGTCATCTCAATCGCGATCGGCCTCGCCATCGCAATTGGGGTTCTCAGCTACCTCTGGATCCGTTTGTAAAAGCCACCAAACCCAATCTTATCGCAGATGAAAAAGTTTCTTACCATTCTGACCGTCGCAACACTGCTGATCTGGGGCGCGATTTTCCTCTACTTCTTCTCGACCGGACGAATCGACAAATACCTCGATCCTACCTTTCGCATCTACGCTCTGATTTCCGGAATCGGGATGTTGATTCTCGGCATATTTAACCTGATCAATCACAACCGCGCGGTTGGCGTTTGCACGCACGATCACGCTCACGGTGACGCATGCGATCACGATCATCACCATCATGGACATTCGCATGAACATGACCATGACCACGACCACGACCACGACCACGACCACGACCACGACCACGCCGAATGTAACCATGACCACGACCATGACCACGAGGAAGAGCACAGCCATTCTCACGATCATGATATGACACCATCCGGTGTCCTCTTCTGTGTTCTCGTTCTACTCGTTCCCGTGCTGGCTGGAACGGCCATGTCAAAGGATCGCTTCAGCACGGAATACCTCATGAAGTGGGGCAAAATCGAGCGCCAGATGATGCAGATGCGCATCGCTCGCGCCAAGCCGAAGCAGCAAAATGACACGCTCGGATCAGTCGACCCAAGCGCAAACCCCTACACCAGCGACGCTGTCGCCGGAGACACTCCCGGAGCAGCTGATACCCCACCCGATCCTGACAATCCAAATGCGAAAACTCCGGGCAACGAAGGGGCCGACAATTCCTGGGAAACCTTCACCCTCGAAGACCTCAAGCAAATGGTCCCCCAGAGCGATGCGGGTGACTTCCTTCTCGACGTTCCTCAAATCTTCTACACCGCAGGTGACAAAGAACTCATGGCTGTGATGGAAGACATCCCCGTCGAGACTACGGCTCAACTGATGGAGGAAACGCTCAACAATCCAGACAACACGCGTCTCAAAGCTTTCCGCCTCTTTATCGAATGCTGCGCCGCAGACGCTCGCCCTCTCTCAATCCCAATCGACTTCGGAAAAGCTCCACCCGAATACACCGAGATGGGATGGTATAAAATCTTCGGCAAACTTCACTACTCCAACGAAGACGGCG
>ERZ1047472.3357-NODE-3357-length-10593-cov-4.590909_pt1 | contig 10593 bp, 7 predicted proteins | sample MGYA00383095_ERZ1047472 | MGnify/ENA primary metagenome ERZ1047472 (study PRJEB29581, sample SAMEA5548365) | metagenome | biome: marine; feature: coastal; material: water | depth 1 m | study: Short-term variability in the microbial, nano- and picoplankton...
GCCCATGGTGGCATTGCCTTGTGGATCCAGATCGACAAGTAGAACCTTACAACCCTGCGCTGCTAGTGATGCGCTTAGATTGACGCTGGTTGTTGTTTTACCAACACCACCTTTTTGGTTCGCTATAGCAATAACTTTGTTCATCAGTTCTCTAATCTGCCACGTCGCGCTGCAATATGCACAAGTAGTGCGGATGTTCTAAGCCTGGGATAAGACACTTTTTCTTTTCAGTCTTGAAGCCTAACTCAGTTTCGTCCACAACCTCTTTTTCTATTTCTTCTTCTAGAAACGTATCTGCTTGAGCGCTTTCAAAAACAATTACCCTGCCACCTTGTTCTAGATAGGGCTCAACCATTGGCCAAAGTTCTGGGCCAGGAGTAACTCCGCGAGCAAGAATGGTACTAAAGCGTTGCTCTGTGAAAGGATCTTTGGCGAGGTTTCGCTCCTCAAGTTCAACGTTGGTCGTTTGCAACTCCCGCGTGGCCATATATAGGAACCTAATTCTCTTAGCCATTCGATCACATAATGTAAATGTTCTTTCTGGGTCAACAATAGCCAATGGCATACCGGGCAAACCCGGACCGGTCCCTACGTCTAATACGCGGTCGCCGTGAAGATAAGGTAGGACACTCAGGCTATCTAAAAGGTGACGTGGCAACAGACGATTTATATCGCGGCGGGAAATCAAGTTCATGCCCTTGTTCCACCGCAAAAGCAGGGCCGCAAAGTCATTAAGCTTAGACAAACGGTCTGCATCAATGGTCAAACCAAGGCCATTAACTCCAGCGACAATATCCTCTAATTTAGTATTCAGAGTGTTGACGCCTTAGCGGCGTTTTTTGCCAGTGCTTTGGCGTGTATCAATAAAATTGATAACGCCGCAGGAGTCATTCCCGGTATTCGTGCGGCTCTAGCCAAAGAGTCGGGTTTATGGTGCTCGAGTTTCTGCTTTAGTTCGTTTGATAAACCTTCGAGTTGCGCAAAATCCATCGTTGCCGGTAGCAACATGCCTTCATGCCGGCGGATTTTTAAAATCTCTTCGTCTTGGCGCTTTATATAACCTGCATACTTGGTTTCAATTTCTAGCTGCTTAACCGCGAGTGCATCTATATGAGCATCGCCGTTTGAATCGGTTTCAGTAAGAGCTAATGCCACTGATATCTTTTGACTATTAATCTCCGGTCTACGCAGCGCTTCTTCCAATGTTGTTTCTTTGCGTAAATTCAGCGCTAACTTCTGATCTAAGTCGCTGCTAGGCAAAATGCACGTGGTTTTAAATTGTTTTCTAAACTCATCAACTCTACGCAACTTTTCTTCAAAGTAGCTGCGCCTCTCATGGCCCACCAAACCAAAATCGATACCCATTGGTGTTAAGCGTTGGTCGGCATTATCTTCTCTCAAACGCAGTCGAAACTCCGCACGGCTGGTGAACATTCGATAGGGCTCGGTTGTACCCAAATTAATTAGGTCGTCAACTAAAACGCCTATATACGCTTCGTCGCGACGGGGCTCCCAAGGCGTTTTGTCTTGGCATTTTCGAGCCGCATTGATGCCGGCGAGTAGGCCTTGAGCACCGGCTTCTTCGTAGCCTGTAGTGCCGTTAATTTGCCCAGCAAAAAATAACCCTGCTATGGCCTTTGTTTCCAACGAGTGCTGTAGGTCTCGCGGGTCGAAATAGTCGTATTCAATTGCATATCCAGGCCGTGAGATATGTGCATTAGCAAAACCCTGCATGGAGCGCACAAACTGAAGTTGCACATCAAAGGGCAGGCTAGTGGATATACCATTAGGGTAAAGTTCTGTTGTATTTAGCCCCTCTGGTTCGATAAATATCTGGTGACTCGACTTGTCTGCAAAACGCACTACTTTATCTTCAATGCTTGGACAGTACCTTGGACCAACCCCTTCAATAGCTCCGCTATACATAGCGGACCGATCTAAGTTGTCGGTAATTATCTGGTGGGTATCTGCATTGGTATACGTGATGTGGCAGCTAATTTGCTGAGGGTGGTCACTGCGCTTACCCATGGACGACATCACTGGGCGTGGGTCATCGCCAAGTTGGCTTTCTAAAACGCTAAAATCAACACTGCGCCCATCGATTCTTGGCGGTGTACCTGTCTTCAGGCGACCCACTCGAAACGGTAATGCGCGCAACCGCTCGGCTAGTGCTATTGACGGTGGATCTCCAGCTCGCCCACCGGATTGCTGTTGATCACCAATATGAATTTTGCCGCCCAAAAACGTGCCAGTAGTCAAAACAACGGTTTTGGCACAAAAAGTTAGGCCCATTTGTGTTTCACAGCCCACCACCGTGTCATTTTCTACCACTAAGTCGACAACAGATTGCTGGAATATTTGTAGGTTTTCTTGGTGTTCAAGAATATCTCTAACCGCATTTTTATACAAAGTGCGATCTGCCTGAGCCCGTGTGGCTCTGACAGCTGGCCCCTTGCTGGAATTAAGTACTCTAAAATGGATGCCCGCTTGGTCAGTTGCCTTAGCCATAACGCCATCTAGCGCGTCTATTTCCGCAACCAAGTGGCTCTTGCCTATGCCTCCAATTGCAGGGTTACATGACATTTGACCCAGAGTTTCTATGCTTTGGGTAAGCAATAGGGTTTTTGCGCCCATGCGGGCCGATGCCGCAGCGGCTTCTGTTCCAGCGTGGCCACCGCCAATTACGATGACATCAAATTGTTCTGGGTATTGCATACCTATGAGTACTCATGGCTGCTAGGGGCGCAGTAGTATAGTGCTTAGTCTAAATATTGGAAGATTTTGTTATCGACAATTATTTGTCCAAAGTTACTTACCAATGCAAAACTCCGAAAAGATTTTGCCCAATAAATCGTCAGGTGTAACCGTGCCGGTTATCTCTCCGAGGCGCTGGTGAGCAATATAGAGTTCCTCTGCAACAAACTCTGCTCCTTGATTTTGCGTTAGCGCCTGAGCTGCCGCATTGACCTTTACCAGGGTGTCCTTAATGCTTTGGATGTGCCTTTGACGGGCTGCAAAGGGTACATTTTCCTGACCAAAACCTACGCTTTCTTGAATAGCTTTTTTAAGTAAATCTAATCCCTCACCCGTTTTCGCAGACACGCTGACGCTGGCAATATCTTTGGGTAGATTGCGCATCGCACCAAGGTCGGATTTATTCACAACCAGCAAGATATTATTTGGCTGGCTATCACTTTCTTGAATCAGCTCTATATTTCCAACTAGCTCACTCGATGCTAAACCTTCCTCAAGCGTATCTGCTGCGGCAACGTACAGAGTTAAGTCAGCTTCCGCTGCCTGTGCAATGGCCCGCGCTATACCAATTTTTTCTACTTCATCACTACTTTCACGCAGACCTGCCGTGTCGACCAACCGTATAGGCAACCCACCAATGACAAGATCGATTTTCAGTAAATCTCTAGTGGTGCCAGGTATATTCGTCACAATAGCAGCTTCTTCCCCAGCCAAAGCGTTTAACAAACTTGATTTGCCCACATTTGGTTGACCAATAAGCGCTACTGAAATTCCAGAATTGATAAGCCTGCCCTGATTAGCCTGTTCTAATATTGCTTCCAAAGCGGTTACGGTCTTGGCTATATCCTCTGCCACCTTTGCTTCTTGAAGAATTTCTATGTCTTCTTCGGGAAAATCTATTGCTGCTTCTACCCGCACGCGCATATTGGCTATATCCAATGCGATAGCGGAAATCATTTCAGAAAAAGCACCCTTTAAGGTATTCAGAGCGGCTTTGGAGGCAGCAATTGAAGATGAAGCTATTAAGTCTGCAACTGCTTCGGCTTGGGCAAGATCTAGCTTGCCGTTCATAAAGGCGCGTTCGCTGAATTCCCCAGGGCGGGCTAGCCGAGCACCACGTTGACATAAAGCATTTAATATACGGTGCTGAATTACCGGCCCGCCGTGACCTTGGAGTTCAACGACATCTTCACCAGTAAACGAATTTGGTCCCGGAAACCACAGAGCTAAGCCATTATCCAATAGCTCTTGGGCGTCAAAAAAGTCGGTATAGACCGCGGTTCTTGATTGCAGTGGTTTAGCGCATAACTGGGCCGCAACTTCGCCGGCGCCCTTACCTGATAGTCGCACAATGCCTACGCCACCCTGACCAGGAGGCGTAGCAATTGCGCAAATTAGGTCGTTGTTTAACGCTTGGTTTGCTTCCACAACAGCGTTAGCAAATGTCTTTTTGCCGCGAGGCGATTTTCATAATGCACCCTAGCGTAAACGTCGCACTCTTAGGCACGTTCATTTTCTACCTTGCGGTAAATATACGTTTGTTGGGCTATGGACAGTAAGTTATTTACTAGCCAGTACAGAACTAATCCGGCCGGGAAAAATAAGAATAAAACGGTAAACATGATCGGCATCAGTTTCATTATCTTAACTTGCATCGGATCGCCCACTTGCGGATTTAGCGACTGCATTAGGTAAGTGCTCGCACCCATCAATAACGGCAGAATGAAATAGGGGTCCATCGCCGATAAATCTTCTATCCAAAACATGAATGGGGCTTGGCGCAATTCAACAGATTCTAGTAGCACCCAATATAATGCTAGGAAAATTGGCATAGGCGCTAACATGGGCAAGCAACCGCCTAACGGATTAGCTCCTTCCTTTTTGTACAAAGCCATCATCTCTTTAGATAACTTTTCTCTATCATTTGCGTAGCGTTCTTGCAGTTTCTTCATTGCCGGAGCTACTCTGCGCATGTTTGCCATTGATCTATAACCCTTGGCTGATACCCAACCCAAGGCTACTTTAACGGCTAACGTAAGTAGAATAATGGCAACTCCCCAGTTTCCAACTAAGTCATGAAAGAAGGTCAAGGCTTTGAACAGCGGTATGGCTATCCACCAAAGAAAACCATAGTCGACCGTCAAGTTGAGGTGCTCTGATATTTCCTCTAGCTCGATCTGATCCTTTGGACCCGCATAAAAGTCAGCACTCCAAACCCCAATATCACCTGGTTGGATTACTTTTGCTGGACCGGTAAAACCAAATAGATACTTGTTATCACTGGTAGGTCGAGCGTAGTAACGGATTTGTTGTTCTTCAGGAGCGACCCAGGCTGACAGAAAATAGTGCTGCAAAAAGGCCACCCAACCACCGTTGTTTTCGGCCTGAAATGCATCATCATCTAGGTCATCAAATTCCAGCTTTTGATACGGTTCCTCAATAGTCGTGAGCGCGCCACCTAGATATGGGTCTGGCGCTAGGGAAAACGACTCGTCCGTTAATACTTTCTTTCTGTCACGCTTGATCTGCGTAAACATTCCAGCAGTAAATGCACTGTCACTGGTGTTAGTCAGTCGATAACTTACTGACAATAGATACTTATCTGCTGTAAAGGAAAAAACCTTTTCAACCTTAATGCCATCAGCTTGAGTGGTTAAAACTAGGTCATCCTGGTTATCTATTGTCAATGCTCTTACGGAGGATGAATAACGAGGTCTCTGACCATTTTTATCCACGCCGTTAGGACCGATAAGTCCACTTTGCGCGATATAGGTTTGGTTTTGGTTTTGTTCGAGCAACAAAAAAGGAGTGTCTTGCCTGTCCAATGCTACCGGATATTTTGGCAACTGTACTCTAACAATGTCGCCCCCAAGTAAATCAACCCAGACCTTCAACTTTGGCGTTGTAACAACTACTAATCTACTCTCGGGTGTTTGCTCTACATTTTCGTTGTATCTGTTTTGATCAATTAGGGTTGGAATCTCTTCATTACTGAGAAGACTTACGTCAGGGATATCCGAATCTGATGTACTTTGATCAACCACACTCGGCCTGATTGCAGTGGTGTCTATGGCGTTAGTTTGCTCGTTAGTAACTAAAGGAGCTTCGCTATAGGAAACACTCGACCTATCAGCCTGCATGTCCTCGTTCCAAGCTAAAATAAGCAAATAGGAAGTTGCCGCTAGACCAATTAACAGAATAATGCGTTGTATTTCTGGAGGTAACATAGATCTAAATCTCTTTATTTGCTTTTTTCAGTTTCGGGAACGTTGTCTATGCCCCCTTCGTTAAAGGGATGGCATCTACCGATGCGCTTCACCCCTAACCACAAACCCTTAACAGCACCGTGCAGGTTGAGTGCTTGAATCATATAGCTCGAACAAGTTGGGTGGAATCGGCAACTCGGGGCAAAAAACGGGCTTATGCTCTTTTGATAGACTTTCACGCCGCCTATTAACGTTTTTTGCAGCACTTTACTGAACGTAGGCCCTACTAACCTTAGATTATCTTTTAACTCAGTGATCACTTTGTCTTAGATCCTTTTTGCCCTCGAGAACCGCAAATTGTCGTTCCAGCAATCGGTGTAGCCGCGCGTCTTCCACTTCGGCAAAAAGCTGAATAACTAGGTCTACTGGCGGCAATGTGTTCAATTGTACGCGGAAACTGTTGCGGATTATTCGCTTAATCCTGTTCCGTCTCACTGCTTTGGAGAACACTCTTTTTGCAATGACAAGACCTAGCCTAGAGTGACCTATTGTATTCATTTTGACCCGAATACGCAGAGGCCCATCTGAAAGTACTAAGTCAGATTGCTTGAAAACATCAGTATATTGGTGAGCACTTAACAGCCGGGCTCGCCTTGGGAAAGCGTAGCTGATCAAGTTCAGAAAAGGCTTAATCAGACGGTAAGACGCTTACGTCCCTTTGCTCTTCTGGCGTTTAATACTTTGCGACCAGCTTTGGTAGCCATACGAGCACGGAAACCATGAGTCCTGGCGCGCTTGAGGTTGCTTGGTTGAAACGTTCTTTTCATATCAGACTCTAAAGCTCAGTAATTTGGATACTTAGGGAAAATTCTATTCCACACTGCCTAAACTATTTCTAGGGTCGAGTGAAACAGGGTGCGCGATTCTATGAACAGTAGAGAGAAGAGTCAATTAATTTGATTTATATATATAAGATTTTATTGTTGTTTGTTATTAAGGGGAGAATTCTGCGGTATAAGTGCGTTAGTACCTTGATTGTATTAGCTTTTGCTCACCTCAAAGGTTGTGGGTAAATGGTGTTTGGAATATGTATAGGTAGGATGGCTTTTATGTATAAAAAGTTATCCACAGGTTCTTAAACATTTTGCGCACAAGTTACGCAACAGGTATCCTCCATTTTTACTTTTTAAGTGTCTTCTAAGTAGTTGATATAGAAAGATAAGATATAACGTTTCTACTTTTTTTTCTGATTGCATAGTACTTACCCTTTGCATCGGCATAGAATTGCACACACAACGGAAAGATGACCAAGGTACGATACTTCTGGGAAGGGGGTAATCGGTCGGCCGTAAGAACAATGAACCCAGAGGATGCTCGTAGGTGGCAAAAACTATTTGGCAAAAGTGCTTGGGACAGCTCGAATCAGAGCTGGCTAATGAGCAATTCGATACCTATATCCGACCGTTGCATGCGGAGTACGATGAGGGCCGTTTGACACTTTTAGCACCCAATATTTATGTGGAAGAAAAAGTCCGCGCAAGTTACCTAGAGCGAATAAGCGAATATTTTGATGGCGCACTGGATAATTCAGAAGTGAATTTGTCGGTAGGGGGGGTTAAAGAAGCCCAACCCCTACGCACCGAGACCGATACATCGAGCAAGCCAACTTCTCGAATCACAGGCCATAATCTGAATAGAGAATTTACCTTTGACACCTTTGTTGAAGGTAAGTCGAATGAGATGGCAAAAGCGGCCGCATCTCAGGTTGCTAATAATTCAGGTAGATCGTACAACCCATTACTAATGTATGGCGGCGTTGGTTTAGGTAAGACACACCTTATGCAAGCGGTAGGCAATGAGATTTTGCGACTTAAGCCCGATGCCAATGTGCTTTATCTACATTCGCAACGCTTTGTGCAAGATATGGTCAAAGCTCTGCAATCCGGCACCATGCAAGATTTTATGCAGTATTACCGATCTATCGATGCTCTACTAATTGATGACATTCAGTTTTTTGCCAAAAAGCTGCGCTCTCAAGAAGAATTCTTCCACTTGTTTAACTCACTACTTGAGCGCGGTGCTCAAATGATTTTGACCAGTGACAAATATCCTCGCGAAATTGATGGGTTAGAAGATCGACTAAAATCCCGTTTTGTATGGGGTCTGACCGTAGAGGTGGAGGCTCCGGATCTAGAAACCCGTGTTGCTATTTTGATGAAGAAAGCAGAAGCAGAAGAAGTAGCCTTAGACCATGAAGTGGCTTTCTTTATTGCAGAACGGATTCGCTCTAATGTTCGTGAATTAGAAGGTGCTTTGCGCCGGGTTATTGCAAACGCTAGGTTTACCGGTAGTAGAATTTCTATTGAACAAGTACGTCGCGCCTTACGTGATTTGTTTGCTATACAAGATAGGCAGATATCAATTGATAATATTCAGCGCACGACGGCCGAGTACTTCAACATAAAAATTGGTGACTTACTTTCAAAGCGCCGCAATAGATCAATAGCTAGACCAAGACAACTAGCTATGGCTTTAGCAAAGGAATTGACTAATCATTCGCTGCCAGAAATCGGCGATGCATTTGGTGGTAGAGACCACACAACGGTTTTGCACGCATGCAGAAAAGTTGTAGAGCTTAGAGGCACTTCATTAGATATAGCTGAAGATTACAAAAATTTGTCACGACTTTTGTCGGGCTAGTGAGGCAAAAATGAAATTCACATTACAAAGAGAACAGTTGCTAAAGCCATTGCAGCTGGTGACAGGTGTAGTAGAGCGCCGTCAAACGTTACCGGTATTATCTAACTTGTTGGTTCAGGCCAGCGAAAAAGGAATTTCATTAACAGGTACGGATTTAGAAGTTGAGATGGTCGCGCACTGCGCAGTTGAAGTTCAAGAGGCTGGCGAAGTAACTATTCCCGCCAGAAAGCTAGCGGACATTTGGCGCTCATTACCTGAAGGGGCAGAGGTATCGCTGTCAGTAGAGGGCGAACGAGTGACTATTCGCAGTGGCAGGAGCCGATTTACTTTGGCCACCTTACCCGCCAGCGATTTCCCTAAAGTAGAGGGCGGGGACGCAGATATCCTCGTGCCATTGGAGCCTACGGCACTTGCTGGACTTATTGATCAAGTATCTTTTGCCATGGCACAGCAGGACGTAAGGGTTTTCTTGAATGGCATGTTGCTTGAAATTGGTAGTGACTATATCCGCGCCGTTGCTACAGATGGTCACCGGATGGCTATGTCCACAAAGCCATGCACACCAGAAACCCCTATGGATTCGCGTAAGCAAGCGATTGTCCCAAGGAAGGCGGTATTAGAGCTAGGCCGCCTGCTTGATGAAGAAGATGAAGAGCTCAAACTACAGTTGGGTACAAATCACCTGAGAGTTAGTAAGGGCGCGTTCACACTGACAACTAAATTGGTAGATGGTCAATTCCCAGATTACGACAAGGTGGTCCCAAAAGACGCATCTAGAGCAATTTCAGGAGATAGAAATACGCTGCGCCAGGGTTTTCAGCGTGCGTCGATACTTTCGAATGAAAAATATCGCGGCGTAAGGTTAGCCATTGCAGAAGACCAAATGACTATAAAAGCTAATAACCCAGAACAAGACGAGGCAGAGGAAACGGTGCCAGTACAGTTCAATGGGGAGCAGTTGGAGATAGGCTTTAATGTCAGTTATCTATTAGATGTACTTAGCGTACTTTCCGGAGATGAGGTGCAGATTAGCGTTTCAGATGCAAATAGCTCAGCTCTGCTTGAAGACCCTGCTAAGGAAGGCGCGGTATACGTTGTCATGCCAATGAGACTCTAAGTACCTGCAGGGTATTAGGATTCTTTTTTGCGTCTAGTTAGCCTTAGCGCCAGTGCATTCCGTAATATTGACCAAATCACACTGGAGCTAGGTTCCGGTTTTAATCTTATTCACGGCGATAATGGCGCAGGCAAGACTGCGCTACTTGAGGCAATCTTTCTGATTGCCCGCAGCCGCTCTTTTCGCACTACTAAAATAAGGAACATTGTTAAGTCTGACGCGAAAGAGACCTTTGTCAGGGCAGGTGTTGCCACTGAATCTGGGCAAGTACATGCGTTGGCGGTTGGCAAGTCGTTAAAAGGCACTTCTGAACTTAGAGTTGATGGAGATAGTGTTAAAAGATCTTCAGACCTGGCGAGATATTTACCCGTTCAGGTTTTGCTTCCGGGCGTGATCGATCTAGTGCTAGATGGACCAAACGCTCGTCGGGAATTTCTAGATTGGGGTTTGTTTCACGTGGAACAAGGGTTTCTTGAGGCGTCCAAGCGATACCGTCGAGTCTTAAGCCAGCGAGCCGCATGGATGAAGATAAACCAACAGAGCAGTTTTGCAGATGACCCTTGGGTAGATCAGCTGGTAGATGGCGGTGTGCAGATCGGAAAATGGCGAAACGCGTTTCTTCTAGAAATGAACGATTATTTTCAGAATATGTTGAGATTGCTTGATCCAAGCCTTTCTTGTTCTCTCGCTTATATAGACGGCGGATACGCTTCAAGTGAGCTAGAAGCCAAGGAAAAGCTTTCAAGTAGTTTTGCTCGCGATCTAAAGTTCGGCGTAAGTCACTATGGGCCGCACCGGGCGGACTTAGAGTTTAGG
>ERZ1047472.3366-NODE-3366-length-10580-cov-7.099382_pt1 | contig 10580 bp, 9 predicted proteins | sample MGYA00383095_ERZ1047472 | MGnify/ENA primary metagenome ERZ1047472 (study PRJEB29581, sample SAMEA5548365) | metagenome | biome: marine; feature: coastal; material: water | depth 1 m | study: Short-term variability in the microbial, nano- and picoplankton...
CCGCCCAGCCATTCCATAAACCAGCGCACACCAGGCTTAAAGATAGTATGTTTGGCCAACCAGCGCAGGCGAATATTGAGACCTAGGATAGTGGCCATAGCATAGACAAAATCCCAGTTGGAGGTGTGGGGCGCGCCAATAATCAGCAACCGCTCCACATTGGGGATGCGACCCTCAACTCGCCAACCAAACAGTTTGAGCACAGAGCGCCCAAACCATTGCGCGAGAGCACTGCGATTGGCTCGCAGATGCTCTGGACATTGCTGCTCGGACACAACTCTGGGTTTATCGCTCATGCTTTACTTCCCTATATGCTGGCTATTAACCTTAAAATTGGTCGGGGTATTTACCTGAGAACTGCTGATAGTACTCAATAATGGCGGCAATATCGGCTTCGTTGTCACCTGTAGGTTCAAAAATAGGGCCCAAGACAATGCGCTTGTTGGGGAAATCTAGAGCACCCAATTGAATGACACAGTTATTTTTCTTGGCGATACGCAGGAACCCGCTCTTCCATTTTTCGGTTTTCTTGCGCGTTCCCTCTGGCGCCACTACCAGAATAAGGCCATTGTCTTTTGCTACCGCCTCATCCACATAGCCCATTACCGAGTCGGGCTGGGCCCGGTTGACAGGGATACCCCCAAGCCAGCGGAAAACCCAGGTAACACCAAACTTAAAAACTGTATGTTTGCCCAGCCAGCGCACACGCGCATTGATACCCAGAATAACGCTTATACCAAACACAAAATCCCAGTTAGACGTGTGAGGGGCAGCCACTATCATCACGCGCTCAGCATCGGCAATATTGCCCTCTAAATTCCAACCAATGGCGCGATAAAAAGTACGCCCAAACCAGCGCGTAAAGGCACTGCGGTTAGTGCGCAAATGCTCAGGAACCTGTTCCTGAGAGACTGGAATCACTTGTCTACTCATAGTTGTAGCTACTTTTTGTTATTGTTTTGTGTGTTTCTGTTATTCCAGAGAACCAGCCAAATGGCCGTTAATGCTCTCTGGTTGCTCGAAAATCTATGTCCGGGTTTCGCTCTTGAGCCAGAGATAAGTTCACCCTGGTAGGCGCCAGATAAGTGAGATGACCACCCCCATCCATAGCCAGATTCTCTTCGGCTTTTATGCGAAAAGCCTCAAGAATTTTTGGATCCTCGCTCTCGGTCCAGCGCGCTGTATGCACATTGACCGGCTCATAAATCGCTTCGACACCATATTCTTCTTTGAGCCTGTAAGCCACCACATCGAACTGCAGCTGGCCCACAGCGCCAACAATAATATCGTTATTGCGGAATGGGAAGAAGACCTGAGTGCTGCCCTCCTCTGAGAGCTGACGGATGCCATTTTGCAGCTGCTTGGCTCTCAGTGGATCCTTGAGACGAATCCGCTTAAACAGTTCTGGCGCAAAGTGAGGAATGCCGCTGAACTTCAGCGCCTCCCCCTCGGTAAAGGTGTCACCAATTTGAATGGAGCCATGGTTGTGCAGGCCAATTATATCCCCAGCCACCGCCTCTTCTACCGAAATGCGCTCACCGGCCTTAAAACTAAAGGCGTCGGACACCCGCACATCTTTGCCGGTGCGCACATGTTTCATTTTCATGCCTTTGCTGTACTTGCCTGAGCAGATACGCATAAAGGCAATGCGATCCCTATGCTTGGGGTCCATATTGGCCTGAATCTTAAATACAAAGCCGCTAAATTTATCTTCCGAGGCCACCACCTCTCTATCCATCGTCTGGCGTGGCTGTGGGGCCGGCGCCCAGCGCACAAAATCATTCAACATTTCGCGGATACCAAAGTTACCCAGCGCAGTGCCAAAAAATACCGGTGCTAAACGGCCCGAGAGAAATTCATCCATATCAAATAGATGGGTCGCCCCTTTGACCAGCTCCAGCTCCTCTAGCACATCGTCGGCATAGGCGCCCAAAGCTTCGCGAGCTTCTTCAGAGTCGAGCCCTTTGATCTGAATATCATCGGCTAAGGTGTGACCCTTACCCTGGGTATAGACATGGATAGTATCTGTATAGAAGTTGTAAACCCCGCGGAATTCACGACCCATACCTATGGGCCAGTTAACCGGTGCCGCTTTGATTTTTAGTACTTCTTCAATTTCATCGAGCAGGTCAATCGGGTCGCGAATGTCCCGATCCATCTTGTTAACGAAGGTCAAAATGGGCGTATCGCGCAGGCGACAAACATCCATTAACTTAATGGTGCGATCTTCCACGCCCTTGGCGCCATCGATCACCATTAGCGAGGAATCCACAGCGGTTAGAGTGCGATAGGTATCCTCGGAAAAGTCCTCGTGGCCTGGAGTATCCAGCAAATTAACCATGCAATCGTTATAGGGAAACTGCATCACAGAGGAGGTCACCGAGATGCCCCGCTCTTTCTCCATAGCCATCCAGTCTGAAGTCGCGTGGCGATCACTTTTGCGGCCCTTTACTGTGCCAGCCACCTGAATCAGATTGCCGAGCAGCAATAGCTTTTCAGTGATAGTGGTCTTACCCGCATCCGGGTGCGAGATAATGGCAAAGGTGCGGCGATCTGAAACGGATTGGCTCATTAGGTTTTCTTTATATCAGTACACTGTGAGTGGAAGCGCAGCATTATAGCGCTACGGAGGTAAGGGGTCAGCATTTAAACTTTGGGTCATCTTGAAATCTAGCCACACCGTATACTTGGGCAGTTTCGGCCACGGGTTGGCGAATTTTATTTGGCCTTGCACCGCGCTTGGCGTATGGTCTGGGTTAACACAACTCAGCGGCAACTTTTCAGGAGCACCAGAATGCAGTATCAGGGCCAGACCGACTATGACCACCAGGGGCCTTCACCTCGACGCGGTGTGATTCTTTGCAATCTGGGCACCCCCGATGCACCTCAGGCCCCTGAACTTCGGCGCTACCTAAAAGAATTTCTCAGCGACCCCAGAGTTGTTGAAGTACCTCGCCTGCTGTGGTGGATGATTCTCAACCTGATTATTCTGCGCATCAGACCGCGGCGCTCGGCCAGGTTGTATCGCTCGGTCTGGACCGAGGGCGGCTCGCCTTTGCTGGTCTACAGCCAGGCTCAGGTAGATGGGGTACAAAAAATTATTGCCAAAAAATATGGCAATGAGGTGCCAGTGGTACTGGGCATGCGCTATGGCAACCCCTCTATTGAATCAGCGATTCAAAAACTGACTGAGATGAATGTGCGTAATATCACGATTTTGCCGCTCTATCCCCAGTATTCAGGGGCCACCACCGGCTCTACCTTTGACGCTGTCGCCAGCACGCTGACCAAGCTGCGCTGGGTACCAGAGCTGCATTTTATCAGTGGCTATCAGCAGTCCAAAGGCTATATTGATGCGCTGTGCAGCAGTATTAATAAACATATCAAAGCTCACGGTCAGCCAGATAAATTAATGTTTTCCTACCACGGCACCCCCGAGCGCTACCTGAAAAAGGGCGACCCCTACCACTGCTACTGCCACCAGACCACCAGGCTGGTGCGCGAAAAGATGGGGCTAGATGAAGACGCAGTACTGACCACCTTTCAGTCGCGCTTTGGTCGCGAGCCCTGGCTGCAGCCCTACACAGATAAAACTCTGGAGGCTTTTCCCGACCAAGGTGTTAAACATATCGCGGTAATCTGCCCAGGGTTTTCCTCAGACTGCCTTGAGACTATCGAAGAAATTAATATGGAAGGCCGCGAGAGCTTTATAGAGGCAGGTGGTGAGCAATTTCACTATATTCCCTGCCTGAACGATGACCCTGCCCATATTAAAGCGCTGGCCAAAATAGTGGACGATCAGCTAAAACGCTAAGGAGATAGGCCCTGAACCTAGGCTTCGCTGTCTAACCAGCTGCTGAGTACTATGCCACAGGAGCTCTGATCCTTTACGGTGGCCAGATCATCTGCTCTGGTGACACCCTGGTTTAACAGCACTATGGGCTTACCCTGCTGCTCGGCCCAGCGACAAAACCGATAACCAGAATAGACCATCAGCGACGAGCCAACTACCAGCAACCCCTCAGCCTGCTGCAACTGCTGCTGGGCACTGGCTACTGTCTCCTTAGGTACTGAGTCGCCATAGAACACTGCATCTGGCTTGAGTACACCACCACAGTGCTCACAGTCTGGCACTGCGAGCTGGCTATAATCGAGCTGATCTAGATCTGCGTCCCCATCCGGTGCTATGGCGCCAGATAACCGTGCATAGCCTGGGTTATTAGCTTCCAGCCAGTTCTGCAGAGGGCCGCGGGGTAATTTAAGACCACAGTCCATACAGGAGACGCGGTCAACTCGACCATGCAGGTCTATTACCCGCCGACTGCCGGCACGCTGATGTAGCCCATCGACATTCTGGGTAACAATAAAAGATACTAGGCCCAGTTGCTCTAACTTCACCAGCGCCTGATGAGCTGAATTGGGCTTGGCACTGAGCATAAACCGCCAACCCACCATATTGCGCGCCCAGAAACGTTGTCGCGCCTGATAATTGGACATAAATTCCTGATGGGTAACCGGTGGTAGGCGCTGCCAATCGCCTTTTTTATTGCGGTAGGTGGGCACACCTGACTCAGCACTGACCCCCGCTCCGCTCAGCACCAGCCAGGGTCTATGGGAGTTCAGAACTGAGAGGGTATGTTGCACAGCACAGCCTTTGGGCAAAAAATACCTATTTTATACGCAGGGCACCGCCAAATTGGCCGTTACACCCCAAAAATCGGGAATTATGGCGGTGCTACCCGTATAATGGCGGATTAAACTATAGTCGATACTAACTGAATAAAACCCATGGATGTTAAAACCTATATGCAGTCTGTTGGCCTGGCCGCCCGTGAGTCGTCTCGCGTGCTGGCTCGTGCTGGCTCGAGCATCAAAAACAGTGCCCTTGAGGCCATTGCAGAGGCGGTTAACAGCAACCGCGCCCAGCTGCTGACAGCCAATGCTACCGATATGGAGAATGGTCGCAACAAAGGTCTGGATGCCGCACTGCTGGATCGCCTGGAGCTCAACGATGAGCGCATAGATGCCATGATTCAAGGGCTGCACCAGGTTGCTGCCCTGCAGGATCCCGTAGGCGAAATAACCGATATGGGCTATAGGCCCAGCGGTATTCAGCTGGGTCAGATGCGCGTGCCTCTGGGTGTGGTGGGCATTATCTATGAGTCTCGCCCCAATGTGACTATTGACGCGGCCAGCCTGTGCTTAAAATCTGGCAATGCCACCATTTTGCGGGGCGGTAGCGAGGCGATCTATTCCAACCGCGCTATTGCTGATTGTATCTCTGCAGGTTTGACCTCTGCTGGGCTGCCTGAGACTGCAGTACAGGTGGTTAACACCACTGACCGAGAGGCTGTGGGCGAACTGATTACCATGACGGACTATGTGGATGTGATTGTGCCCCGGGGCGGCAAGAGTCTTATAGAGCGCGTCAGCGCAGATGCTCGGGTGCCTGTAATTAAGCACCTGGATGGCAACTGTCATGTCTATATAGACGATCGCGCCGATCTCAAAAAAGCCGTGGCCATTGCCGACAATGCCAAGACCCACCGCTATGGTGTGTGCAATGCGATGGAATCTCTGTTGATCGCCGAGCCTGTAGCAGCAGCTGTGCTGCCACAGCTGAGCAAAATTTACAGCGAAAAAGGCGTTGAAATGCGTGGCTGTGAAAAATCACGAGCCATTATTAGCACCATGACAGCAGCTACTGAGGCAGACTGGGCGGAAGAGTACCTGGCGCCAATTCTGTCGATTAAGATAGTGGCCGGAATCGATGCAGCCATTGAGCATATTAATCACTATAGCTCCCAGCATACCGAGTCCATTGTCACCGAAGACTTTAATCGTGGCCGACGCTTTATTGCCGAGGTGGATTCCAGTTCAGTGATGATTAATGCATCGACCCGCTTTGCCGATGGCTTTGAATATGGTCTGGGCGCCGAAATAGGTATCTCTACCGATAAAATACATGCTCGCGGCCCAGTGGGTCTCGAGGGCCTGACCAGCCAGAAATGGGTGGTTTTTGGCGACGGGCAGATCCGTCAATAATATGGCGGTCGCGCTGTTTGGTGGCACCTTTAATCCGGTGCATATAGGTCATCTGAGGATTGCCACAGAGCTCGCTGAGCTGTTGCAAGTACCATGCATGCGCATGCTGCCCTGCGCGTTCCCACCCCATCGCGGCGAACCTCAGGCCAGCGCTCAACAGCGCTTGGAAATGCTAGTTGCTGCGATCAGCAACCAGTCATTACTGGTGGCAGATGATCTAGAACTTCAGCGGTCTGAGGCCAGCTACAGCATTGATACGCTCGAGTTGGTGCGCCGACAAATCGGCCCAGATCAGCCACTGTTTTTCTGTATAGGCATGGATGCACTGGCAAAGATAGATACCTGGCAACGCTGGCAGGAGCTTCTGGACCACTGCCATATTGTGGTGTCCTCAAGACCGGACTGGGAGCTCCCTCAATCATGTACAGTAGCAGACTGGATCGATACCCATCGCTGTGACGACTTGGATCTGCTGCAACAGTCACCGGCGGGTTCTGTGCATTTTTGTGAGCTCACCATGCTGGACCTGTCATCCACCGAGATTCGCCGCAAAGTAGCAGAGGGCGAAAATATACAGTTTATGACCCCTGATGCAGTGGTCGATTATATTCAACAACATCATTTATACGAGTAAATAATTGCTATGACGCAAGCCCTGAAAGACATTGTTATCAACGCCCTTGAAGAAATTAAGGCCACTAATATCAACAGTATCGATGTGCGCGAACTGACGGGCATGATGGACACTATGGTGGTTGCCACAGGTAACTCCAACCGCCAGGTAAAGTCCCTGGCAACCAGTGTGGTAGTTGATGCCAAAAAAGCCGGCTTCGAGCTTATCGGCGTCGAGGGTGACGATACCTCTGAGTGGATTCTGGTGGACTTTGGCGATGTGATTGTCCATATCATGCTGCCAGCTACTAGAGAATTCTATGATCTAGAGCGCCTCTGGACTCTGCGCCCTGGAGATCTTCCCGAAGATGGCTCCGGCAACGATGAAGTCATTCTCGGCGCCCCAGATAACCAACAGTAATAAAGCCCTGTGAAACTGAAACTGCTGGCCGTTGGTACCCGCATGCCCGACTGGGTAGAAGCTGGCTGTCAGGAATATGGCAAACGCATGCCACCGGAGCTGCGCATCCAGACTATCGATGTACCACTGGGCGCCAGAGGCAAAAATCAGCCAACTGAAAAGGCTATTGAAAGCGAGAGCCAGGGGCTGCTAAAAGCCATTGGCGAGCGGGACTTTGTGGTGGCTCTGGATGTATTGGGCAAGCCTATGAGTACAGAGAAGCTGGCGCAAAATCTGAGTCAATGGCAGATGAATGGACAGGATATATGCCTGATAATTGGTGGCCCGGACGGGTTGTCAAAGCGCTGTCTGCAGAGGGCTAATATGCGCTGGTCGCTGTCCGATCTGACACTGCCCCATCCGCTGGTACGAATTGTGCTGATGGAACAGCTCTACAGGGCATGGACTATCACAGCCAATCACCCGTATCATCGCAGCTAGACCATGGATAACGAATAATGATACATGACGCCGCTTTTACAGACCCAGCTCGGGAGCGAAGAATCTTCGCCGGCAGACTGTTTGTAACAGCATTAGTGGTTACTGTTATGGCCGTGATCATTATTGCACGCTATGTTGATCTGCAGATTAACCGCCACCAGAATTTCGCTACCCATTCCGACAACAATCGCGTCCATGTAAGGCCATCTGTGCCCTCCCGCGGCCTGATTTATGATCGCAACGGCGAACTGCTGGCAGACAATAGACCGACCTACAACCTGACCATAGTGCGGGAAAGATCCGAAAGCCTGGATAATCTGCTGGCCAATGTGTCTGAACTTATAGCTATCACCGATGAAGACACCAAGCGATTTCGCAAACGACTAAAACGCCGCAAACCCTTTGAGCAAACTCCTCTCAAGTACAATTTAACGGAGGAGGAGCGAGGTATTCTGGCGGTCAATGGATTTAGGCTGCAGGGTGCTGAGATCACCGCCCGCCTCACCCGCTTTTATCCCAATCGTGAGCTTTTCGCCCACGTAATAGGCTATGTGGGGCGTATTAATGAGCGCGAGAGTCAGAGCATAGACTCAATCGCCTACAGTGGCACAGATTCTATTGGCAAGATTGGTATAGAGAAATACTACGAGGACCAGCTACTGGGAACCGTTGGCAGCGAAAATGTAGAGACCAATGCCCGCGGACGGGTTATGCGTATTCTCGACAGTGTCGACGCTACACCAGGAGACAGCCTGACCCTGCACCTGGACAGCCGCCTGCAAAAAGTAGCCTATGATGCATTTGCTGGTGAGCGCGGCGCACTAGTAGCCATAGATGTTAAAACTGGCGGTATTTTAAGTATTGTCAGTGCCCCCAGCTATGATCCCAATCTGTTTGTCTCTGGCATCAGTCAGAAGAACTACAACCAGCTAATTAATTCTCCTGATCGGCCCATGTTTGATCGCGCTATTCGCGGCCAATACCCCCCAGGCTCAACCATAAAACCGCTTTTTGGCTTGATCGGCCTGCACAACAACAGCATCACCATGGATTACACCATCAATGATCCAGGCTACTTTTTTATGGAGGGCATAGAACGCCCCTGGCGGGACCATAACTCCAATCGCGGCGGCCACGGCAAGGGAGTAGATCTGGCCGAGGCTATAATTGAATCCTGTGATGTGTACTTCTACAAAATGAGCGTTAAAACCGGCATAGATATGCTGTCCAACTACAGCAAAGTATTTGGACTGGGCGATATTACCGGCATTGATTTGCCCGGCGAGCGCCCGGGTATTATGCCCTCGAGAGACTGGAAGCAGCAGGCGCGGCAAGAGGCCTGGTTTAATGGTGACACCATCAATGTCAGTATAGGCCAGGGGTTTATGCTGGCGACACCATTGCAACTGGCGGTAATGTCGGCACGCATTGCCTCGAGAGGCAAAATGATTGAACCTGTGTTAGTGCAGTCGATTAACGCTACCCCAGTAGAAACTGAGATTACCGATATCCCAGACCTAGAGGTAGATAACCAATACTGGGACTATGTACACAGAGCCATGCGCGATGTGGTGCACTCACCAAAGGGTACCGCCAAAGGTATTAGCAAGGGTTTGGATTATGAAATTGCTGGCAAAACTGGCACAGCGCAGGTGATCAGTATTGATGCCGAAGAAGAGTATGACAGCTCAAAAATAGAGAAGAATAAATGGGACCATGCGCTATTTGTCGCCTTTGCGCCGGTCGATGATCCGCAGATTGCTGTGGGCCTGATCGTTGAAAATGGCGAGCACGGCAGCTCGGCCGCTGCGCCCATTGCGCGACAGGTAATCGAAACCTATATGAAATCCCGGCCACCCGGAGACGGCCAGCTTATGGCTGCCGAGTCTCCCCTCGAGGGAGAGCTCAGATAGATGTATAGAGACGACTTTGTCAGACGCATACAGAGCCCCGGAGGAGATCGCCGCAGCGCTCGCTCCATGCATTTAGATATTACTCTGTTGCTGACGCTGGTGGCTCTCTGTATGGGCGGACTGTTTGTTCTCTACAGTGCCAGCGGGCAAAACCTGTATTTTGTTAAGCGTCAGGCGGTATTTATGCTGTTTGGCTTTGTGGCCATGATTGCTGTGGCGCAGTTCCCCGTGCGCTTTTGGGAGCGCTGGGCCATTGTCTTTTACATTATTGGTCTGCTATCTCTGCTGGCTGTGATGTTTTTTGGGGTGGGCGCAAAAGGAGCTCAGCGCTGGCTGGATTTAGGAGTCACTAGGTTCCAGCCCTCGGAGTTAATGAAAGTTGCTGTACCCATGACTATTTCGGCATTTTTGGGCAAACGTTTTATACCCCCCTCCTTTCAACATGTCTTTATCTCCCTGAGCCTGATACTTTTACCGGTGTTGTTGATTATGAATCAACCTGATCTGGGCACGGCCATTCTAGTATTTACCTCAGGCTTCTTTGTGCTGTTTTTAGCTGGCCTGGGCAAGCGCTATCTGCTGTATGCATTTTTGCTGCTGATGGCTGCCATACCTTCATTCTGGATTTTTGTAATGCGCGACTATCAAAAGCAGCGGGTGCTGACGCTGCTGTCGCCAGAAGACGACAAGCTGGGGGCCGGCTGGAATATTATCCAGTCCACCACTGCTATAGGCTCAGGTGGCTTGGCCGGCAAAGGCTGGATGCAGGGCACCCAATCGCAACTAAACTTTCTACCCGAGAGTCACACAGACTTCATTATTGCAGTGCTGGCGGAAGAATTCGGTCTGATCGGCATACTCAGCCTCTGTGCGGTTTACTTTGTCTTTATAGGTCGCTGCCTGTTTATTGCCCTAAACTCACAGTCTCAGTTTGGCCGACTGGTTGCCGGAAGTCTGGGACTGACATTTTTTATCTATGTCTTCGTTAATATGAGTATGGTGTCAGGAATTTTGCCTGTAGTTGGTGTGCCACTGCCATTAATTAGCTATGGCGGCACTTCCGTGGTCGCACTATTTTTAGGATTTGGTATCCTGATGGCTATCAGCAC
>ERZ1047472.3369-NODE-3369-length-10572-cov-6.041457_pt1 | contig 10572 bp, 10 predicted proteins | sample MGYA00383095_ERZ1047472 | MGnify/ENA primary metagenome ERZ1047472 (study PRJEB29581, sample SAMEA5548365) | metagenome | biome: marine; feature: coastal; material: water | depth 1 m | study: Short-term variability in the microbial, nano- and picoplankton...
TATTCTATTCCAAATATGTTATCAGTTCTTTCATCTTCCAATCTTTCATTATATCTTTCAGCACCACCACCTAATGTTTGTTTAATAATTGTTCCAACAAAAGGTACTCTAGGTAATGTTTGTGATTTATAAAAATCTTCAGCAGTAAATTCTTCATCAGGGTCAAATGCTTTATTAAGAATCATAGCGGCATCTTGCACTGGTGCAAAAGGAACTGAAAGAGGTGGCATCCACATTGTGTTAAGCCAATCAGCTACTTTTCCTTCTGACAATCCTTTTAAAGTGTAATCATTAACACCAAATATTTTGACTGTGTTTAGCAATATATCTCTAGGTATATTATATGGGTCAATGTTTCTTCCTAAAGTAGCATCTTTAGCATAGTCTACTGCTGTATTACCACCGCCCACAATCATTGAATACCTTGCTCCCTGCCATACAGCTTTCTTTTTATTTCCATTTTTATATTCATTAATAATATTTCTTTTTATAACATCTAATTGTTTTAAAGCAAACGATTGCAATGCGTAAAAAGCACGACCATTAGGCATATCTAAATAGTATTTAGGCATTTCAGATAATGATATAGGTTGTTGGTCTGCTAGGTTATGCCATAAATAATACTTAACATTGTCTGTTACTTTTCCAGATTGTAAATCTTTTAGAAAGCTATCGTAATCGTCACCAAATACCTTACTCCATTTATTTTGTAAAACTTTTTGACCTTCTTTATTTTTAGATAACGCTCTACCTTCTTTTAATGCTGTTTGAAAATTAGTTTCTTTACCCAATTTATCTACAGCTTTAAATAAATTTCCTTTTAAAAATTTTGAAAGTAAATCAGAAGACCATCTTTTTTCTTTTGACAAGTCTCCAGTAATAACTTCATCTAGTCCCATGTCTTTTATTTTTACTTCTTTTGTACTGAACAAAGCATTAAGAGATTTTTTTACTCCATCTTTAAATTGAAATGCAGTTTGTGCTACATCACCTGCTTGTGTTCCTGCTGATAATGGGTTTGCTAATGTTCCCATATAGATAAAATCTTTTAATGTAGAAACTAATTTCCCAGCAGATTGTTCCCCTTTACCAAACCTTGAAATCATTAACTCTCTTACTTCATCTAATTGTTTTTGACTTAAATTTTTACCTTCATTTTGCAGTAATGTTCCTAAAGAAAGTCTTATATCTTCCGCACTTTGAAATGTATCAGGTATATCTTGACCAAACAATTTTCTTTTTTCTATTTGTTTTGTTGTGCTTCTTACATAATCTGTAATTGCATCTTCTGGATTAGTGTAAAATGGTAAAAGAGTATCATCTATATTATCTATCACTCTTTCTTTAGTATATCTTGGAGAGCCTAATTTTAATTTATTACTTCCATATCCTCTTAAAAAACTATCTGTAATACTTGCTATTCTTTCATCGCCTAGATAAGAATGACCTAAATTCTCTGCTTTTATTTTATCTTTAGCCATAGATAAAACTTCAGCATCAGTTAAATCATCATAAAATTTAGGGTTACTTTTTTTAATTTCATTAGCTACTTTAACTAATACAGATTCATCTAATTGTAAATCTAAATTATTTTTTTGCTCAACGTTTAATGTTCTTCTTAACTTTTCTACATCCTTAACATGGCGAGGGAAGTATTCATCTTTTTTAAATATTTTAAATCCAGAATCTAATAATGAATTTCTAGTATTGTTTAATAATAGCTGGGTTTGATTCCATCCTTGTAAAGCATCATCACCTAAATCTGCCATTACCCTAGAAACATTATCATGATTTCCACTGTATAAATCTTTTGAAACTTCTCTATACAGTTTAGGATTATCTTTTTTAATTGTATTTAATGCTATAACAAATGGCTTTACTACTTCTAATTTTTCTGCTGTTTTAATATGTTCGTCAAAATCATATCTTCTTACCCTATTAGCAATAGCTTCTGAAATGCTTTTTAATTTTGTATTCCAATTTTCTGTTATTTTATCAACCATATTTTGTGGTTTGTAGTCAGCAATTCTTTTATTCTTTAAAGTATTTTCTATTGAAACATAATCTAAATCACCATCTTTATTTTTAAATGTATTTAATTGTCTGTTAGTATTTATATATGCTTGATTAATTTTTTCTTGTGGAAGTCTTAATTTTTTTAAAACCAATGGGACTGATTCATCATAAGTAAGTCCTGCTTTTAAATTACTTGCTAATTCTGCTTCATAGTCATTAATAGTATCATTATTTTTTAGCTCTAGTTTTTTTTGTTTATCAGCATTTTTTAACTCTTGTTTAAATACAGGTTTTTGAATAGAGCTTTTTCCTTTAAACACAAATGGAGCAATACTAGCAGCAAGACCTGTACCTAACTGACCAGCCATACCAGAGCCTTGCTCTGCTGCGTATTGCATACCACCACCCATAAGACCACCAGAAAGAAGTTGCCTTCATTTTCTAAAAGATTTTTTTGTATATTTTTACCAAGTTGAGTTACTGGTTGTGATGCTTTTATTGCTAGGTTAGTTACTCCAGTAATAGGTACAAACTTTGTTGCCTGATTTGCAATTCTTTCTACGCTATCTTCAGGATAAGCTAATCCTTGTTCTTTGTATTCTTTTTCTAAACCTTCTGCTAGTGTAGGGACATTTAATCCTGCTAGATTCATAAGTCCTCTAACAGGACTTGCTATAAAGTCTAATCCTTCTGCCGCTCCTTCCATAGCACCCCTTCTTGTTAAACCTAATTGTCTCATAAGTTGAGCAGGTATTTTATCTGGTTGGGGAATTATTTTATTTAATGTTGAACCAACAAAAGTATTTTCATCAAAAGTACCAATAACATTACCTTCTGCATCTCTATCTAGTCTTGATTCCTGATAAGACTCTGACTTTGGTTGTTCTGGAGTAACATTAATTGGCTCTAACCCTAATTCTTCACGAGTATATTCTTTTACAGGTAATCCTAATTCTTCACGAGTATATTCTTTTTGAGCCATTAACCTTTAACCTCAACAAATTTTCCATTAGGTAGTTCTTTGTATTTAACTCCTTTAATTATTACAATGTTATTATCTTTTTTGCTAGTTGGAGCAACAACTTTAAAGTCTGGGTCACCAAAATCAAACATACCTGTATCAGAAACTAACATTGTGTCTAATACAGATTTAATTGCTTCATTTCTTGAAACAATATTACCAAGTTCAGCTTGTTCTTGTTGATATTTACTAGCTTCATTAGAAACTAATACTTCTTGACCTGTAGAAAAATTAATATTTTTATTAGGATAAAGAGCTTTAACTAAATTTTTAATATTTGTTTTTGACCCTTCCTTTGCTTCTGATTTTGGTATTTTAGCAGATGAAAGTTCATTTCTTCTAACAGATTGAGCACCTGGAATATCCCTAGAACCAATTATTTTACCATCTACTTTAATTTCTATATATGGTGTTTGCAAAACAGTGCCATCTTTAGTCATTGTATTTCTTATTCTTTCTGTTTCAACAACTTTTGGGTCACCTACTTTTGTCTTACTTACAACATTACCAAAGTCATCTGTAAATATTAAGTAGTCACCTATAGTTTTACTTTTTAATTTAGGATTTTTTAAAGCATTTACTTCTTTTGCCATAGTTAAACCTGCATTAAGAGCAGGGAAAGACCTGTTTTTAAATAATTGATTTAATTTATCATAATTTATTTCTTGTGTTGTTGTAGGAGCTTGAGGTGTTGTTCCAAACATAGGTCTAACAGATTGTTCTCCACTAGGCAGTGTAAGTTCTTTTGGTGCTATAGGTAGATTGGGTCTGTCAGTAAGTACAGTTTTAAATAAACCTTCATTTTTTAATATTTCATTTTCTCTTGCTAATTTTTTAGCAGCTAATACTCTTTGGTCATCTTGATATTTTCTTTCTGCTCTTTGATACTCAACTTCTTTTAACTTTTGATTCATTAAAGCATCTTTAGTTAATTGCTCATAAGGAGCTTTACTAGCTTGTAATCCTTGCATACCTGCTTTTGCTAAATAAGGAGCTATTGAACCATATCCTTGATTCTTTGGTTGAGCTAGGTAGCCTAACCCTGCACCTAACAGACCTTGAAATATAGATTGTTTTCTAGCAGCTTTTAAATCACCTTCTTCAAGCAATCCTAAATCTTCTAATTTTCCTGCATATCTAGGTTCTGGATTTATATAGTTTAATATTTCATCTAAATTAAGCGTAGCCATATCTTTCCTCGTATAATTTTCTTGGGTCTTTTACAAAAATTGTGTTTGGTGCTTGTACATTTATTGCTAAAGGAGAGCCAATTGTAGGTTCTTTAGCAGGGATAGTTTGTGGTGGGGGAACTTGTAATTGTGGTGGAGGTTGGTTAGTTGCATCTATAACTTGACCACCTAGTTGAGCTGTACCTATTTTATCCATAAACGACATATTTTCATAGCCATCATTAATAGTTCCTGTCAGAGAATTAAATCCATCTCCAATCATAGTATTTTCTAAACCATAGCCAAGCAATCCCTTTTCACCTGTAAGTGCAGAGTTCATAACTTGATTAGATATAGGTTGACCTAAAAATCCTACATTACCTCCTACACCTGCACCACCTAATGGTGTAAATGGAGATATACTTTCACTAAAGCCACCTGTAGTTAAAGGGTTTACAGAGCCTAATGCTCCTGTTCCACCTAATCCTGTACTAACTGCTCCTAAACCACTACCACCTGCTGATGCTGGTGCTGAAAATAATAATGGTGTTGTACTAGCTGCTGCTTCTGTTGCTGCTGCTGTTGTCATACCTGCTGTAGTTGTTCCTGCTGCTCCAGAGCCTAATGCTCCTGCAAAAGTTCCTGTTCCAAAACCTCCTACACCAGTACCAATAGCAAGACCAGTCATTCCATTACCACCCATTGCCCTGTCAGCAACATAACCTGCTGCCATGTAAGGTATCATTGCCATTACTTACCCCCACCTGATGAAGTTGTAGTTTGATTAACAGGTGCTGGAGCACCATATGCAGCAGATAAATAAGATTGTAATTTACTGTAAGGTTTGTTTTGTTCAAACTCAAATCTACCAATATCAGATTGTAGTTCTTGTCTATCATAATCTTCTTGTTGTTGCCCTACATTCATAAGCTGTTGTATATCTGTGTAATCTGCTGCTGCCATTTGTGGAGCTAATTGAGCTGCGTTCATTTGTCTTTGTGCTTGTGTTTCTGATAATCCACCAAGACCTTGAGCTGCTGCTAATCTCTGGTTAAATGTCTGATTAGTAATATCACCTAATCTAGCTACTGCTTGTTCTTGCCTACCTCTTTCAGCACCATAATTACTATATGCTAACTCTGCTGCTCTGTTAGATAAAGCGTTTGCTAAATTTTCTGATGCAGTTCCCTCTAACTCACCCATAGCACCTGAACCATATCTACCAGAAGCTGCTGTTCTGCTTCCTATATCTCTAATAGCTTTATTAAATTCTGTCACTACTGGTTTTGCTGCACTTGACATCATACTAGAAAAATATGGATTACCTGCTGACAAATAATCTCCTCTTGCTGTAGCTTCTGTACCTGCTAAAGCTCCACTAGGTATTCCACCTGTTAGTGCTTCATAGTTTGATAGTGCAGGGTTTACTGCTGATTGCATACCACTAATTGTTGATTGAGCTTCAGGAATTAATGGACTACCTGCCCTTGCTCTATCACCTGCTAAACCTAATGCTTCTGTTGTAGTTGCTGATGCTGGAACATAAGTTGCATCAGGATAATATTCTGGTCCATCTTCTTTATATAAACTTTTTGCTTCTTTCAAACCATATTTTATAAATGGCAAAATAGCAGGGTCAATACTTTGATTTGTTGTTTGTGTTTGCCCACCACCACCTTTATACTGTATTAACCCTGTCTTAATATTAATAGAGCCTTCTGCCCCTACAGCTTTAAGCAGCTTATCTTCAAATTCATTAATGTGAGCAAGTTTGGTGTCTCCTTCAACCCCATATCCTGCTACATCTTTTAATAGCTTATTAAGTAGCCATACTTTAAGTTTTAATATCATTGTTAGTCCTTTTGATTAATTGTTTTGTTTCTTTTAAAAGCTGTTGGTAAGTAAGTTTGGTTCTATCTTCGTAAAAATCTATTGTTAAAAGATAGCGTGTATTGTTAAAGTTATATACAGAATGAGCCATTTGAGTATTAAACAAATAATAAGTGTTAGGTTTATATTTTAATTCAATAAACCTATCAGTCATATTATCAATCTCTACACTTTTGCCACGCTGTATTTTAGGATTAAATAAACAATGACTAGAATCCCAATTGTTTAATAACAAATTTAATCCAACACCTCTATCAGTATCTATATGCCAATCATAATAAGTGTTATCTTCTATTCGTATAATACCTGCTTTAAATGGATGTAACTTATAAAGATGTTCCCACCAAGTGTCTACAACCCAATCACTTTTGGCTTCTAATGCTTTAAATGCGTAATAATCTACCCATTCACTTTCAGGGGCATTTTTAGCACGATAGTACATATCTTTTGCAACTTGAGATAAAAAAGGTATTTCAAAATAAAAATTTTCTTTATTCATCTACCCTTAATTCTAGCAATTGGTATTTTTTGTAATACCCATGTTTCTTAATTAACAGTTTTGCAATACTTTCGTATTTAGTAGAGCATTGAATTGATGTTCCACCATTCTGCTTAACCCATTTTTTAAACTCGTTAGCAATTTCTTTAATATTTTTACCACCTAGATAGGTTATATATGCAACCCTGTCATTAGGATAGTTAATCCATTGAACAGTTGCTGCTCCATAACAAATATCTTGTTCCATTGCTAGTAATAATTGTTGTTGACCTTGTGTTACTAATAACTTCAATTGTCCTGCTGTAAATTCTCCGTTACCTTTTTCTAATGCTTTTTGCAATAAAGGTTCTGCAAGATACCAAAATCTTTGCACTTGATTCGTAGGCACTACATAGAGTTTCATAGAATTTATCCAACAATGATATAATCATATATTACATCAGTATGAGATGTATTTCTATGCCCTATTACAAAACTACCTTTTGCTTTTGTTTTAATATATGTGTGGTCTGTCTCTGCTGCTGCATTTGCAGTTCTTGATGACAATACAATGACTGAATCAAAACCTGCTCTTTCATTACTGACTGTAGTTTCTGTTGCTGATGTTGCTAAAGTAAAAGTACCACTATTATTAGTCTTGCCGTTCATAGCGTTATTAACTACTTCAGATACTAATCTAGGGTCACCACCTTGATAGGGAAGTGTACGATACATTCTAGGCATTATCTATTGCCTTGTGGTTTTACATCTACATCTACTGCCATAGCTGTTGTCCAGTTTCCTGTAGGTTGCACATTAAACCTGTGATACCTACCTGCACTCCTTAAACTGCATCTACCCTCTGTAGTAGCAGGAACAAATGTACTAAATTCAATAGTATCATCTAGCTCTCTGCGACTAGCTACTGCTACTTGTGCTGTGCCGTTGTCTATTTGTGGTCTTGCTAATGTTGCTACAGAGTTATAACCAACCTCTACATCCGTTGTAATTAGTTGAGGTATTATGGATTCGCCTGTAAAGGTTACAATTTTGTCATCTTTTGTCCCTGCAAATAAAAATTTACCACCAATAAACAATCGTGAGTCTAGTGATGCTGGCATAGTATCTATATCTGTATAACCTAAAATAGACTCTAAACTTTCTAATGATTCTCCTAATGTTGCAATAGTGCCTACAGAGTCTGATGTTGTTTCAGCTCTTGACCATTTTTGTAACTGCCAATTATAAATAAGTATTCTTCTATTTCCATCTACATCAGAATAGTTCCAAACCACTAAGTTTTTAACTGGGTCTACAGCGGCACTCATTGTGTTTAATTTAGTTAAATCAACTCTGCCAAAAAACCACCTATCTATTTTTTCTAACCCTATATTTGTTATTGTTTGACCATCTGTAGAATACCATCCATCATCTGACAAAAAGAAAGTAATGTTTCCATATTGAGCAACAGAGTTACCCTCCAAACATCCTAATCCATTAGATATTGTGTCAAACTGAAAGAACAATGGAGAGCCAACATAAGATGCTCTAACCACCGATTTTTCTAATAATATAACACCAAACTCGCCACCTGTAATTGCTTGAACATTACCACCATCTGCAATAATTTGATAATCACTTTGGCTTGTGCTGCCAGAAACCCAATCTGTTTCGTCATTAATATCTGACCATTGCACTTTATCTGGCTCTGAACCTACACCAATGTTTCCTGCAAAAACAAAATCACGAACTACAGCAATGTCTTTGGCTATAGGTGCTACTGCTGAAGCATCTGAAAATGCTGTTGATGAACCTATAGTCCATGTTTGTAATCTAGCATTATCATTACAAGCTAAAACTACATTACCAAATTGCTCAAATCTCCATGTGCCATCACCACTATAACCACCTGATTTAGATACATCTGCTAGTGACAATGTGCCAATATTAAGTTTATATAACTTTGTAGCACTACCTGCAAATACTTCTACTACTGCACCAAATTTTGCTACAAAAACACTGTTAAGAGTTTCACTAGCAGCGTTAGAAAAATCTACCGAACTAGGAAATGCTCCATAACCAATACCTAAAGGATATACATTTTTAGCATCATTTAAACTACCTGCATTTGCTGGTTGGTCTGGCAACCAATCTGTAAATTGTAATCTTTTTGTAGTCATATTATAGTTTCATGATGTATGCAAGAGCATAGTAAGGAGGTAAGTTAGCATTGGTTGCAGAAGTACCACTACTATTAACTGATACAGTATGGTTGTGAGTACCACTGCTAGGGATAGATACTGTGTGTGAGTGTGCACCTGCACCATTTGTATCTGCCGTTAAACCACTATATGATTGTCCTCCACGAGCTCCTACTGCACCACCAATTACAGAAGAATTATAAAGTCCGTATGGATGTACATGGTTACCTACAGTGTTTGTTGAGCCTGAATGTGCATGAGCTCCAGTAGTTGATGTAGATGCTGTGTGAGTGTGTGATGGTAATGTAGCAGTAGCAGAACCACCTGTATTGTTTGGGTTATAAGTGCTTCCTGCACCAACTACAAATCTATTTCTTAAATCAGGAGTTCCTGACGAACCATTACACAATGCCCAACCACTAGGTATAGATGCAACACTTCCTGACCACAATATAATCATTCCAGTAGTAAATGAAACAAGAGATGTCCATGTAGGTGTTGCTGATGAACCTCCAGATGTTAAAAATTGCCCTGAACTACCCGTTGCTCCATCCATTGTTAATGAACCAGTTACATTTACTGCTCCACCTGTAATAGCTACAGCATTAGAGTTTTGAGCAGACATAGTTCCTAAAGATGACCATACAGGAGTATTTGTAGAACCAACAGATGTTAAAACTTGTCCGTTAGTACCTAAACTTCCATCTAAATAAACACTACCATTAATAGCTAATGAGCCTGATGATGTTATTGTGCCGGTGCTAGTCCAACCATCACCACTAGAACCATCCTGCCAATTTTTAATTTGTGCCATTGTTTCACGAATAGCATTATTGATGGTGCTAGGTGGGCATCCTTCATTTATGTTAATAGTGTTAATGTCAGTATTGTTAGCTGCAACACTGTCCCACTGCGATACTTTAGTTTTTGCCATGTTTTATCCTTGTCGTTTCCAATCGTTAGTTCCTACTGTTGAATCTGTCCATACATCACTACCTGCTGATACTGCTGACCATGTATTTTCTTCTACGGGTACATCAGTCCATTCTTCACCTAGTAAATATCCTGTTGCTGTTACTGTTCCTACACCATTTACAGAAGCATTAGCGTGTCTTACTACTGTTGAAAGTATTTCTAATGTAGCAACACCCTCTACATTTGCATGACCCTCTGCTATTAATCCACCTAACGCTGTTACAGTAGATGTTCCGTTAATAGAACCTTGACCAAATGTAATTTTTAAACCATTAGCAGTTAGTGTAGCAACACCACTAATACTTGCATCGGCATAGATAATAGAACCTGATAGAGCAACTGTTAGTGTTGCACGACCACTAATATCACCCTCACCAAATGCTATATAAATAGCATTAGAAGTAACAGTTGCAGTGCCTGTAATAGAACCTGTTGCATTATTAATTAAACCACCTAATGCAGATACAGTTGCTTGACCATTAACACTTGCATCACCAAGTCTTATTCTTAATCCATCTGCCGTTAGTGTTGCAGCTGCACTAATAGATGCAGCAGCAGTTCTTTCTCTTAATGCACTCGCTGTTAGAGTACCTACACCTTGTATCTGTGCAGCACCTGTTTTTGTTATAGTGCCTAGTGCAGAATATGGACTTTGTGAAAATGCAGATAAGCCGTACATTTACTCTGCTTCTTCTGGTGTGTTACCTTCGGCAATCCATTCTAAATATTCTTGGTAGTCTCTGTTGTTTGAGTCAAAAGGAATACAAGCTCCATCTGATATTCTTTTAATCATATTTTCGTCTATGTTACCTAGCATATTTA
>ERZ1047472.3370-NODE-3370-length-10570-cov-4.972706_pt1 | contig 10570 bp, 6 predicted proteins | sample MGYA00383095_ERZ1047472 | MGnify/ENA primary metagenome ERZ1047472 (study PRJEB29581, sample SAMEA5548365) | metagenome | biome: marine; feature: coastal; material: water | depth 1 m | study: Short-term variability in the microbial, nano- and picoplankton...
TCGCTGACTACCTACAGCGCTCGGCGCGGCATATCGCATCCAAAACCGACACCCAGCAGGCCTACGCGGTGGGCAGAGCGGCGGTAGAAAAAGCCCTCGAGGGCAAGCGGGCGATTATGATTACCATTGAGCGCAATAGCGGCGAGGAATACAGCTGGTCACTGGGGGAAGCGCCGCTAACTGATATCGCCAATGTGGAGAAAATGATGCCGCGCTCGTTTATTACCGAGGATGGATTTGGGATTACCCAGGAAGCACGGGACTATTTGCAACCGTTGATTATGGGAGAGGATTATCCGCCCTACAAAAATGGGGTTCCGGCCTATGCGGCGCTAAGAAATAGCCTGGCAGTAAAAAAATTGGAGGGGTTTTTTAGGCAATAGAGTGCATCGGTATCTATTGCTTTTCTACCTGTTCGAATAATTCTGAAAGTGGAACATTCAGTACTTTGGATATTTTCTGGAGCTTGTCAATGCTAGCGCCGTTCTCACCACGCTCCAGATTGCCGTAGTAGGTTCGATTGATTCCTATCTTGTCGGCAAATTCTTCTTGACTAAGTCCTGCTTCTTTTCTGGCTTTCCTGAGATAATTTCCAAGCTTACTTTTGTAACATATTTCCTTAATTTTCATGCGAGTAAGGTTCAGCCAAGACAAACCACTAGTCCACTGGATATATACGGAATTCTGGCTTTTCCTCGACTATTACAAATAGCCCATAATGGACAAAATTTAAAGCTTTCAAACTGCAGGGCATTGCCAAGGCTGTCATTTTTTCGCAAACTATTACGTGACTTTGGTTTTTGATCGGAATCAGGCCGAAGCAGACTATTATTTGTGGACATTGCATATATGCGGTAGCTTCTGCGGCATTACTTTAAGGGAAGAAGGAATTATGCAACCATTAAAAAGCACTGGCATCAAAAGAGAAAATGGCGAGCTAATATTCACCCTTACCAGCTATGATAGGGGTCTCAAGCCAGAAGAACTGAATGATCATATTGGCTATGTGAGAAAACTCGTTGCCTCCAAAACCCCGGAAGATCTAAAAGAGCGCCTGCTCGACATTTTTAATCAATTGGGGTTTTCTGATTTTGCTTTTATGAGTTGCTACCATAATCACAAGCCCCACTTCTTTTTAAGCTCACTGCCTAAACAATTCTTGACCTGTTATCAGGAACAAAGACTCGACAGACAGGATATGGCGATAGACTATGTCAGAACAGGTAATACAAAGCATTTTCACCTCTCTGAAATTCAGAAAATAATTGACGGAACCCGCTTTCAAACGCAGACCTTCAAGGAGAATTTGAAAATCCTGGCGCTGTATAAAAAATTTGAATTTAATGATGCCTACCTAATGCCCTATGAGGCAAACAGGCCCCAAATAAATAGCCTGTCAAAAGACAGTGCCAAGGCAGTCTCGAAAGATGCGGACGATAAAAAGCGCTTGCTCTTCGCTCTAATGGCCAAGGGGGCTACACAAGAAGAATTTTTAGCCCTGACGGAATCCCGAGACGCGGTTCTATATTTACTTGGCGATACCGCTATACGTATCTATCAAAGTCAGTTTAAAAAATACAACCCTGCACCCCATTCAGATCTCAGGCCTATACAGTTAATTACCCTTATGGCCAAACACGACCTCAACCTCGGTCAGGCCGCCGACAAATTATATGTCAGCAGAGACTCGGCGAATAAGTATATGGCTGCGGCAAAAAGAATGTTCGGCGCACGCTCTCAAGTCAATGCAGTTTACAGGGCCATACAGGAAGGATTTATAAATTTTGATTAAATGACTTCTGCCTATTGCATCTCATCCGTAGCGGCAATAGCTTGCTGTGCTCCTTTTAACAACCTCAGCATTTTCCCACTGCCGAAATAGTGCGTTATTTTGCGGATTGACTAATCAGGCTAACGCAGCTGCAAGCGACGACTTCAGCAACCAAGGCGACCGTTATTCATTGAACCTATAGCTCGCCAATTACCCCCTCACCCCCCTATGATCTTGCCCACCAACACCGCATAATAGCGCCATAAAAAAGAATAGACTTCAAGGACGCACATTTTCATGTCTGCAGCACTGCTTAATTTCTATCAGAAAACCGTTCTTCGCCATCCGCTGGCGGCCATCTGTATGGTTCTGGCGCTGGCGGTTGCCATGGCGCTTGGGCTACCCAATTTTAAGCTGGATGCCTCGGCGGACTCGCTGACACTGGAGCATGATGACGATCTGAATTTCTTTCGTGAAGTCGTTCAGCGCTATGGCAGCGACAACTTCCTGATTGTGACCTTCTCGCCGCTGGAGGGTGATCTATTTGATGATGAGAATTTGCAAACGCTCTCCGCCCTGCGCGATGAGCTGGCAAATATTAAAGGCGTTGCAAGTATGCTGTCGCTACTCGATGTACCGCTGCTTTACAGCCCAAAAATTGATGTTGCCGATTTAAAGGGTGAGCTGAATACGCTGCTGTCCCCCGGGGTTGATCGCAACCTTGCCCGCCAGGAATTTCTTAATAGTCCAATCTACAAAGACCTTATTCTCAGCCGCGATGGCCAGACCACAGGCATGCTGGCAACTCTTGAGCTGGACCAGAAATATCTGGACCTGGTGCAGGCGCGAGATGCCCTGCGCTTACTCAAATCAACCGAGGGGCTCAGCCGGGCGCAACAGCTGGAGCTGGATGCGGTGAGTCAAGAGTTCCTTGACTACCGCACGGGCAAAGCGGCTGTCAGCCGCCAGCTGGTCGCCGATGTGCGCGGCTTGATGGCGGGCTACCGAGACCGCGCCACGATCTTCCTTGGCGGGCCAGATATGATTACTGCGGATATGGTCGACTTTATTAAAAGCGATCTGGTGATTTTTGGCACCGGCATTCTGATCTTTGTGATCGTCACCCTAGCGGTGATTTTCCGCCAGCTGCGCTGGGTTATTCTGCCGTTGAGCACCTGCGCACTGTGTCTGGTTATTATTCTCGGCTTTCTCAGCTGGATCGACTGGCGCCTGACAGTTATCTCGTCAAATTTTGTCTCGCTGCTTTTGATTATCACTCTGGCGCTGACCATGCATCTGATTGTTCGCTACCGCGAGCTGTATCGAACTCAGCCAGAGGCCACACAGCAGCAATTGGTGACTGCCACGGTAACCTCGATGGCAAAACCCTGCCTGTATACGGTGCTGACCACCATCGTCGCATTTATGTCGCTGGTGGTGAGCAACATTCGCCCGGTGATCGATTTTGGCTGGATGATGACCATGGGGATCTCCCTGGCGCTGGTTGTGGCTTTTATTATTATTCCGGCGGGAATGATGCTGGTCGGCAAAAGTAAAGACACCACGGGCAATGATAACTCGGCATCGTTTACCTCGGTATTTGCCAACTTTACCGAGCGCCGCGGCAATGTTGTGTTACTGCTTGCCTGTGGGCTAGGTGCGCTCTCAATTTATGGTATTAGCCGTCTTGAGGTAGAGAATCGCTTTATTGACTACTTCCGCAGCAATACTGAAATTTACCAGGGTATGGAGGTTATCGATGCCTCGCTGGGTGGCACCACACCCCTGGATATTATTTTACAGGCGCCGACGTTTACTGAACCTGAGCAGAGCGTTGTGGCTGATAATGACAGTGAGTATGGCGATGACGCTTTTGGTGACGATGCATTCTCTGACAGCACCGCTGCCGAGGAGGATGAGTACGGCGACTATGGCTTTGAAGATGCATTCGAAAGTCAGTCCGATGCCTTTGGTGAGGACAGCGCCAACACGCTGAGAGATACCTACTGGTTCACCTCAACTGGCCTGGCTGACCTCGCCAAACTGCAGGCCTTCCTCGAAGCCCAGCCGGAAGTGGGCAAAGTCAGCTCACTGGTACAGATCTACGATGTCGCCAGCGACCTCAGTGGCCATAAGCTCAATGATTTTGAAATTGCCTTTATGCGCAAAAGCTTTGGCGACGAGATCTACCAGCAGATGGTGGCACCCTATCTACTTGAAGATATAGACGAGGCACGTATCCAGTTGCGCGCCATGGAAACTCAGGGCCTGTTGCGCCGTGCCGACCTGCTGGAAAAAATCCATGACTATGCGGTTAATGAAGTGGGCATTGCCAGTGAAAATATCCGCTTTACCGGCCTGCTGGTGCTCTATAACAATATGCTGCAAAGCCTGTTTAAATCGCAGATTCTCACTCTGGGCGCGGTTTTTGTCGGCATTATGCTGATGTTTTTGGTGCTGTTCCGCTCTATCAAAATCTCAATTATCGCCATCCTGCCAAACTTTTTGGCGGCGGGAATCGTCCTTGGTGGTATGGGCCTGGCGCGCATACCTCTGGATATGATGACCATTACCATCGCGGCAATTACTGTCGGTATTGGTGTGGATCACGCAATACATTACATCACCAGGTTCCGGCGTGAGTTTGCCATCGATGGCAACTATCTGAAGTCCATGCACAGGGCTCATGCCAGCATCGGCCTTGCGCTGTTTTACACGGCGATTACCATTATTGTTGGCTTCTCGATTTTAGCGCTGTCCAACTTTATTCCATCGATCTACTTTGGCCTGCTGACCGGATTGGCGATGACCGCCGCACTGCTTGGCTCGATGACGCTTCTACCGAAACTCATCTTGCTGACCAAGCCTCTGGGGCCAGATGCTCAAACCGCTGCTTAATTTTGGATAGCCCATAACCCATGCCACTTGTCACTCTGCAGGATATCTTTCTCAGCTATGGTCAGCCGCCGTTAATTGATCATATCAACCTAGTTATTGAACCGGGGGAGCGGGTCTGCCTGATTGGCCGCAATGGCGCGGGTAAATCAACGCTGTTAAAAATACTGACTGGCCAGGTTATCGCCGACGACGGCGTACTTAAACGCGCTGCCGGGGTCAAGATTGCCCAGCTGGAACAGTCGGTTCCCCAAGATGCAGTTGGCTCGGTATTTGATGTTATCGCCGAGGGCCTGGGTGCCGAGGGCCAGCTCGCCGCGCGCTATCACCACCTGGTGGTGGAGCTAAGCAACAACCCCAGTGATAAGGTTATGCGCGAACTCGAAGAGTGCCAAGGCGAACTTGAGCGGGTCGACGGCTGGGATATCAATCAGCGGGTTGAGGCTATAGTGACCAAGATGGATCTCGATCCTGACGTGGATATCGCCAGCCTCTCCGGTGGTTACAAGCGCCGGGTTCTGCTTGCTCGCGCCCTGGTGTGCAATCCGGACCTGCTGTTGCTCGATGAGCCAACCAACCACCTGGATATCGAAGCGATCAAGTGGGTCGAGCAGTTTTTACTTAAGTGGGAGGGCGCGCTGCTGTTTATCAGTCACGACCGACGCTTTATGGACAATCTGGCAACACGCTTTATTGAGATAGATCGCGGCAAGATCGCCGAATTTAACTGCAATTACGCCACTTATATCCAACGCAAGAAAGAAATACTGGAGATTGAGGACAAGCATAATGCCCTGTTCGACAAGCGCCTTTCTCAGGAAGAGGTATGGATTCGCCAGGGCATTAAAGCGCGGCGCACGCGCAATGAAGGCCGGGTCAGGGCGCTGGAGGCGATGCGCAGGGAATATGCCGACCGCCGCAAACAGCAGGGCACGGCAAAGATGGATATTCAGCAGGCGGAAAAATCCGGAAAAATTGTAGCCGAGGCTGAGAATATTCACTTTGCCTTTGCAGATGGTGCTGCTAATGGCAGCAACGCCGTGGTTAAGTCATTTTCGACGCTAATACAGCGCGGCGACAAAGTCGGCTTGATTGGGCCCAATGGCGTGGGCAAGACTACCTTGCTAAAACTGCTACTCGGCCAGCTGGAACCTCAGTCAGGCACAGTTAAAACTGGCACAAACCTCAATATCGCCTATTTTGATCAGTATCGCTCAGCCCTGGACGAGTCAAAAACAGTTCAGGACAACGTCTCCGGTGGCCGTGACATCCTCGATATTGGCAACAAATCGCGGCATGTTATCAGCTATTTGCAGGATTTTCTCTTTAGCCCCGATCGCTGCCGACAGCCGGTCAGCGCGCTTTCCGGCGGTGAACGCAATCGTCTTCTGCTGGCCAAATTGTTTACCAAACCATCGAATATTCTGGTGCTCGACGAACCAACTAATGACCTGGATATCGACACCCTCGACCTGCTCGAGGAGCTGCTCATCGACTATAAGGGCACGATCTTGCTGGTCAGTCACGACCGTGCCTTCCTCAATAATGTGGTGACCAGCACCCTGGTATTTGAGGGCAACGCGGTGATCAACCAGTATATTGGCGGCTACGATGACTGGCTGCGCCAGCGCCAGACTGAGACAGACACGAAATCAAAAGCGCCGTCGCAACCCCAAAAAAAACCTGCGGCGACAGCCAAAAAACTCTCCTACAAAGCCCAGCGCGAGCTGGATATGTTACCGGCAGAAATTGAACGCCTGGAAACTGAGATCGGCGCAATCACTGAACAGATGAACCAGCCGGATTTTTACCAGGCCGAGCGCTCAATCACCGCAGCCGTTGAAAACGACCTCAGTGATCTGCAACAGCAACTTGATCACTGCTACCAACGCTGGGAACAACTCGAAGCGCAATAACCATCGGCAAGCACTCATTGGCAGATAATTTACCGCTAATTTCACCCCCATTGGCGTAAATCGGCCTGTGGGCGTAGCGTATTGCAGCGCTTGCCTTTAAAATCCCCCATTCGTTTCTTACTTTAGACGGCACCCATGACCGAACCAAAAAAACCACTGGTACTGCTTATCCTCGATGGCTTTGGATACAGCGATGAGACTAAACACAATGCGATTAAAAATGCCAAGGCGCCTGTCTGGCAATCCCTGTGGGCAAACAATCCAAAAACATTGATCCACACTTCCGGAATGGCCGTTGGCTTACCCGAAGGCCAGATGGGTAACTCTGAAGTCGGTCATATGACATTGGGTGCTGGTCGCGTTGTTTACCAGAACTACACACGCATCAACAAGGCGATTGCCGACGGTGATTTTTTCACCAACCCGGCCTATTGTGATGCTGTTGATAAGGCGCAGTCTGCCGGCAAAGCGGTTCATATTCTGGGTCTGCTATCGCCCGGCGGTGTTCACAGTCATGAAGACCATATCAATGCAATGATTGAACTGGCTGCCCAGCGCGGTGCGGAAAAAGTCTATCTGCATGCATTCCTCGATGGCCGCGACTGCCCTCCGCGCAGCGCACAACCTTCACTGGAAAAAACCCAGTCACTATTTGAAAAACTCGGCGTTGGTAAAATCGCTTCGGTCTGTGGGCGCTTCTACTCACTGGATCGCGACAATCGCTGGGATCGGGTTGCTGAAGCCTACAACCTAATCACGGCGGGCAATGCGCCCTACACAGCGACAGATTCAATCTCGGCACTGAACAATGCCTATGCGCGCGATGAAAACGATGAGTTTGTGCATGCCACGACCATCTGCAATGAAGGCGAAGCGCCGGTGCGCATGGAAGATGGCGATGCAGTTATCTTTATGAACTTCCGCCCCGATCGCGCCCGCGAGTTGGCTCATGCTCTGACCGATGAGATCTTTGACGGTTTTGAGCGCGCCGTTGTGCCCGCCCTGTCAACCTTTGTAATGACCACTGAATACCAGTCCAATCTGGATGTTCCCTGCGCCTACCCACCAATCTCGCTGGTCAATTCAATGGGCGATTATCTATCCATGCAGGGCAAAAAGCAGCTGCGTATTGCCGAGACTGAAAAATATGCCCATGTAACCTTCTTCTTTAGCGGCGGCAAAGAGTCTCTCTATGAAGGCGAGGAGCGGATCCTGGTGCCATCGCCGGATGTTGCCACGTACGACACGATTCCGGAAATGAGCGCTCGTCAGGTTACTGAAAAACTGGTCGAAGCCATAGGCTCAGATAAATTCGATACGATTATCTGCAACTACGCTAACTGTGACCAGGTTGGTCATACCGGCAGTTACGATGCCTCTATTAAAGCGGTTGAGACGATTGACTGGTGCCTCGAACGGGTAATTGCCGCCACTCAAGCGGCTGGTGGTGAAATTCTTATCACCGCTGACCACGGCAATGTTGAAGAGATGTTCGACGAAGCCAATAACCAGCCACATACCCAGCACACCACTCTGCCAGTACCGCTGGTTTACGTAGGCGAGCGCCAACTGTCTCTGGATAGTGATGGTTCCCTGGCAGATATTGCGCCAACCATGCTGGCTCTGATGGGTCTTCAGCAACCACAAGAGATGACCGGCCGATCTCTGCTTAGTAGCGCCAGCTAGTCAATGGGAAACCAATCCGTGCCAATCAGGGATAAAAGATAAACAATGAAAAAATTATCGGCAATAAAACAGGTAGCGATCAGCTCGGTTTTATTGCTGATTTTTTTTACTGGCAGCTCCTCCGCTGATTCAGACAAGCAAAAGCTCGATACTTTAAAACGCTCAATCAGCAGCCTCGAAAAGCGCATGGAAAAACGTCATCGGGAAAAAAACAGCCTGATCAATGAGCTTAAGGAGGTTGAGCTTGAAGCGGCAAAAATCGGCCGGAGCATTCGTCAGTTAAATACAAAAATTAATAGTCGCAGCAATAAACTTTACTTTCTCGAGATAGAGCAGCGCGATCTGGAAAAAAACATTAAAAATCAAAATGCCGCCATTAGCGAGCACCTGGCTGCCGCCTATAAACTCGGTGACCAGGAACCGATAAAATTACTTTTAAACCAGGAAGACCCCCAACAGCTCTCTCGGCTATTTAAGTACTACAGTTATTTTCTCGAGGCACGCAATAAAAAAATTGAAACCTATGTTGGCGACGTTGAAAAACTCTCTGCACTGATAACACAAGTTACTCAGCAAAAACGCTTACTGGACAGTGCCAAAAAGGAATTAGTCGAGGATCAAAAACAATTTCTTTTAATTGGCAAGCGTCGCTCTGTCGCGTTGAAAAAATTAAATACCTCACTGAAAAGTGATACAGCAAAGCTCAATAAATTGCTTGCCGAACGCGCGGAACTCGAAGAGCTGCTCAACACTGTAGAGGTTGCCGTCACTGAAATGCCGCTCTCTGCACCTCCCGGCCAGCAGCCATTCGTCTCGCAAAAGGGCCTGTTGCAGTGGCCACTGAAAGGCCGCGTGGCCCATAGCTATGGCAGCCAGCGCAGCGGCTCCCTGCGCTGGGAAGGCTGGATGATTGGCGCCAAATCCGGACAGCCAGTAAATGCAGTGCACGATGGCCAAGTGATTTTTTCCAACTATCTGCGCGGTTTTGGACTATTAATTATTCTCAACCACGGCGATGGTTATATGACTCTTTACGCTCACAACGAACAGCTACTAAAAGATACGGGCGACTGGGTGCTGAGCAACGAAACCATTGCTCGCGCAGGCGATAGCGGCGGTTTAGACAAGCCCGCTCTGTATTTCGAAATTCGCAAACAAGGCCAACCAGCAGATCCTAAAGTATGGTTGGGCAAGCGTTAATGCGCTGAGGGGAAGCGTCTATGCTAAAAAATTGTCTGTTATTCTCTGCCACTCTGCTGATCAGTTTTGTTCTCTGCGCGCCAGCGCCGGCCTTCGCAAAGCCGCTGGCGTCAGATAATAGCAATGCCGAAAAAGCACAGCCCGAAGAGCGGTTACCACTTCGCGAGTTGCGGGTTTTTACCCAGGTATTCGAGCAGATCCGCCGTGGCTATGTTGAAGAAGTGAAAGATTCCGAGTTATTGGAAAATGCCATTGCCGGCCTGTTATTGGAACTTGACCCCCACTCGGCCTATCTGAATGAATCCGATTACGATGAGCTTCAGGAATCCACCACTGGCGAGTATGGCGGCCTTGGCATGGAGGTGGGTGCAGAGCGCGGCTTGATAAAAATTATCTCGCCCATCGATAACAGCCCCGCAGCAGAGGCTGGGATTAAAGCAGGCGACTTAATTATTGAAGTCAATGGCACCCCGGTTCGCGGCATGGCACTACAGAAAGCCATCGACAAACTGCGCGGGGAAAAAGGTACCAGCATTGATCTTACAGTCCTGCGCGATGATCAAGACCTGCCAATTGAATTTACTCTTGTCAGGGATATTATTCAGGTCAGCTCAGTGCGCAGCCGAATACTCGAACCGGGCTATGGCTATGTGCGCATCTCACAATTCCAAACCAGCTCCGCTGATGAGTTTAAGGGCGCCTTGCGCGATCTCAAGCAGCGGGAAACTGACCTGAAAGGAGTGATTATTGATTTGCGCAATAACCCCGGAGGAATAGTACCGGCATCTGTGGCAATCTCTGACGCAGTGCTGGATGGCGGCACTGTTGTCTATACCGAGGGTCGCTTACCCAGCGCCAATAGCATCTATCAGGCTACCAGCGGCGACCTGCTTGCAGGCATTCCCATTGTAGTGCTGATCAACGGCGGCAGCGCATCGGCCTCAGAGATCGTTGCCGGTGCACTGCAGGATCATCGACGGGCAGCCATTATCGGCACCCAGAGTTTTGGCAAGGGCTCGGTTCAAACAGTGATTCCTCTCGGTGATGGCCGCGCGGTAAAGCTCACCACGGCGCGTTACTTCACCCCCAATGGCCGCTCTAT
>ERZ1047472.3374-NODE-3374-length-10561-cov-12.001999_pt1 | contig 10561 bp, 10 predicted proteins | sample MGYA00383095_ERZ1047472 | MGnify/ENA primary metagenome ERZ1047472 (study PRJEB29581, sample SAMEA5548365) | metagenome | biome: marine; feature: coastal; material: water | depth 1 m | study: Short-term variability in the microbial, nano- and picoplankton...
CAGATTTGTCGTTGTAATACTGTATACTCCTTAAAATAAGTGTGAAGACATACCTGTAAAATAGGTTCATCTATTAAATTTGCACCAATGAAAGTAACAGTAGTAGGAGCGGGTGCTGTAGGTGCTAGTTGTGCCGAGTATATCGCCATCAAAAATTTTGCGTCAGAAGTATGTCTGATAGATATCAAAGAAGATTTTGCAGAAGGAAAAGCGATGGACCTCATGCAGACCTCATCTCTTAATGGTTTTGATACCAAAATCACCGGAGCTACAAATGATTACAGTAAAACTGCTGGTTCAGATGTAGCAGTAATCACAAGTGGTATTCCTCGTAAGCCAGGAATGACTCGTGAAGAATTGATCGGTATCAATGCTAGAATCGTAAAATCTGTTTCTTCAAGCATATTGGAGCATTCTCCAAATGCCATCATCATCGTAGTATCTAACCCTATGGATACGATGACTTATCTTGTACACGACTCTACAGACTTACCTAAAAACCGTATCATAGGTATGGGCGGTGCTTTAGACAGTGCACGTTTCAAGTACAGACTGGCAGAAGAATTAGGATGTCCTACATCTGATGTAGATGGTATGGTGATCGGTGGTCATAGCGATAAAGGTATGGTACCATTGATCGAGAAAGCGACTAGAAATAGTGTGAGTGTGTCAGAATTTTTGGATGCAGACCGTATGGATGAGATCGTACAAGCTACTAAGGTAGGTGGTGCTACGCTCACAGGTTTACTGGGTACTAGTGCTTGGTATGCTCCTGGAGCAGCTGTTTCTGAATTGGTAAAAGCGATTGCTTTAGATGCTCAAAAAATGTTCCCTTGTTCTGCTATGTTAGATGGTGAGTACGGATTGAGCGGCTTATGCATAGGTGTACCGTGTATTCTTGGTAAAAACGGAATTGAGCGTATCGTAGAAGTTTCTTTGAGTGATGCTGAGAAGGCGAAGCTTGCAGAAAGTGCTGAAGGTGTGAAAAAGACCAATGGTCTTTTGAACTAAAACTATTCAAGACAAATAAACGGATAAAAGCTTGGCCCTTTATCTGAGATAGATATAATAACAAGCTGTTTGGAATTCCAAATGGCTTGTTTTCTTTTTAAAAGAAACTAACTACCTAAGGACTTTTGAATTTCAGTGAACATCAAACCGCAGTAATCTATATGCTGCTGGCTTCTTTCATTTTCGCTATGATGAATCTCATTGTGAAGCATTTAGGTGACATACCTGTAGCTCAGATTGTATTTATGCGTAGTATAGTCATGTTAGTAGTGGTAGTAGCAGTATTGAAAAAAAAGAAAATTCCCGCGTTGGGTTCCAATAAAAAACTACTGATTTTAAGAGGGTTGTTTGGTGCCAGTGGTATCGCTCTCTTTTTCTATACTTTACATAATATGCCTCTGGCTAGTGCTGTAGTGGTCCATTATCTTACTCCTATTTTTACTGTCATTATTTCTATACTCATCACACGTGTGAATATTGCTCCACTTCGTTGGTTGTTTTTCTTACTGTGTTTTGTAGGCATATTTATTATAAAAGATTTTGATGATAGAGTAGAAGCACTCCCGCTTGTTTTAGGAGTGATAGGTACCATGAGTGCCGCAGCGGCGTACAACATTATCAGTGTACTCAAAAAGACCGAACACCACTTGGTTGTGATGTTTTATTTTTCCGCAGTTACGATTCCATTGGTCTTGCTATACATAGGCGTTTCGGGAGATTGGGTTTGGACTTCCACTTGGAATTGGTTTTTACTCAGTGTGATTGGAGCTTGTACCTACTTTGCTCAGTATTTTCTAACGAGAGCGTACCAATTGGGAGATTTAAGTCAAGTAAGCATCGTTTCGTATATGGGTATTGTATATGCTCTATTCTTTGGTTATGTGATTTGGGATGAGTGGTACACCCCCATAGTCTTCGCGGGGTTATTGCTCGTGCTCATTGGAGTCATAGGAAATCTAAGATACAAAGGGAATCTCCGTAGGTAATAATCTACTTGCGTAAGGCTACTACAGGATCCATTCCTGCTGCCATAAAAGCAGGAGCCATACCGGCTACCACACCTATTACTACCGATACTGAAACCCCGGAGAGGAAGATGGATGAACTAAAGAATATTTTGAAAGTAGTCTGACTAGAAGCAAGCATGCCTAGTAATATTACAATGGCAATACCTATTAAAGAGCCCATGATGCATAGCAGTATGGACTCAAACAAGAATTGAGTAATGATGAAGCTTCTTTTAGCACCTAAAGCCTTTTGTAGTCCAATGATTCCTGTACGTTCTTTGACAGAGACGAACATGATGTTAGCAATTCCAAAGCCTCCCACTAGCAGTGAAAATCCACCGATAATAATGGCCACAATATCAATAATTCCAAAAGTCTGACTAAGACTATCACTTACCATAGTTAGCTTATTGATGGCAAAATTGTCTTTATCCTTTGGTCTTAATTTGCGAAGAGACCTCATTATTCTCTTTACTTCAAAGTCTATAGATTTTAGGTCTATATTTTCATATCCTTTTATAACAATCGCAGAGCTTACACCTCTCGTATTTGGTTTTCTAAATTGCTGTGCAAATGGTCCAGGCAGCACCACGATGTCATCGTACTGTTGGCCACCAAGAGCTTGTCCTTGGTATTTGAGGACACCTATGACTACGACTTTTCTTCCATTGAGTTTGAACTCTTGACCTATTGGATTTGCTCCCGCAAATAGATTAGTGGCAAGGTTATACCCCAGAATACAAGCATTTTTTCCTTTATTGAGTTCAAAGTCATTGAAAACTCTACCCGTAGTAAGGTCCCATTGATTGATTTCAAAAAAGTCTCCCATCACAGCGGTAGCTTTTACATCAGAGATTTCTTCTATTCCGCTTTTGGCTTTATTGCCACCGAATTCAAAGAAGAAAGCCGTGTTTTTTACAATTTCCGAATCACTCTCTTCTCTAACTACTTTATATTCTCTTATGATTGTTTCTGGACGATTGAGGTAGTCCCACCATTGATAGCTACCTCCAAAACCCCAAGGCCATTTCTGCACATAGACTATCTTGTCACCCAGTTTGTCCACATTTTGTCTGATGTTTTGCTCCAGAGAGTGGGTGGCTGTGAATATAGCAACGATGCAGAATATCCCAATCGTGATGCCCAATACAGACAAACTACTTCTCAATTTATTAGAAGATAAAAATTTGAGTGTAAGTGTGATTGCTTCCCGTATGGAATCCAGTTGCTTCATTCGTTTCACAAGAGTAGTTATGTAATTAACAATTGAAGATAGCTTTCGCTGAATTTTGTAAAAAAATAGCCAAACACCGAACGAGAGATTGAAGAGATAACCTGCTGAAATGGATGGAGATTTGAGCGGTATGTTTACTTTCTAAATAAAGGCTTGACTTACGCACTTGAAAACCTTATTTTTGCAGCCTTTTTTGCACGTATTTTTTCCAAAAACAACTAAATGAAATTATCAGAATTCGCTTTTGAATTAGCCCCAGAGAGAGTAGCAAATACTCCATTGTATAACAGAGATGAGTGTAAGCTTATGGTAGTAGACAAGGAGAAGAAAACCGTTGAACATAAGAAGTTCAAGGATATTCTTGATGAGTTTGACGAAGGGGATGTAATGGTATTGAATAATGCTAAGGTCTTCCCAGCACGTCTTTATGGTAATAAGGAAAAGACAGGAGCTAAGATTGAAGTATTCTTGCTTAGAGAGCTTAATCAAGATCTTAGACTTTGGGATGTATTAGTAGATCCAGCAAGAAAAATAAGAGTGGGTAACAAGCTTTTCTTCGGAGAAGATGAGCTCGTAGCAGAGGTGATTGATAACACAACTTCAAGAGGACGAACTATTCGTTTCCTTTTTGATGGTACAGATGCAGAATTTAAGGCAGTAGTCAATAAACTAGGTCACACTCCAATCCCAAAATATTTAGAGCGTGAAGCTACTCAGGAAGATGCTGAGATGTATCAGACCATATTTGCTGATGTAGAAGGAGCTATCGCACCTCCAACGGCTGGACTCCACTTCACAAAGGCATTAATGATGCGTTTGGAAATCAAAGGCGTAAATTTTGCCAAGATAAACTTGAACATTGGGCTTGGAGCGTCAAGACCAGTGGAAGTAGAAGATCTCACAAAACATAAAATGGATAGTGAGCATTTTTCTATCACTCAAGAAGCTGCGGATATTGTAAACGAAGCAAAGACCAATAAGAAAAGAGTCCTTGCAGTAGGTTCTAGTGTAATGAGAGCGTTAGAAAGTTCAGTTTCTGCATTCGGAGCATTGAACCCAGATGATAGATGGACAGACAAGTTTATCTATCCACCTTATGAACCACGTATATCAAATTGCTATTTGACCAACTTTCACTTGCCACAGTCTACACTTATGATGCTTACTTCAGCATATCTAGACGACCATAAATTGGCGATGGAAGTGTATAATTCTGCTGTCAAAGAAGGGTATAATTTCCTGTGTTACGGGGATGCTCTTTTGATAAAATAAGAGATTGGCACTATATTAGTGCAGCAATAATCAGTTTTAAACCACGGATAAGATGGAAATATTACTCATAATACTTCTCGCTATTACTGCCTATTTACTAGGGAGTATGCCTAGCAGTGTGTGGATAGGTAAGGCTTATTTTGGAATTGATGTAAGAGACCACGGTAGTGGAAATGCCGGGGCTACCAATACATTTAGAGTACTTGGAACACAGGTTGGAATTTTTGTTCTCTTTTTAGATATCGTAAAAGGTGTAACCGCAGCAAGTCTAGTACATTACTTGGATTTTGTGATGCCGGGTACCCACCGATTTATAAACCTCCAATTATTATTTGGTCTTCTAGCAGTAGTGGGGCATATTTTCCCTGTATTTGAGCAATTCAAAGGAGGGAAAGGTATAGCTACTTTATTTGGTTTAATGATCGGGATACATTACGTACTTGCATTGTCTTGCTTAGCACTATTTATTGTAGTCTTATTACTTACCAAATATGTTTCCCTTAGTTCAATTTTGGCAGCAGTAGCGTTCCCCATTTTTACCATATTTGTATTCAAAAGGGATGAACCGTTGTTTATCGCTTTTGGTATAGCCGCAGCATTACTTGTAGTGCTCACTCATAAGAAGAATATAACTAGACTTATAAACGGAGAAGAAAGCAAAGCAAACTTATTTAAGAGTAAGACATGATTTGGAATATTAATATAGAAGAGCAGACAGACTTCGAGATACTGGTAGATACAGACCTCGGGTCAGAAATCATTTTGTACAATGATGATGTGAACACTTTTGATCACGTTATTCATTGCTTGGTAAAATATTGTAAGCACTCTTCAGAACAGGCAGAACAATGCTCGTTACTCGTACATTATAAAGGCAAATGTTCTGTAAAAAAAGGCTCGGAAATAGAACTTATTCCCATCTGCAGTGCCTTACAAGAAAAAGGACTTAGTGCTACTATAGAACAGTCTTAGTACTGCTCGTTTTCGTTTGGGAAGTCTACAGACTTCACATCTTTGATGTACTGCTCTACAGCACTTTTCATATCTTCATAAAGATTCAGGTATCTTCTTAAGAAACGTGGTGAAAACTCTTTGGTCACACCAAGTAAATCGTGTAGTACCAATACTTGACCATCCACATCCGAACCTGCACCTATACCTATTACGGGTATTGTGAGATCTGCTGCGACTTCTTTGGCAAGTTTAGCAGGTATTTTTTCTAAGACTATAGCAAAACATCCTGCCTCCTCTAGAAGTTTAGCATCTTCCTTCAGTTTTGTTGCTTCTTCTAATTCTTTGGCTCTTACCGTGTAGGTCCCAAACTTGTAAATACTCTGAGGAGTAAGTCCTAGGTGACCCATTACAGGAATTCCTGCAGATAAAATTCTTTTTACAGACTCAATTACTTCAGAACCACCTTCTAATTTTACAGAGTGTGCTCCACTTTCCTTCATTATGCGGATAGCACTTCGTAGTGCTTCTGAACTATTCCCTTGGTAGCTGCCAAACGGCAAATCAACTACTACGAGGGCACGGTCAATTGCACGGAGCACAGATTGAGCGTGATAGATCATATGATCCAAGGTGATAGGAAGCGTACTATCGTGTCCTGCCATTACATTACTGGCAGAATCACCTACGAGTACTACATCTATGCCTGCATCATCCACTATTTTAGCGTAGGAGTAGTCATACGCAGTAAGCATCGAAATTTTCTCTCCACGATCTTTCATCGACTGAAGTTGGTGGGTAGTCATCTTTTTGATTTCTTTTTTAGCAGTACTCATTTCTATTCCTTTAAGTTTATCAAATATTTAAGTCGTTCTATCTCTATAAGAAGTATATTGTTGGTGTCTTTAAGAGTTGTGTTCTCTTGTTCCATAGCACTGACGTTTTGTTTCAGAGACTTATTTTCTTTCTTAGATTCAGCCAATATAGAAGTTAAATTTAAAACAAGATCTCCATTACTGCCTTTTTCTACATCTTCCTTCATAGACTCTAAATAGGATAAGCGTTTCTTAGACTTATTCAATTCTCTAGATAGGGAATCGGTCATTGCTTTGAGTATTTTATTAGAAGACTCCAGTGACTTATCTCTTGTAGTGAGTGTGGTGTCATAGGTAAGCGTGCTATTGCATTTATTTAGCTCTTTCTCTAGATTTTCTATCGTGACTTGCTGTCGATTAATTTTTGTTTTAAATATTAAAATAATCTCTTGAAACTCTGTATCCACACTCTCATTAGATTCTGTGTTTTTGGGATCCTTGTTGAGCACCTTATCTATGCTGTTTTCTTCTTTTGTGAAGGCAAAATCATTATACACCAATGTGTCGATAAATGATGCAGAGACGTTTTGGCCTTTGCTTAAATGTGACAAACATATTATCAGCAGAAATGATAGAAATCTCATATATTTTATCAAGGTTTGCAAAGCTAAACTAAAAATATGCAAAACACGATTTGGGTATACCTCTTAACAGCGGCTTTTTTATTGCCATTTTACTCTTGCGATAATGAGTTAAATGTTGCGGCTGACTGGGAAGAGATAGCTGTAATCTATTCTGCACTTAACCCCACGGATGATACCAACTATGTGCGTATTCAAAGAGCGTTTTTAGATGAATCACAAAGTGCCTTCAAATTCTTGAACGATCCCGACTCTTTGTACTTTGATACTCTAGAGGTTTACATAGAGGAATACAGCAATGGAAACTTTTCTAAGAAGATAGATTTAAGGCTTATAGATGGTAATGATGTAGGCATCGAAAAAGACACTGGAGTTTTTTACAGTGATACCAATCCACTTTATTTTACCGACGAAGAAATTCGTCCATCTACATTTACCACAGATATTAGTTACTACATTACTGTTACCAATCCCAAGACCGGTTACACTTGTCGTTCGTCTACAGAAAGTGTAGGTCAGGCGGAAGTATACAATCCTATCAACAATACATCTTCACGAACGATACAGCCTAAAAGTAATGATGATAATAGGGTGTATGTAAACTTCAAGGAAGGAAAATATGTTAGAGCTTATACACTGGACATGACCATTCGAGTAGAAGAGACTGATACAAGCGGTGCCCAAAAGAAAGAAATAAAAACGGTCAATTGGAGAATGGTCAATTTAGGTAAGACCCAGAGAATTCAGGGTTTTGAAGATAAAATATACCTAGTTCCGTCGGTTAATTTCTTTTCTGCACTTTCATCTCAGTTGGAAGCCAATCCAAATATTGAAAGAAGATTAGTGGACTATGATTTGACTTTTTATGGCGTTTCAGATGATTTCAATACCTATCTAAGTGTTTCTAGACCTTCAATTGGGATAGTGCAAAAGAAACCTGAGTTTACCAATGTAGAGAATGGACTTGGACTATTTACATCCAGATACATCACACGGTTCGAAAATAGAATCTTTGATCCTTCTACTGTGATAGAGATTCAACTGTCAGAAAACACTAGTAATTTAAATTTCGTAAAGTAGTTTGTGCCTTTTTGGCATAAATGGCATTCTATTTTGTCAGAGAGATTCTATTCTCTGCATTTGGCATTGAACTTGTTTCTTGTGGGATAACTAATAATTGAAAAGTTAAGAAATGAGTAAAGTAATAGGAATAGACTTAGGGACAACCAACAGCTGTGTTTCTGTAATGGAAGGAAATGAGCCTGTAGTAATACCTAATAGCGAAGGAAGAAGAACAACGCCATCTATTGTAGCCTTTATGGACAATGGAAACGGTGAGCGAAAAGTCGGAGATCCAGCAAAAAGACAAGCAATTACCAACCCGCAAAATACTATTAGCTCTATCAAGAGATTTATGGGTTCTACTTTTACGGAAGTAGCAGAAGAGGCGGGTAAAATGTCTTACAAAGTGGTAAAAGGAGATAATGATACTCCACGTGTTGTAATAGGAGATAGAAAGTATACTCCTCAGGAGATTTCTGCAATCGTACTTCAGAAAATGAAGAAGACTGCTGAAGACTACTTAGGTACATCTGTAACAAGAGCAGTAATCACTGTACCTGCATACTTCAATGATAGCCAACGTCAAGCTACTAAAGAGGCTGGAGAAATAGCCGGATTGAAAGTAGAGCGTGTGGTAAATGAGCCGACCGCAGCAGCATTGGCTTATGGTTTAGATAAGAAAGATGTAGATCAAAAAATAGCTGTATACGATTTAGGTGGAGGTACTTTCGATATTTCTATCCTAGAATTAGGCGACGGTGTATTTGAAGTGAAGTCTACTAATGGAGATACGCACTTAGGTGGTGATGACTTTGATAGAGTAATCATGGATTGGCTGGCTGAAGAGTTTCAGTCTGAGGAAGGTATTGACTTGAGAAAAGATCCAATGGCACTTCAAAGACTTAAAGAAGCTGCTGAAAAAGCGAAGATAGAATTGAGTAGTGGTACTCAGACTGAGATTAACCTTCCGTACATCACGGCTACTGATAGTGGCCCTAAACACCTTGTTCGTTCAATGACACGTGCAAAGTTTGAGCAATTAGCTGATGATCTTATCCGTAGAAGTATGGAGCCATGTAAGCAAGCTCTCAGCGATGCTGGATATACAGCTAGTGACATAGACGAAGTAATCATTGTAGGAGGTAGTACTCGTATCCCTAGAATTCAGGAAGAAGTTCAAAAATTCTTTGGAAAGACTCCAAGTAAAGGAGTAAATCCAGATGAGGTAGTAGCTATTGGAGCAGCTATACAGGGTGGTGTATTGACAGGTGAGGTAAAAGATGTACTTCTACTCGACGTGACTCCACTTTCACTAGGTATAGAAACAATGGGCGGTGTATCTACTGTTTTAATAGAGTCTAACACGACTATTCCTTCTAAGAAGTCACAAGTATTTTCTACTGCAGCTGATAACCAGCCGAGTGTAGAAATTCACGTACTTCAAGGAGAGCGTAGTATGGCAAAGGATAACCGAACTATAGGAAGATTCCACTTAGATTCTATTCCACCAGCACCTAGAGGAGTTCCTCAGATTGAAGTAACTTTTGACATAGATGCCAATGGTATTCTAAACGTAAGTGCTAAAGACAAAGGAACTGGAAAAGAGCAGAACATCAGAATAGAAGCAAGCTCTGGACTTAGTGAGGAGGAAATAGAAAGAATGCGTAAAGAGGCAGAAGCAAATGCAGATGCTGATAAAGAAGAGAAAGAAAAAATTGACAAGCTGAATACAGCAGATCAATTGGTATTCTCTACTGAGAAGCAATTAAGCGAGTATGGAGATAAGATGCCTGAAGATAAAAAAGGTGCTATCGAAGCTGCCAAAGAAGAGTTGAAAAAAGCTCACGCTGCAGGAGATTTAGCAGGTATCGATACACATTCGGAGACTTTGAACAAAGCTTGGGAAGCTGCAAGTCAAGACATCTACGCTGCTCAGCAAGCTGCTGGTGCAGACGGAGGGGCAGAAGGAGCAGGACCTGAAGCAAATGCTGGAGGCGAAGCGACAGGTGATGATGCTAAGGATGTAGAGGACGTAGACTTCGAAGAAGTTAAATAATCTTTACTAAATGGAATTCGTTGACTTATCGGTCAATGCAACTAAAAGAGCCACTCATTGAGTAGCTCTTTTTTTGTTAATAGCTGATTACAAAAACCAATGTGTACTTTAGTTGTTTTTCGTCTAAAGTATTAGTAAAATTTTTGACAAACTGTTCAATTCAGCACTGATTTTTTATCACTAAGATAAGATTGGATAAAATTGATAATCCAACAGGAATGAGCAGTGTGTTAAAAATCAGTTAACTTTACCCAAACCTAATTGTAGAAGAAAATTGAAACTTTCCGTATTAAAAGAAACTGATTCAGGTGAAACTAGAGTAGCCATTGTTCCCAAATCAATTTCAAAACTAGCTAAGCTTGGTTTTGAGGTTATCATTGAAAAGGAAGCAGGAAAACACGCGGCATTTACTGATTCAGACTATACTGACACAGGTGCCTCTATTGCAAACTCTTCTAAGGAGGCAATCGAAGCTGCAGATGTCATTGTAAAGATTAACCCTCCGTCATCAG
>ERZ1047472.3375-NODE-3375-length-10560-cov-7.674250_pt1 | contig 10560 bp, 10 predicted proteins | sample MGYA00383095_ERZ1047472 | MGnify/ENA primary metagenome ERZ1047472 (study PRJEB29581, sample SAMEA5548365) | metagenome | biome: marine; feature: coastal; material: water | depth 1 m | study: Short-term variability in the microbial, nano- and picoplankton...
CTTCTTTCAAAGTCTATGGGACTTATTGCTGACAGTTTGGATATGCTTGCCGACAATGGCCACCACTCCCAGCTTTATCAGAGGCTGGATAGTTGTTTTTGCCAGCAAAAAGGTCTAAATACCAAACTTGGGGAATACCCGGCATAAACATCTGAATTGCCCTTGCTAACAATAACTTTTGTTCAACCTCTCCTAAAGCACTAAAAAAGGTTGCATTCACTTGGTAATAAGATAATTTTTTTCCAGTAGGATCGTACAAATTTTTTACTCTTCCCCCTCGTTCCATTATTGTATTCATAATGGATTCAATTTCTTTGTCCTCTAATAAACTGAATAACGTCAGCAAAAATAGAAATTATGGAGAATCGTTCAAGAAAGCTATAATTCAAGTTGTAGCTATTTTTTATTTAAAAGGATGAGGGTAGGTTTTAATTATCTTTTTAATAAAACTTCTAAATCAAGATAGCCTGCGAATTTATTCAGCCAATAATCAGATAATTTTGATTCTTTGACATGCGTTTTTCTATTTGGAGCATGAATAAATTTATGATCTCCAGAATAAACTCCAACATGAGATATTTGATTTGTTTTGGTTGTAAAATAAATTAAATCTCCCGGTTTAATCTGTGATAAATCAAATTTCAACTCACTGCTCCATTTGGTAGATTGAAGTCTTGTTGTTCTTTCAATAAGGACATCATGTGTTTTTTTTAAAACCCATTGAACCAGGCCACTGCAATCAAATCCTTGAGGGTTATTTCCTCCCCAGATATAAGGAATTCCAATATATTTATAGCTTTCTTTTACTACTTTTTCACGATCAGAAAGCGAAGTAGCATAACGATTAATCTTTGCTTTTTCTGGGTTTAAATTAATTTTTGTCAGATCAACTTTATCTTTCCATTCAATAAAATCAATTTCATAGAAATCAAAAAGCTGATTCATTCGTTCTGTAGAAATATTGAATTGATTGTCTATTGATGTAAAAATTGAATCTTGTGCAAGACAATTCGTAAAATCAAAAAAGAAGAGTAATGATATTAAAGAAACAGCATATGGATGAAAAAAACGCATTAAAAATTATCAATTAAATTTTTAAAACCGTTTTTAAAATCAGTCCCCATTTTTTTTAATTTAGCATTCCTCTTTTGCTTTAATTGATCCGATTTATTTTCTAAATTACTAACATCTATGGAAAATTGATTCATTAATAATTTATCTTCATTAGGAAGTTTGACTAATGGTAACAAAGAACTAAGCTCTTGGAGGATATTTGTATAAAATTTCACCTTTTTCCTAACGAATCTTCTAGACACAGACTCATCCATTCCTTTCAAAAGATTATTCAGATTTCTCGAATGGAATGTTAATTGTCTTATGAAATTATTGTATTGAGATTGGTTGTATGTTTTTTTATTAACACTTATGATAGCTATATTGCCACATTTCGTATAATGTGCGTTAACTACTAATGCAATCGCATTAATTCTTGTTTTTGAAGTATTACTTTTCTTACTTTTCAGTCCTTTTAGAGAAAAAGAAGATTTCATACTTGTTGACGTTTGAACATAGGAAGATATCTTCTGAACAAGTCGTTTTTTTAATCCCAATCTAAATTTATCAGAATAGAATTCCTTTTCGTTTTTAAATATATTTGTGGCAATATAGTTTAAAGATTCGTTTGTGAGTTTTTTGTCACACTGTGCAGAAGCATAGGTGCTAAAAAAAAACGACCCAAGAAATACAATGTAAAAAGATGTTTTTTTCAAATTATTTACTCACTTGGTTTAATAATGAAATAATATTATCCGTTTCAATTTTGTAAACTGCTCGATAAATATAGGTGCCTCTTTCTTCACTATAAAACAGTTTTGAGTCAACTTCATTCATATAACTACTGACTGCTTTTGAAATTACTACATTTTTAGTTTCCACATCTAAAGATCCAACACGATCATTCATTGATCTAGTTCCATCTTTCTTTACAGCAGATTCAACCATACTACTTCCTTTCGTTGTAAATTGAAGTCTTGCTTCTGATAACGCTAAATTCTTCGCTTCCATTTCATCTCCATGTTCCCCCACAACAATTGCATAAAAAACATCGTTAGAATCCTTGAATTTTTTTGTTTTAAAGACTTGTTTTATTTCTTTCTCACCAGTTATATCTTTATTCTTTAGTGATCCACACGAATGAACAAAAAATAAAATTGTTACTACAGCAATTCCTTTCAGTAATTTTCTCATGATATTTCAAAATATAGTTCGTATTTATTTTCAATAATTTCCAAATATAGTTATAATTATATTATAAATAAATTTTTTCATGCTGTCTGGTGTCAATTTGCAGAGGATATGATTGATGGTTCTGTTAAAGAGGTTTTTTACACGGGTATTGACCATAAATTGACAGTATTTCTAACAAATAAAATTGTCTATTTAGCAAATATAAAATGTTTTTTCCCCCTACAAAATTCAAGAAATGTTGTTAAATGATTCCCTGTAAAGCCAATTGTTTGAAAGTGCCAATTCCTATAATTTAAGTGCATGGCTTTTTAGACAAAAACATCAAATACCAGAAATTACCTTATTAGAATTATACGGGAATGGAGGATTATTGAAGGATCAATAATTGTTGTCTATAAGCACTCTCGAGGAGGCAACCTGGCAGCTATCGTTGTGTCAGATATTCAAGACAGTATCGAAGGCTTATTCATTCTAAGTGCTATTGGGATCGGGCAAATATGTTTGAATAGGAGAAAGAAATCAGTAGTTTTTTTATGGAACAAAAAATTAGATCAGGATCTTAAGTATTGAGCTATTTATGAGCATATTGGCCAGTAACTTCGGAGCTACTGCCGCTTTTGAATTTTCAATCTAAAACCAAAACGATACTCCTTGTTTTAGAGAGGGTATTCGGAGCAGAAGTTTCCTATACACAATAAAAAAATGATGTAAAGCTTTATTTTTTTTAGATGAGAAATTAATCAAAAAAACACCTACGGTATTCATAGAGAAAAAAAACACCATTTGTTTGATCGCCCATTCCAAAACACCCATCTAGGGGCAATAAAATGAGCAATCCATCTAATTTTACCCTAAAAATTAGTATATTTGATTACAGAAAACAACCGTTCTAAACACCAAAACGAAGCACTCTCAAGTTAAATTGAAATGAGTAAGATAAAATACTTAGGACTCTCAATGGCAATTTTTGGAAGCCTTTTTAAACTCATGTCTTGGGCAGGCGCAAGCCCACTATTAATTATAGGGCTGTCGTTGCTAGGGAGCTACTATTTACTAAAGGTATTTAAAAAAACCGAAAGCAAAGAAAAATAAAGCAAATGTGGAGCGCAAATAAATAGACCGATGCAATGTTTAAAAAGTACCCCTGGACAGTGCTTGATTTAGGCACAATTAGTATCATTGCGAAATTTCTCAATTAAACCAGAGATACGTCTATTTTTAGTTCATAGAAATCTAAAAAAGAGGTGTAATATTATATGAAATAATACGATTAAGATGTGGAACCGATTTCTTTATACATGCAATATATTGGCTTTTGAAGGCCTTTATTTCGATATCAAAATCTGTGCAAATAACTATATCAGAATTCGTTTTTGGTAAAGACAAGCATCAAAGATTACCCAGACTTTATAAAAGAACAAGAACAAAATAATACACGTGTGAAGTATCGTCTTCAAAGACGTACATTCATCAAGCTTGCCCATTAGCAATCTTTTTTATAGTATACTTATGAAATCAATTTTGACCCTCTTTTTTTGTGTAAGTTCCTTTTTGGGATACGCCCAAAAAGTACATGCAGTAAAATATGCCAATCAAGCAGACCTAAGAATTTTTGTAGTTGCCTATGAAAATCAAGCCGATTTAAAAGTATATAAAGTAGCCTATAAAAATCAAGCAGAAGGGAATAAAGGACGCTGGTATTTTATAAAGTATGCCAATGCAGCCGACAAGAAAGTGTATTTTGTAGACTACCCCAATCAAAGCGACCTCAAAATATATTTTGTGAACTATTCAAACCAAGCGGGCTGGAGAGACAACTCAAAAAAACATTTGCTTTATTAAAAGATCAAGTGTGTCCAATACATTGTATATTTTGTGATGGAAAACCTAACAGTATTCATCCCTAAATTTATCAAATAATAAAATTGCTCTTTGTTTTGGAAGGAACAACATTGTACCCCCCCCCAACTTCTGTAGGTTCAACACTTCTTTATCAACCACAAAACTTACAATATTTAAAAGAATAGAATATTCATAATAATAACGTATTTTTGGTTATCCAAACTGGTTAACCAATAATGAAACAAGCAATACATTCCTCAAAGTACACCGTCATTTTTATGATGGGCGTTTCCGGTGTGGGCAAAAGTACCATTGGTGCTTTGTTAGCAAAACAGTTGGAGATCCCTTTTTTTGATGGAGATGACTATCATTCCGAAGCAAACATTTTAAAAATGTCCCAAGGCCAGCCCTTAACCGATCATGATCGTCACGATTGGTTGCATGCATTAAACACGTTGGCCGTTGCGCAATTGAAAACCAACAGTTGCATCATTGCCTGCTCCGCATTAAAAGCCTCCTACCGAACAATTTTAGAGACCACCATTGCAGCCGCTACAAAATGGGTTTTTTTACACGGTTCCTTTCAGCAAATTAAAGAACGCATGCAACATCGAAGTCATCATTTTATGACCTCCGATTTGTTGCAATCACAGTTTGATACCCTAGAAATTCCACAAAACGCACTGTCAATAGACATTCATGTATCACCAGAAGAAATGGTTGCCAAAATTCAGGAAAACCTTCCATTAAAAGCCCAATTTGGGCTCATAGGCTTGGGGGTTATGGGAAAAAGCCTCAGTCGAAATTTAGCCCAAAAAGGGGTTCGAATTTCCATGTACAACAGACATGTGCCAGAGGTAGAAGAAGACATTGCTATCAATTTTAAAAAAGAGTTTGAAGAATTGTCATCAGCACTACCATTTGATGACCTTCCTGCTTTTGTCAATTCGTTGGAAACCCCTAGAAAGATTATGTTGATGGTCAATGCAGGCCCTGCCATAGATGCCGTAATTGAAAACCTACTGCCTTTTTTATCCCAAGGAGACAGCATTATCGATGGTGGAAATTCAAACTATAAAAAAACAAAAGAACGCTTCGATTTCTTAAAATCGAAAGGCATTCATTTTATAGGAGCAGGAGTTTCGGGAGGCGAAGAAGGGGCCCTAAAAGGACCTTCGATTATGCCAGGAGGCAATGCAAAAGCTTACCAACAAGTACAGCCTTTTTTAGAACGGATTGCTGCAAAAGACAAAAATGGCGTTCCCTGTTGTAGCTATGTTGGAAACGAAGGAAGTGGTCATTTTGTAAAAATGATTCACAATGGCATTGAATATGTTGAAATGCAGTTGTTGGCAGATGTCTATACCGTTCTTAAAGCAAAAGGGAACACACCAGACCAGATCGCCGATATTTTAGAAACGTGGAAATCCACCACAAACAGTTATCTGTTAGAAATTACCTGCACTATTTTACGAAAAAAAGAAGGCGATGATTGGTTAGTCAATAAGATAATGGACACGGCAGGCAATAAAGGAACTGGCAATTGGGCCACCATAGCAACCGCAGAATTAGGCGTGCCCAGTACCCTAATAGCTTCCGCCTTATTTGCTCGGTATGCATCCTTTTACAAAGCAGAAAGAGTCGCAGCAAGTATACAATTCAACCCAGAAAACAGTACCGCCCCAAACCTCAACATTGAAGACCTTCACAAGGCCTATCAATTTGCTAGAATTATCAATCATTATCAAGGATTTAAACTCATACAAGAAGCCTCAGAACGTTTTAAATGGGCGTTGGATTTAAGCGAATTGGCTCGGATTTGGACCAATGGGTGCATCATTAGATCCGATTATATGATCGAATTGGCAACCATTTTCAAAACAACCTACAATCTGTTTGCCCATGAAAATACGATCCAAGCATTAAAAAAACGAAAATCAGCCATTCAAAAATAATTTGCATGAACGGTGTTACTCGATTTGCCAATTTCACGTCTCACCAATCCTATACTCTTTTTAACCGACTAAAAAACCGCCATTTCTTCCGCAAATCTACTACAAGCCCAACGAGACTATTTTGGCGCACATACCTATCAAAGAAAAGAGGATGACACCGGGCAATACTATCATACAGATTGGCAACAGCATTAATCAAAAATAAACACAACATGGCAACACTTCAAACAAAAAAATCATTTATACAAAAAATCATTACAATCTTATTGGGCTTTGGTCCTGGAATTTTTGCCATCGGCTACACCATCGGTACCGGAAGTGTCACCTCTATGATTGTTGCAGGAAGTAAATTTGGCATGCAATTATTATGGGTGCTGTTATTAAGCTGTGTGTTTTCAGGAATCTTAATGTTTGCCTATGGAAATTATGCCCTGCTAACCGGAGAAACCGCACTTTATGGATTTAAAAAGCACTTGAAATTTGGAAAAGTGTTGGCCATTTTAATCATTGTAGGAATCACCTTTGGCCAATGGAATTCCCTCATGGGTATTTTAGGCATCTCCTCCAATATTATCTTTGAAATACTTGCCCTCAATTTCCAATCCTTACGCGCCTTTCAATACGAAACCGTGTTAAGCATCGCCACTCTGGTAATTGTTATTTTCTACCTGTTGCTTTTGGTAGGGAAGTACACTTTTTTTGAAAAAATACTCATCCTATTTGTAACCTTAATGGGGCTTTCATTTTTCTTTTCTTTGTTTTTTGTACAGCCACTTCCAATGGAAGTACTCAAAGGATTACTCCCCACCATTCCAGAAGTGCCAGGAGGTAAAATGTTGGTCGCTGCATTTGTAGGCACCACCATGGCTGCCGCCACCTTTTTATCAAGACCCCTTTTTGTTAGAGGAAAAGGCTGGACCATCAAAAACTTAAAACAACAAAAAAAGGATGCCATTACCGCTGCCGCTTTAATTTTTTTAATCAGTGCCACCATTATGGCTGTCGCAGCAGGATCTTTATTTCACCAAGAAATTGCTGTGACCCATGTACTTGATATGGCCAATACTCTAGAACCCGTAGCCGGAAAATGGGCCGTAACTATTTTCTTCTTTGGCGCATTAAGTGCAGGCTTGTCCTCCATTTTTCCCTGTTTGCTCATTGCCCCATTACTCCTTGCCGATTATCAATCGGGAACCTTAGATACCAATTCAAAACAGTTTCGTGTGGTTACTGCCATTGCATGTTTGGTAGCTTTAATAGGCCCCGCATTTGGCGCAAATCCGATTGAAATTCAAATCCTGTCACAAGTATTTAATGTTTTTGTATTGCCCATCGTAGTGCTGGGTATTATTTTATTACTCAAAAATAAAAAGAAACTCAAAGGCTATCAAACAAGTCCCGCCGTAGCCATCGGATTGTATGGCGCCTTGTTCTTTTCGCTCGTTATTTCTGTAAACGGAGTATTGGCACTTTTCGATTATTTCTAATCCCTTAACAAGCAAAAAAACAACTTTTAGAAAACCAAAAAATGAAAATAAAAAACATCCATTTGATAATTTTTTTAGGAACGTTGAGTCTTTTTACGCTCTTAAATAGCTGTACCAACAAACCCCAAAAAGCAGCGTCAAACGAACATCAAAAAACCCTATATTCCAGTGAGGTAATTCCATTGGCCAACGATTGGAATTTAATTTTAGGAGATGGCTCCAATGTAGGGCACGCAGTCAATTTTGAACATCAAGATTTTTTTTATGCAACCACCGCACAGCAAAAAGACTGGGTTGTTTTTAAAGCACCCAATGCGGGGGATACCCATGGAACCTCAAACAATACCCGAACAGAAATGGCCCAAACCAAAAAATGGTCGGCACATTCAGAGGCAAAATTGAATACAACCCTTAAAGTAATGAATGTCTCTTCCACAGGAGATGCCCGTGTAGCCGCTTCCTATTCTGTTGTAATTGGTCAAATTCACAGTGCCGATGGCCACGAAAATGAACCCCTTAAAATATTTTACAAGAAATTTCCCGGACATACCAAAGGATCTGTATTTTGGCATTACGAAATCAATACAGCTGGCGAAGACAATACCGGAAGATGGGATTATTCCACCGCCGTTTGGGGAGATGATTTCTCAGTAGTAGGAGCTACCGAAAACACTTATCCAAAAGAACCCGAAGATGGAATTGCTTTGGGAGAAACCCTAAGTTATGAGATCCGAGTCAAAAAAGGGGTCATGTACCTCACCTTTAAAAGTGAAGGACATCCCACACAAATGTTTACCAAAAACCTAATCGTCTCCGAATACACGACCCCTGCAGATAGGCCCCAGCAAACCCAAGATTTGTTTGTGCCCATTGGTCAGGACGGTGTAGAACGTGCAAATGCCTATGCAGAAGAAGGCCTGTTTTTTAAGTTTGGTGCCTACAACCAAACCAATGGAAAATCACCCGAAATCAATAGAAATTGGTGTTCAGGAGCCGAAACACATGGAGGAGACCTCCAAAAACAATACAACGATGGCAATTATGCCGAGGTTTGGTTTCAAGAAGCACGACTTTTTGTAAGCGAAGCCGCGATTTCCAACAAAGGCTATTTTATCAAAAATGATTAAAGCAGCATGTTCAAAAAAGCCTATTTCAATTTTAATCCCAACCTGTTAGCAAAATAAACATGAAACATTCCCACAAATTAACAAATAAAAATGTACTTGTAACTGCAGGTGCACAAGGTATTGGCGCATCCATCACCCGTCATTTTATTGACAGTGGAGCCAATGTGGCCATTCATTATTATTCCAGTGCAGCTACTGCCAACGAATTGAAGGAATATGCCCTTCAAAAAGGACAAAAAGCAGTGGTCATACAGGGAGATTTAACCCAAGAAGCTGCCGCAAATGCCCTGATCGAAAAAACCATCGCTGCTTTTGGCGGAATTGATATTTTGATTAACAATACCGGCTCTTTAGTTGCGCGTAATCTCTTGCCTGAAATTACCACCGAATTTTGGCAACAAGTAATGGACATTAATCTTACCTCCATGCTTTTTGTAACCCGAGCCGCATCGCCCTACCTTATTAAAAATGAAAACAGCAGTATTGTCAATTTGTCTTCCCTAGCCGGAAGAAAAGGAGGCCATGCGGGATCCTTGGCCTATGCAACCAGTAAAGGTGCTATTTTAACCTTCACCAGAGCTTTATCAACAGAATTAGGACCTGAGGGTGTTCGCGTAAATGCCGTTGCACCGGGACTTATATTAGGCACTTCTTTTCATAATACACATACCACCAAAGCATCTGCAGCAGCAACCGTTGCAGGAATTCCAATACAACGAGCAGGAAATGCCGCAGACGTTGCACGCGCTGTTTTGTATTTGGCTTCGGAATACGATGGATTTATTTCGGGGGCTACCCTAGATATTAATGGCGGGGTTTACAATATGTAAGCAGCAATGCATTTTTAAAGGTACATTTGAGGGCCCTTTTTTAGCGAGCGCAGAAAAATACGAATTGCATAGAGAAATAATGCGAATAGGTTTTTTTAAAAATCCTTAAAAAACATCCAATTTAAGCACCAACACCCGCTTTTAATTCGTTTACCAACTCCAAATAACCTTTCACTACATTTTCTTTGAAAAGTGTTGGGTTTTCTAAAATTATTTTTTGAACCACCAATTCTTCCTCCGAAAAAAGAGAAACATGCATGTCGTGCACAGAAAATAAATAGAGTTCAATAAGAATGGGTAAGGTGGCAATTCCTTTTTCGGTAGCAATGAATTTCCTGCTTTTTTTAGTGCCCAAAGGATTTAGGATTTCAATAAAACCCTCCTCCAAAAGCATTTTTAATCGATTGCTCAAAATATTCGAAGCAATTTTCCCTCTCGAAGCTTTGAACTCTTTAAACCGTGTTTTGTTTAAAAGCAACATATCTCTTAAGATAATTAAAGTCCATTTGTCACCTACATAACTGATAGACAGTGCGATTGGGCAATAAGGTGTTTTATTTGTTGACATATTTCAAATTTAGGAATTTTTTAGTATTCGATCTAAATAATATTTTTAGTTGTCTCTTATTACTTGAATTTTTGTGGATTTGACAATTACGGAAGGATTTTTTACACTCGAATACATCAAAGATGCAAACCAATCTTACATGCAGTTAATGCGGTATTTTGTCTTTTACAATTCCGTATGCGAACGTTCCAACAATTGCTGCAGCAATAACAACAAGAATCGGTACATAGCCAGCTCCAACCAGTGTAAACATTGGTCCAGGGCAAGCGCCTGCCAATGCCCATCCTAGGCCAAAAACAATGCCTCCGATGAGGTAGCGAGAAAAACTTTTTGCCTTTGGAGTAAAGACAATTTTCTCACCATAAAAAGATTTTATATCAAAGCGTTTGATACTTTGAGTCACAAGGATTCCGAGTACCAATGCCGAGCCAATAATGCCATACATGTGGAAAGATTCAAATTTGAACATTTCATAAATACGAAACCAAGAAGCGGCCTCCGATT
>ERZ1047472.3376-NODE-3376-length-10554-cov-7.427469_pt1 | contig 10554 bp, 12 predicted proteins | sample MGYA00383095_ERZ1047472 | MGnify/ENA primary metagenome ERZ1047472 (study PRJEB29581, sample SAMEA5548365) | metagenome | biome: marine; feature: coastal; material: water | depth 1 m | study: Short-term variability in the microbial, nano- and picoplankton...
TTTGACAGTACGATTGCCACGTGGGTGCATCTAGAAATGCAAATCGAACGAAGGACTTTTGCAAATGACGTCGCATGGTAAAACAGAATGGGCCGAGCGGCTTATTCCCAATTTGGATCAAGCAGCCACAGCTGATTTAATTTCACGCCTGTGCGATTTTGCTTATGTCATCTCCAGCGATGGCGAGATCATCCAGACCATGACCAGCCCCTTTTTAGCGCCAAGATTGGATTTGAGCTCGTGGAAAGGGCTGCAGTTCCAAGACACCCTGACCACAGAGTCTGTGCCAAAGTTCGAGGCCCGAATTGCACAGTTCAAAGAGGGCCAAAAAGAGCTTCGCGCTGTTGAGTTGAACCATCGCCCCACTCACCAACAAACCGAGCTGCCCGTCCGCTATACCTTTCACTGGTCCGAAGAAGACGGGTCTACATTGCTTTTAGGTTCAGACTTGCGACCCGTCGCAGAAATGCAGCAACAGCTGGTGGAAGCACAGATCGCGCTAGAAAACGACTATGACGCCCGTCGGGAGCATGAAATCAGGCTCAAAGTTTTGATGGAATCATCAGACGTTGCCACCGTGTTCATCGCGCTCGACACAGGCGTGATCTCATCGTGCAATAGCGCCACCGAGGTTCTGCTTGGACGGTCTCGAAAAGAGTTGATGGACGCGCCATTCGCCGCAGAGTTTGAAGACGAAGGTGTTACGAGCCTGATTGACCAAATGGTGACCGCCGCGTCTGATGTCTCCATCACTGCTGTTTTGGCCAACTCTGCCCGCGGCGGCCGGTCCTACCGTCTCAATCCCACCCTGTTTCGCGGCGCGACTTCACAAATGTTGCTGTGTAAAATGGAACCAGAGCATTCGTCTTTGGGACCTATGGATCAACTCGCAACTCATCTGGTGAGCTTTTTCCACAAAGGGGTCGACCCAATTGTGTTTATGAATATGTCAGGTCAGATACTGAGCGCGAACGAAGCCTTTGTCTCCGTGGCCAATGTCACCCACGCGCAAACCCTCAGCGGGCGCAGCATGTCAGACTTCTTTTCCCGTGGATCCGTCGATCTTAACGTAATTTTGGAAAGCGCCCGCCGCAATGGCAAAATGCGGCTCTATTCGACAAAGATTTTAAATGAGCATGGGGAAGAACGCCCAGTTGAGATATCCACCACACAGATTCGCACCGAACGAGAGCCAATTTGTGTGTTGGTCATGCGCAATGCCCGTCGCGTCGAGGGGATTTCAACACCCACTAGTCAAATGTCAGAAGAGGAGGTTAATTCCGTTGTTGAACTGATTGGTAGTCAGTCTCTCAGGGATGTTGTTGCGCGCAGTACCGATGTGGTTGAAAAAATGTGTATCGAAACCGCGATTCGCATGACCTCAAATAACCGCGTCGCCGCAGCTGAGATGCTCGGACTCTCGCGTCAATCGCTCTATGTAAAGTTACGAAAATACAATTTGGTATAAGAAGCTAATTCACGTCTCAGCCTCTGACAAACGGATGAAATGCGCCTTTGCCTCTTCCATAGTCACTGCGATGCCGTCGACCCCCATGAGTTCTAAAATGGGTCGAAACTCTTCAACGTCATGGCCACAAACCACTATTGACAAATGTGGCGCGCAAATATGCAGCGCCACAATCAGCTGTGACAGGGCCTCAAGCGAGTGTTCGCCGCTGAAGGACAGGCCCACCATGCGGCTGGAAATCTCTGCGATTTCAGAAATTAGGTCCTCATGGGATAAGCCCACCAATAGTGAAATATTCCAGCCATTATTTCGGAAAAAATCTGCTGCCATACGGACCCCAAGCGTGTGAGTCTCCCCCGGCACAGAGGCAAAAATGACCGCCGGCTCATCGGGTCGGGCAGAGGTCTCAAACATTTGCCGCATTGATCGCATAATTGCAAAAATGCGGCCCGAACCAACCGTGACTTGCGCAAATGTGATGTGATCTCTGTTCCACATATCGCCCAGTTGGCGCGCAGCTGGCGCCAGAAAATTGACGTATATATCTTCTGCCGGACGCCCAGCTGCGCGTTCTGCAGCAATGATCTGTGCTGCACTTTTGGGAATGTCGGATGCGAGCGCCGTGCTGAATGCCAACAGCTCCTCCTGCGACACCGGGAGCACGGCTGACTCCGCCACAACGGCCCTTGACGCCACGCGCAAAATCACTTCTCGCGCGAGGCTCGCAACCAGATCGTCTGGCAGCTTTTTGCTGAGTTCAAATATATTTGTTTCGCTGTTGTGATACACTTCCGACTGCACTCCTGAAGCGGAGCCTTGTTGTTTCGACATTCATGTGTCCCCTATTACTCATTATCCACATGGACACCCGTATTCACACTGCATCCAATTGCGAAATGACAACTCCTTGGCGAGAGGGCCCGTCATTTCACTTCGATTGGGACTACTCACACTTATAGCAATAGTCCCATACAGCAGGTTCCATGTTAAAACTCGGTCTTGTCCTCCAAAATAATCTTATTTGTCTTAAAAACTCAGGCTGAAAACCAAATCTCAAAGCTTTCATTTCTTGAGAAGGCGCTAACTTTCTGTGTTAATTTCCGATCCGATCCTTTGTCATCGGCAAAATCTTTAGAACACAGAATAGACTGTGGGATAATTGGGGAAAATACCTAAGTAATTATACTTATTATCGCATTTAGCCAAACATGCGGATCAAGTCTACAATCCGGCGTGCCTTTGTCTTTTCGCGTATGCGGGCACGATGCGCTTCGATTGTGCGCTGGCTCACATTTAGGTCCACAGCGATCTCTTTGTTCAACTTCCCTTTAAGGAGAAGTTCTAAAACCTCCCGCTCGCGCTGCGTCAAGGAACGCAAACGCTGTGCAATAATTTGCTGCGAAAGACGGTTTGGCTCTCTTTCAAATATGAGCTCCGAAGCAGTGCCGATGGCCTCCAACAATCGAGCGTCAGACGCCGGCTTTTCGATAAAATCCACAGCTCCAGCCCGCAGAGTTTTCACCGCCAGGGGCACATCGCCATGAGCTGTTAGTATCACGATAGGAATATTCAGCCCGTTAGAGACTAGATAATCCTGCAGCTCACTGCCCGACATGCCAGGCAACCGCAGCTCCATAACCACACAAGCTTTACTTTCTATATCAAACAGTTTCAAAAATTGCTCAGCAGAATTGCAGGGAAACGTGGTATAGCCCGCTGCGCTCAACACTGCTGTATGGGTTTCCAACGCCCGTGAATCCCCATCAACAACATAGATCGAAATCGGCTCATGTGGCATGTGCCAACCCCACCGATATGACCGGTAAAAATGAGCTGCAAAATGCAAGGAATGGCAATAAATCCATCACAAGGTTAATCCGCTGACAGGTCTCGGGGTGCAACCGTAGGATTTAGCTGTGCAACCCGGTAGTTTAATGCAGCAGCTACGGTGACCCAGACCATATAGGGCAAAAATGCCAGGCCAGCGGCCCTATCCAGCTCAAACATAGCTAGGGTCGCTCCGAATACCGATAGCCACAGTGGCAACATCACCAATAGCGCGCCACGCAATCGCCGCAGCCCAAAAAACACCGGTGTCCATAGGGTCGAGAACCCTGCCTGCATAGCCCAAAAGGCGAGGGCAACAGCGTTGCCCTCGATATCTGCCACGCGAGCGCCAGCGAAGGAAACGGAAAAATAGATGGTCGTCCATGCCAACGGAAAAGCCCAATTAGGCGGAGTCCAGATAGGTTTGTTGAGCTCCTGATACCAGCTTCCAGGTTGAAACAATGCCCCAGTTGCGCCAGCGGCAAAACATGTGCCCAACAAAATAACAAACACGAAAACGTCCATACCCAATACATAGGGAGCAATTCACCGAGTGACCAGCGAATTCATTGGCTGTGGAATGGGCCTTATCGCCCCGCACCGACTGGTGTGGGCCTATCCTGCGAAAGGGTGAAATTTTACACTTGCATATTACCTACTGTTTATATATAAAAATTGGAATATCAAATATGGCATAACAAGAGACCAATTATGGAAACCGAGTTCACACCACTTCTGTCACTTTTGGGAGGCGGCCTTATCGGTGCTTCAGCAGTCTTATTGATGGCGACCCATGGTCGTATTGCTGGGATCAGCGGCATCCTCTCACGTATGCTGCCCCCCGCCAGCAAAGATCAATCGCTCCCGCAGGGTCTAATCTTTATAGTCGGTCTCTTACTCGCCGCACCGCTTTGGATCACAATCAACGGTCAAGCCCCGCTACAAACTGTTTCAAGTAACCTACCGCTTTTGGCCCTGGCCGGCGTTCTGGTCGGTTTTGGATCGGTCTGGGGCAATGGCTGCACAAGTGGCCACGGGGTATGCGGCATTTCTCGTCTTTCCGGTCGCTCCACTGTTGCAACATTTACCTTTATGAGCACTGGCTTTCTCGCCGTTTTGTTGCTTCGTCATGTTTTCGGGAGCTAGGGCCATGAAAAATCTCCTCACACTTATTTCCGGTCTTTTGTTTGGCTTCGGTCTATTGCTATCGGGCATGGCCGATCCAGCTAAGGTCCAAAATTTTCTTGACCTCTTCGGCACATGGGATCCAAGCCTTGCCTTCGTTATGGGCGGCGCAATTGCTGTCACCATGCCTGGATTTTGGTTGGTCATCCGCCGCAATAAGCCATTTTTCAACGACGTCTTCCATCTGCCCAGCAGCACCGATTTGGACGCACGTTTAATTACAGGTGCTGCGATATTCGGTGTTGGTTGGGGCTTGGGCGGATTCTGCCCCGGTCCAGCAATGACTGCGCTGCCACTGGCCGATGAAGGCACATTGATCTTTGTCGCCACAATGTTGACAGGGATGGCCGCATCCAAATACGTTCTTCAACGGCGAGACAGCCGCGTTTAAACTTTGCGATTACAGGTTATCTAGAAAGGCGATCCAATGTCTGATACGAAACCGAGCACCCTGGACCAGCCGGAGGTTACGGCCTTCTTTGATGCGCAGACCAACACCATCAGCTATATTGTAAAGGAGCCGAGCGGCAATGCCTGCACCGTAATCGATTCCGTCATGAATATGGATTATGCGGCTGGCCGGATCACCTTTGAAAGCGCCGATGACATCATCAAAACGATCAAAGATCGTGGTCTAGAGCTACAGTGGATCATCGAAACCCATGTGCACGCCGATCACCTTTCCGCTGCGCCCTATTTGCAAGAGAAGTTGGGCGGCAAAATAGGGATCAGTGAGAAAATCATTCAGGTGCAGGAGGCCTTTGGTAAAATATTCAATGAAGGAACCGCTTTCCAACGTGATGGATCACAATTTGATGCGCTGTTTGAAGATGGGGACAGCTATCACGTAGGACAAATGCAAGCCAGCGTCATCGCCACGCCCGGACATACCCCAGCATGTATGGTGCATGTCATGGGGGATACAGCTTTCGTAGGCGACACACTATTCATGCCTGATGGGGGGTCTGCGCGCGCGGATTTCCCCGGTGGTGATGCGGGGATCTTATATGATTCCATCCAAAAGGTGTTGAGCCTACCAGATGAAACGCGCTTGTTTATGTGTCACGACTATGGGCCCAATGGGCGCGATATTCAGTGGGAAACCACCGTGGCAGAAGAACGCGCCTTCAACATCCATGTTGGCGGTGGTGCAAGCCGCGAGGCCTTTGTGAAAATGCGTACAGAGCGCGACGCCACCTTGGTAATGCCAAAGCTGATCATTCCAGCCCTGCAAGTCAACATGCGGGCGGGCGAAGTTCCTACAGATGACGAGGGGCGCCCGAGCCTGAAAGTTCCAATCAACTCTTTGTAAAGCCGCCGCTCACTATCGAAACACAATTGCCCGATTAACAATCGCGGCAAAAGGATAAGCCGTGTCTATGAAAAAGCTCTCAGATCAGTTCTATGTTGGACCCCAGATTGAAATTGATGATATCGAAGATCTTCAAATCTCTGGCATCAAATCAGTTATTTGTCTGCGCCCTGATGGCGAGGGGGCCGGTCAACAGGCATTTGAAGCCCTAAAAACGCAGGCCACGTCTTTGGAGATTGCGGCGCATTATCTGCCCATCGTTCCCGGTCAAATTTCTGACGCGCAAATCGCGAAATTTGCGGATATGGTTACAAAAAGCTCAAGTCCCATTTTCGCCTATTGCCGCAGCGGCATGCGCGCAACCGCCCTTTGGGCTTTGCATCAAGCCCAATTTGGGCAATCCGTCGATGATATTCTTGCGGCCGCAAAATCTGCTGGACATGATCTGACCGCACTCACCCCAAGGCTCTCCGCAGCCGCCCTTTAGAGCAGCGTTCTCACCGTTAAACCGGTTGCGCGCAAAAATCGTGACATGCGCCAACCACCCGCCCATCATGACCGGAACACTGACATGAAACTCACTGCGATATTAACCCAATATCTGCCAATTCTGACTTGGGGCAAAACATACAATCGCGCGTCATTTACCAACGATCTCACCGCGGCGGTGATTGTGACCATCATGTTAATTCCGCAATCCTTGGCCTATGCCATGCTCGCGGGCCTTCCGCCGCAAATGGGTCTTTACGCCTCCGTCCTGCCTATCACGCTTTATGCAGTATTCGGCACAAGCCGATCTTTAGCCGTCGGCCCGGTAGCCGTCGTGTCCTTGCTGACCGCAGCCTCGATCTCACGCATCGCCGCTCCAGGCAGTGAAGACTATATCTTTGCCGCCATCTCCCTGGCCTTTTTGTCAGGCGTCTTCTTGGTCGCAATGGGGGTATTTCGCTTAGGTTTTATGGCGAATTTCCTGTCACATCCTGTCATCGCTGGGTTTATCACAGCCTCCGGGCTGATCATTGCTGCCAGCCAACTAAAGGCCATTTTCGGCATTCAGGCCGAGGGCCATAATCTGTTGCAATTGGCAGAGTCTCTTTGGACATATCGACATGACATCAATTGGATCACTACCCTGATTGGAGGGCTTACAACAGCCTTTCTATTCTGGGTCCGCAAAGGCTTGCTGCCGCTCTTAATGACGCTGGGCCTCGCCGAGCCTGTGGCCAAAATTACAGCAAAGACGGGGCCAGTTGCCGCAATTATCGCCACCACTGCAGTGGTGTGGCTGCTCGACCTGCACAGCTTGGGCGTAAATATTATCGGCGCGGTCCCACAGGGTTTGCCACCACTCACATTGCCAAAATTTTCACTTGATCTCTGGAGCAGCCTTCTGATGTCAGCCATATTAATTTCTGTCATTGGTTTCGTAGAATCCATCTCCGTAGCGCAAACTCTAGCGGCAAAAAAACGCCAACGCATTGATCCAGATCAAGAGCTGATCGGCCTTGGCGCCGCCAATATTGGTGCGTCCCTTACCTCTGGCTTTCCCGTAACGGGCGGTTTTTCGAGATCGGTCGTCAATTACGATGCAGGCGCCGAAACACCAGCGGCCGGAGGCTATACAGCAGTGGGTCTGATCTTTGCCTCCCTATTTCTCACACCCCTTATTTTCTTTCTGCCCAAAGCCACTTTAGCCGCAACGATCATCGTCGCCGTGCTCTCTTTGTTGGATTTCAAGATCTTGGGGAAAGCCTGGCGTTATTCAAAGGCAGATTTCACTGCCGTTGCAGCCACCATGGCTGTAACGCTAGCTGTGGGCGTTGAAACTGGGGTAATCACGGGCGTCTTGGTTTCAATTTTAATTCATCTTTATAAATCCTCCCGACCTCATATCGCAACGGTGGGGCAAGTGCCGAAATCAGAACACTACCGAAATGTTCTGCGCTATGATGTCCTCACCCAACCTCACATTTTAACAATCCGCGTGGATGAAAGCCTCTATTTTGCCAATGCGCGCTACCTAGAAGATCACCTGTTTGCGCGCGCCACGCATCAACCTCAATTGCGTCATGTGATTTTAATGTGCTCCGCGGTAAATGACATCGATATGAGCGCGCTCGACTCCTTAGAGGCAGTGAACACACGACTTGAGGATATGGGCGTGTCCTTTCACCTATCAGAGGTGAAAGGACCGGTCATGGATCGCTTAACGGGTACGGAGTTTCTTGCGCAGCTAACAGGAAAGATTTTCCTGAGCCAAAAACAGGCTATGGATCACCTTACTCCTTTGACTTGACCCATTCCCACCTATGATGCATTCATTCGTTCATCACATAAAGGGTGCGCGTAATGACATCAGACCCATTGTTCACCGGGCCAGAACTTTGCAGATTCGAAGCCCATGAAGTGGTTTCCCTGTTAAAAAAAGGGGAAGTTTCCACGGCAGAGCTGATAGACGCGGCCTTGGTGCGCATTTCCCAAACCGGCACAATCATCAATGCCACACCCACCCTTTGCGAAGCGCGGGCCCGTGCTGTGCAGTTATCAAACCAAGGTAGCACCGCAGCCGGTTGGCTGGCGGGCTTGCCCATCACTATCAAAGACCTCAACGCGGTCTCCAATGTCCGCACAACTTTTGGAACCAAGGGGCTGGCGGATTTTATACCGCAAAAAAGTGATCCTTTGGTGGACCAATTGGAACAGCAAGGTGCAGTGATTTTAGGCAAAACCAACACGCCCGAATTCGGCGCAGGCGGCAATACGTTCAACGAGGTCTTCGGACAAACCCGAAACCCTTGGAATACTGCGCTCAATCCAGGCGGTTCGTCCGGCGGCGCAGCAGCCTCTTTGGCCGCTGGAGAAATTTGGCTGAGCCATGGATCTGATCACGGTGGCAGCCTGCGCACCCCAGCCGCGTATTGCGGCATCGTGGGTTTGCGCCCCAGTCCAGGAATTGCTGGCGGCCCGGGACAGGACACGGCCTTTATTATTGAAGGGGTACAGGGTCCGATGGCCCGCTCCGTTCGGGATTGTGCATTGTTTTTGGACGCAATGTCAGGTTTTGATCCACAGGTCGCTATCTCATATCCAGCGCCCAAAATTCCCTATCAGGAAGCCGTCATTCGCGCTGAAGGGAAGCTAAAGATTGCCTTTGCCCCTGATTTGGGAGGCTTTGGACAGGTCGACCCCGAAATGGCACAGCATCTTGCCTCAGTGATGCAACAACTTGAGAAAAACGGTGCACGTATTGAAGAGACCTGCCCTGATCTCAGCCATCTTGAACAGAGCTATCACACTTTGCGCGGCCTTATGTGGGCCACAGCAGCAAAGCGCTTACCCCCAGAAGTCCAAGCACATTTCAAATCTACGCTCGCCGAAAATACGGCCTTCGGACAGGCGCTGACCCTAGAGGATATTGTCGACGCCAATCTGAACCGCTCAACCCTGTTTAACAACATGCTGAGCCTGTTTGAAACATTCGATGTTCTCGCTTGCCCGGCGGTAGGCTGCATGCCGCATGTGTCCTCTGAAGAATGGGTACAACGCGTCGGTGGTGTGAAGTTAACCAACTATATGGATTGGTTGCGCTTTGCCTTTTTGGCCACAACCACCGGCTTGCCCGCGATATCAGTGCCGGTAGGGCGCGGCCCGCGCGGCTTGCCGGTGGGACTGCAACTGATCGGGAAGCCTAGGGGCGAGGCCGCGCTTTTGGCCGCTGCGCGTCAGGTCGAATTAACCTTCGGGGGTCCACTTGGCCCAATCGATCCCATAAATCCTTCATAAACTTAAAGATCACAATTTTTACTGGTCAATTCCATGTTAAAATTTGTGTAATTTCTCAACAATTACGCGCCTAGATTCGTCTAAGGTATTTTTAAAATCTATTTTTAATGGACTCCCCTCATGTGGCTCGCAGAACCCACAACAAAACTGGGCAAAGCAGCGCATGCAGCCTGGTCAGGTGTTTTGGAGGAGGCGCAACTGCCTATTGTAGGCTGGTCTTATGTTTCGCTTTCGAAACGCGAAGACAAAAATTTGGCCCACATTTCATATTTGGTCGAGCACCCGAGACATGGGCTGTTCAAATATCGGCTACAATTGCGGACCCGCGCACAGGCCGCCTTTGCCGCACATTATTTGCGATTGGAAAAAGCGTCTCGCGTCTTTCAACGGACCGCACGCCTCTCTCTTATAAAACCCATGTGATTGGATATTGCCAATCAAGCCAACCTAACGACCTATGCGAAAGGTCTGCCCTTTTCGGAGTTCATGCGCGATGCCACAGACGATCACACCAGGCAACTTGAGCTCTTGCAACACGCCGGAGAATGGTTGGATGCGTATCATCGAACCAAAGTGTCGGAGACCCGCATTTTTCAGCCAAAACATGCGGTGAGCTACTACCACGACCTAAGTGAAAAGATCCAAGCAGGAGATCTGAAAATTGCCGCCAAGCCCCTTATTTTACACGGGGTTGAACGGCTGTCAGAACTCACGACCAAATATTCCGATCAACAAGCTGTGTCCGCGGTTCAATATGGCGATTTTCACATGCGCAATCTGATCTTTGATGGAACCTGTCTGACTGGAATCAATATTTCAAGAAACCAAGCTGCGCCAGTGGGTCACGACATCGCGCGCCTGTTACTTAATTACACCGCCATTCTTCGCGGCTCCAAAGAGCTTTAAAACGGGCCAATCGTTCCTGCAGATTCCATTGAGGCCTTTTTCCGTGGCTATAGGTTGGTGGAGCCAGATGATC
>ERZ1047472.3382-NODE-3382-length-10536-cov-5.448908_pt1 | contig 10536 bp, 8 predicted proteins | sample MGYA00383095_ERZ1047472 | MGnify/ENA primary metagenome ERZ1047472 (study PRJEB29581, sample SAMEA5548365) | metagenome | biome: marine; feature: coastal; material: water | depth 1 m | study: Short-term variability in the microbial, nano- and picoplankton...
GCGGTACCTTGCCAAGGTACAGGTCGCCGGTTCGAACCCGGTTTCCCGCTCCATATTAAAAGACGCGTAACTTCGGTTGCGCGTTTTTTTTTGCCCTCTATTTTGAGGGGTTTGTATTCAGTCTCGTTATAGAGATAAGTTTTAGGAATTCCTCTTGTTATTATTACTGTCGCTTAGTCAGTGATTAATAATAAGACAAGAGGGGGAGAGCCAGCGGGCCCGCAAGGGTCCGCTTTTTTTTATCTCTAACTTAGGCTGTTGTGGGGCTAAGTTATGGCAAAAAATCTTTCGATTGAGCTCTGCTGGGCCAATGCATCCTGGTATCCCAGCTCTATAAGTTTTCGGCAAAAGCCCGGTTCAAACAATAGATAACTGGCGGCGCTGGTGCCGCCCCCCTGAGCCGTGGCGCCGGTAAGGCGCAGAAATAGTTTAAGTGAGCGCGGTAGTTCATGGATATGTTCCAGGGCAATCTGGTCAATAGATTGGCCCGGGGAAATAGATAGCACATCAATGGGGTTGAGGTCCGTAATGCCATTGTTGGCCCGCAGCGATTCCGGCAGGGCACTGGCCAGGCGGTTTATGGAGCGCAGAGTCTCAAGATCACTCTCTACTGAATCAATAAACGCACTGTTAAACATATGACCCACAATCTGAGCTATAGAGGGCGAATGCTGCTCTGGTGATGCTGGTTTCTGGGCTGTTGGATTGTCGCTAACGCCGACAATCAATAGCTGTCTGGCGCCCATATGCAGCGCTGGGCTGATAGGCTTGAGCTGACGCACTGCACCATCACCAAAGTATCCCTCTGCCAGGTGCACAGCGGGGAATAAACTGGGTATAGCGGTACTGGCCATTAAATGATCAATATTAAGAGTGGTTTTTTCGCCGCGGCGACGAGCTCTCTCCCAGGGCTCAATATCCCGATGCCCCTGGTAAAAGGTTACGGATTGCCCAGAAGCATAACTCATGGCACTGACGGCAATTGCCTCTAGCTCGCGATTGGCAATGGCGGTATCCAGGTAATCGAACTTCACATAGCTCTCGAGCAGTTGACGCAGTGGAGTATTATCCAGCAGTGATATGGGTCGACCTATGCCGTAACCGCTGTGTAAAAATGAGGCTAGTACATGGAAGGCATTGGCAGAAACTCCCATAAAATCTGTTCGGTAGACATCTGAGGCACGCAGGTTTTGCCAGATGCTCTCCAGCTTCTTAGTGCGCAGGCGAAAGGGACCTGCGCGACCTGCAATAGACAGGGCATTGATAGCTCCCGCGGAGGTGCCGCATATAATCGGGAATGGATTGTAGACTGCGCGGGGCAAAATTGAGGCTATCCCTTTGAGCACACCCACCTGATAGGCTGCCCTGGCTCCGCCACCGGTTAACACTAATCCTCTGCTCATTACTTGCGATTATCCTGTTTAAACACTTTGGGTATTAAAAAATCCCTAAATCTAATCCGGCGGCCATTGCCAGCCCAAACTCTCGAGCGCAGCGCAGATGATCTGCATTAATTTCACCATTGGCAATCAGCGGCTCACTGACTAGACGCAGAGGATAGCCTTTTGCTATCCGCTGTATGTCCCTGACTGCACCGCTGCCATCATTGTCAGCGCTGATAAATATTCCATAGGGAAGATTTAATTTGTAGGGCTCGGCCGGATAATAGGTTCGATCAAAGAAATCTTTTAGCGCGCCGCTCATGGTGCCAAAATTTTCTGGAGTGCCAAACAATAACCCATCTGCCCACCGCAGATCGTCCAGATCTGCATCAAAGGCACCTAGCAGACGGCTCTGTATATCGGCTTCCTGTCTGCATCCCGCCAGCACTTCGCGAGCTAGCTGTTCTGTGTTGCCCGATTGGCTGTGATAAATAATCAGCAAATTTTTCATTATTTGTGGATGCCGTTGTGGGTAAAAAAAACACTTTGCCTACACTGATGCTCAATCGCTTACCTGCGACTTTACCAGTCTGGGTGCGATCTGCAAGCAGGGGCATAGTATGGGTTTTCTTTTCGCGTTCAGCCTGGGAGTTTTTTCGGTGGCCTGGTGGCAACAGCTGCCGGATCAGAATTTAATGCTATTTGCCCTGGCTGCACTGAGCCTTATCTGGGGGGGGCTGCGCTGGGTCTGTGGTCGCAGGCTATGGGTTGCGACTATGTTGCTAATGTTGAGCTATTTATGGGGCAGTTGCTGGGGACTGCAGGCTGCCTATCAGAGCCTTGGGCATCAGTTGCCAGAGGCCCTTGATCGCCAAGAGTTTGTAGTGACAGGAACCATTGTTGGGCTGGTCGATAGCAATAACCAGCGCAGCAGATTCGATTTTCGGGTCGATAGTATCAACGGCGAGCAAAGTGCCCACAGCGCAATCAGTGCCCACAGCGGAATTAGTGCCCACAGCGCAATTAGTGCTTACAGCCCGATGGTTCTGCAATTACTGCAGCTGAGCAGTTATGGCCAGTCGGGCACAGAACATAGTTTCGCCCCGGGACAGCACTGGCAGTTTACAGTGCGTCTGCGACGGCCCAGAGGTTTTCTCAACCCTGGTACCTTTGACTATCAGCGCTGGCTAGTGCAGCGAGGAGTCTCGGCTACAGGCTATATTGTGGCTGCTGAGGCCAATGGCAGAATTAATCAACCAGGACACAATAATTGGTGCCAACTCCAGGATGCTATCAACCGCTGGAGGCATCAGGTAGTTTTAAAGATCCAGGCGGCTGATCTGTCCAATCAGGGTAGAGCTGTCCTGGCGGCTCTGACCATAGGGGACAAACGACAGATAACTGGCCTCTGGAACAGCCTAGTGCGACTGGGCATTGTGCATCTAATGATTGTCTCAGGCTTGCATGTGGGCCTGGTAGCGGGCTTTGGTTTTATAATAGGGGGTAGGGCGGGCTCACTATTGGCTGCCGGCTGCAGGCTTTTCAGCTCTATTGATCTATCCCCAGCAATTAGATGGTTGGCACCCATAGCAGGACTTGGCGCGGCAGGGGTCTATAGTCTGTTAGCCGGCTTTTCTCTTCCGGCACAGCGGGCTCTGATTGCCGTATCCGTGGTTATGGTTGCTAGGCTCTGCTTGCGCCGGGTGCGGCCTCTGAGCTGCATTGTCTGGGCGCTATTCTTAATGGCTCTAAGCCAGCCCCTGGCAGTGCTTAGCAGTGGGTTTTGGCTATCTTTTTTGGCGGTTATTATTCTGGTCGCTTGGTTTTACCCCTGGCACTCTGTTCAGGTTAGGTTTAATTTAAAGCAGGTGCTCGGCGCCCAGTTGGCGCTGACTGTCGGCCTGCTGATACCCAGCCTTGTACTTGTGGGTGTGGCCTCATGGTTGGGGCCACTGGTCAATCTGCTGGCGGTACCCTGCATTTCCCTTATTACGGTACCCCTGGCTCTACTGGGTTGCCTCTGTCTACTGTTTTGGTTTCAGGCTGCTGAGACAGTCTGGTTGCTGGCGGATTATTCCATTGCAGGCCTCTGGTTCGTGTCGGATTTAATCCCAGAGCATCTGGGCATAATTAGCTCGCCAGTGCCGCTTTCACCTGTGCTGGTTACCTCTGGGCTTGTGGCGGCCCTAGGCTGGTTATTACCTGGTGGTTTGGGCATTCGCCTATTGGCTGCTATACCGCTGTGGGTTTATCTGCTCGCCCCCTCAGAGGCCAGTGCTCTGCGCCTGAGCGTACTGGATGTGGGGCAGGGCTTGGCTGTTGTGCTAGAGACCCCAGAGCAGGTAATGGTCTATGATGCAGGGCCGTCCTATGGTGGTAGATTTAATGCTGGAGCTGGGATTATTGCGCCTTATTTGCGCAGCCGGGGTCGCTCACAGATTGATATGCTTGTTGTCAGCCATGAGGATATGGACCATGCCGGCGGACTGTTGGGGCTGGCAGAATCTATGCCCCTAAAGGAGCTTGTGGTGGGGCCGGGGTTATCTGATATATCAATAGGCGCTGGGGATTTAGCTGGTGATAGCAAAGTCTGTGCTGCAGGCCAGAGCTGGAGCTGGCCCGTAAGTCTCAAAGCCAACAGCAGTGAACAGGTGCATTTTAAAATGCTAGCTCCAAATACTCAGAGCCTTCTGTATCCCCTAAATTCTCCCCCAGAGGGTAATAATTTTTCCTGTGTACTGCTGATTAGCTGGCGAGATCAGTTAATTCTGCTGCCTGGAGATATAGAGCGTGAGATTGAGTCAGAGTTGTTGACCAACCCCGGGTTGCCGCAGGTAGATATTTTATTGGCTCCGCACCATGGCAGTGCAACATCATCCACACTGGCCTTTGTTGCTGCACTCAAGCCTGCCCATGTGGTTTTCTCCGCCGGATATAGACACCATTTTGGCCATCCGCACCCGGCTGTACGGGTTCGTTACGGCGAGCTTGGCAGTCAGCTCTGGAATACAGCTGAGCAGGGTGCGCTATCCTTTGTCTGGTCGGAATCTGGCGAGCTAGCTATAGAGGCTGCCAGGCCTGACGGGCCTCAGTTTTGGTGGCGTGCTGCAAGTGTTGATTCCACTGGGATTATGCTAGAGTTCGACCCTGTTGCCGAGGATTGAAAACTCGGCGACTGTGGTTCGTTACTGCCATGGATAGGGCGAGGCTTTTAGGCCCTATACCTAACTGATATGGCAGCCCAGAAACTCCGAGAGCATTAGTTTTATGACCCAAGATTCATCTACCAGCGGTGTTGCCACCTACGCCAGACTCCTTGGTTATGTGAGGCGCTACTGGCTAGCCTTTGTAGTCAGCATAGCTGGCTTGGTGCTTCACTCTGCTGCCGAGGTGGCCTTTGTCGACTTGCTGGGCTATATCACCGATACAGTTGCCACCATCACTGGCTCTGGGGATTCTGAGTCCAGTTTGCCCTCCACTGGCCTGACTGCCTTTTTTGCAGGTCTTATATTTGGTGAATCTATAGCGGACAAAAGCTGGATGGTAATTCCGGTGTTTTTAATTCTGGTCAGTCTGATTCGCGGTTTGGGCTACCTGATAGGCAGCTATGGGTTGGCCTATGTGGCTAATTATCTGGTTCATGCGCTAAGAGTCGATATCCTAGATAAATACCTCAAGTTGCCCTTTGGCTTTTTTGATCGCTCTATGGCCGGTCACCTGGTGTCAGTGGTTACTTTTAATGTTCAGCAGGTAACCGAAGCGGGCACCAAGGCGCTCAAGACCCTTTTGCAACAGGGTAGTTTAGTTATTGGGCTGATGGCCTACCTGTTCTATGTGAATTGGAAGCTAACCTTATTTTTTATTGCCATTATGCCGCTGATTGCGCTGCTAGTTGCTCTGGTCAGCAAGCGTTTCCGGCTAATCAGTACCAGAATTCAGTCTGCGATGGGCGATGTCACCCATGTCACCCAGGAGGTGGTCAACGGCTATCAAGAAGTGCGTATATTTGGCGCTGAGAACTCTGAGCGGCACCGCATGGAGCTGGCCAGCCACAGCAATCGCCGGCAAAATATGAAAATGGCTCTCACCGAGGGTATCAGTAACCCAATGGTGATGCTGATAGTGTCTCTGGCCTTTGGCGCTATCACGGGTTTTATGCTTAACCCCTCTATTCTACAGACCATGACAACCGGCAGTTTTATCACTTTTTTGGTGGCTTCCGGCATGCTGATTAAACCTATCCGTCAGCTGACGGAAATTAATAGCTCGATTCAAAAAGGTATTGCCGCGGCGGCCTCTATTTTTGAAATTATTGATTCAGAGGCTGAGGTAGATAGCGGCACTCTGCTCAGAGATTCTGTGCAGGGTGAGTTTGAGTTTAGCAATATTAGTTTCGCTTATGAAAATAGCGATCGCCCTGTACTGAGTAATATTAGTTTCAAAGTGAGCCCGGGAGAGACTATTGCCCTGGTGGGTTCCTCTGGCAGCGGTAAGACCTCCCTGGTGGGTTTGATACCTAGGTTTTATAACCATGGCGAGGGCAGTATTCTGCTGGATGGGGAGGATGTTAATCACTATTCTCTGACTAATCTGCGTCAGCATATTGCGATAGTCAGTCAAAATGTCACTCTGTTTAATAGCAGTATCTGCAGCAATATAGCTTACGGCGAACTGGCCGACCGCAGCCCCGAGCAGGTGGAGGCGGCAGCCAAAGTGGCCCATGCCCATGATTTTATCGAGCGGCTACCTCAGGGTTACAACACAGATATTGGTGATGATGGGGTGATGCTTTCCGGCGGCCAGCGTCAGCGTATTGCCATAGCGCGAGCAGTGTTGAAAAATGCGCCAATTCTAATTCTGGATGAGGCCACCAGTGCACTGGACACAGATTCTGAGCGTCATATTCAGGCGGCTCTGGAAGCTCTGATGAAAGATCGCACCACCTTTGTGATTGCTCACCGTTTAAGTACTGTGGAAAAGGCAGATCGTATCCTAGTAATGGAAGCCGGCGAGATAATAGAGCAGGGTAGTCACTCTGACTTGCTGGCTCAGCAAGGTCGCTATGCTCAGCTTTATCAAAACCAGTTTGTTGAGTCAGAGGCTGTCTAAGTTTGTCTGGTGCAAAGAGTTTGTCTGTCGAGCAGCGACTACTGAGGGCCTGGTACAGCGACAGCTGGTGGCTGGTCTTTTTGCGGCCAGTAAGTTGGCTGTTTAGTGGCCTGGCTCGCGCGCGCCGCCGCCGCCTGCAGAACAGGTTTCAGGGCAGGGCATTTAAGGCCCCAGTGGCAGTTATAGGTAATATTTCTCTGGGTGGCAGTGGCAAAACCCCTACGATTATAGCTCTGGTAAAGGCGCTGGCGGCCAGAGGGATTAAAGCTGGTGTAGTCAGTCGGGGCTATGGTGGCCGCGCTCGGCGCTTTCCCCTCGAGGTTAAATTTGACACAGATGTAACTCTCTGTGGCGATGAGCCCAAGTTACTTGCCCTTGAACTGAGCTCCCTGGGATGCCCAATTGTGGTGGCGCCAGACAGATTGATGGCAGTGGAATATCTGCTGGCCCTGACTGATGTGGATATTGTACTCAGCGACGATGGCCTGCAGCACTACAGCATGCATCGAGATCTGGAGATAGTCCTGATTGATGGTGCTCGAGGTCTGGGTAATGGTCGCACTCTGCCAGCCGGTCCGCTGCGAGAGCCGGTCGAGCGCTTATTAGAGGTGGATTTAGTGCTAATAAATGGCCAGGCAGACATCCCCGGAGTTCGCGCTGATGGGCAAATAGGGCTGCAGCCTAGACTGTTTCGCCATCTGGCTTCCAATAAAACAGTGGCCGCCAATAATTGGCGAGAGTCCAGAGTTGTTCATGGGGTAGCTGCTATTGGCAATCCTGAACGCTTTGCGGCCAGCCTCCAGTCTCTGGGGCTGGAAGTATTGCTCCATGGCAGAGACGACCATAAGGTCCTGAGCCCAGGTGATCTTGAGTACGCTGACCAGTTGCCAGTGATAATCACAGCCAAGGATGCAGTTAAGCTAGGCGGGGCCATACCAGCTAATCTTTGGGTATTGGATGTTGAGATGGTTTTGGAGCGTACATTTGTCGATGAGTTTATCGCGAAAGCCGGCCTGGTTGCACTGGACACAGGGGCCGATCGATCTGCTGTTAATGATACACAGGACTAAAATATGCAGTTTATAGTTGTAATACCGGCGCGTTATGGGTCGACCAGACTGCCGGGCAAGCCCCTGCGTGATATTGCTGGCCAGCCTATGATTCAGCGAGTCTGGCAGCAGGCCTGCAAAAGTGCAGCGGCCAGGGTGGTTATAGCCACAGACGATAGCCGTATTGAAGCTGCTGCATTGAAATTTGGAGCAGAGGTCTGCATGACTAGTGCAGATCATGTCTCTGGCACCGATAGACTGCAGGAGGTGGCACAGCTGCTTGAGCTGGCGGACAGTCAGATTCTGGTCAATGTACAGGGTGATGAGCCGTTGATACCACCGTCGGTGATCAACCAGGTGGCGGCCAATCTGGAGGCCAATATTCAGGCCGGGGTAGCCACATTGTGCGAGCCGGTAAATACAGTTGAGGATTTCTGCAATGCCAGCGTGGTCAAGCTAGTTGCAGGCGCAGAGGGTATGGCTAGATATTTCAGTCGCGCGCCAATTCCCTGGCCCAGAGATCAATTTGCCGATAATAGCAATGCGATGCCCGAGCCCAATATAGCGCGCCGGCATATAGGCATTTATGCCTACAGGGTCGCCGAGCTAACTAGATTTGTGGGTTGGCCAGTGGCGCCTACGGAGCAGGCTGAATCTCTAGAGCAGTTGCGGTTTATCTGGAACTCTGTGGCCATTCATGTGGCTGATGCTCTTGAGTCAGTTCCTCCCGGCGTGGATACCGAAGAGGATTTGCAGAAGGTAAGTAAATTGATAGGCGCATTGTAACTGCATTTTGATGACCTATCTTTAATGCCTATAAGCGTATATAAAACATGTAGTTAAGTTACTTACTTAATATTATACTTTAATTAATATCTGGCTGTTTTATGAATAAAATTTCAGTGTTATTCGTCTGTCTGGGCAATATCTGTCGCTCGCCAACCGCCCATGCGGTTTTTCAGTCTATGGTCGATAGCCACGGGCTTGGCGCGAAAATTTTGGTAGATTCTGCCGGTACTGGCGACTGGCATCTAGGGCATGCGCCAGATCAGCGTACCAGCGCTCAGGCAGCAGAGCGAGGCTACGATATGTCTGAGTTGCGCGCCCGCCTTGTAGAACCAAAGGATTTTGCGCAGTTTGATTATATTATTGGTATGGACCATGAAAATATCAGCAATCTAATGCTGATGAGACCTGAGGACTTTAAAGGTCAGGTTGAGCTGTTCCTCAGCTTTGCCCGCAAGCCTGAAAACAGAGATCAGGCTGTGGTTCCAGACCCTTATTATGGCGGCGATAATGGTTTCGCACTGGTTCTGGATCTGGTCGAAGATGCTGCGGCTGGCCTGCTAGACCATATGGTTGCGCAGCTGGAGCAGGGCTCTCAGTGATTGAGATAGCCTCTCAGGTCAGCCTGCAAGGCTACAATACTCTGGCATTGCCCGCCTGTGCCGAGTATTTCTGCTCGGTCACCAGCGAACAGCAGATTGCTCAGGCCCTGGACTATGCCCGGACCCATAATCTACAGGTGACCGCCCTGGGTGGTGGCAGTAATCTGCTATTGGCAGGGGATATAGCCGGGTTGGTTATCTATTTAGATCTCAGGGGCATCAACTGTGTGGACAGCTGTAAAGATTCAGTAACCATTGAGTTTGCCGCTGGAGAAAACTGGCATAAAGCCATTGAGTACTGCCTGCAGCAGGGTTGGTATGGCCTGGAAAATCTCTCATTGATTCCCGGTAATATGGGTGCGGCCCCTATTCAGAACATAGGCGCCTATGGTGTTGAGCTATGCGATCTGTTTGTTTCCTTACGAGCCATCAATATAGCCACTGGCGAGGTTCTGATAATGGACAGACAGGCCTGCGAGTTCGGCTATCGCGACAGTATTTTTAAGCATAAATATAGCAACTGCTACCTGATTACCCAGGTCAGTTTGGAGTTATGGGCACAGCCCCAGGTCAATCTTCAGTATCCGGCACTGGCCGAGGCTCTGGCTGCTGAGAGCGAGCCAACGCCAGAGATGGTCAGTGCAGCTGTCTGTGCTATACGCAGCGCCAAGCTGCCCGATCCCGCGCAGATACCCAATGCGGGAAGTTTCTTTAAGAACCCTATGGTGAATGCAGAACAGCTGAAGTCGCTGCTGGCAGATAACCCGAAGATGCCTTTTTACTCTGCAGACAATGGCTGGGCCAAGGTGCCTGCCGCCTGGTTGATTGACCAATCTGGGTTTAGGGGGCTGCGCTCGGGCAATGTGGGTGTGCACCGGGATCAGGCTCTGGTGCTAGTTAATTTTGGCGGCACTGGGGCCGAGCTGCTGGCGCTGGCCAATCGTATTCAATCTGAGGTGTTAGAGCGATTTGCTGTTGCACTGGAGATTGAGCCGCGCATCTATGGGCAGTCTTGAAGGGTTATTAGTATGGATCTATTTGATCAGCAGATAATTCCAGTTCCCCTGAGCGCCGAGGCCGGCAAGGCTGAAATAAGTTTTTGGCCCAACTGGTTATCTGGTACTGAGGCTGACGAACTACTGCAAACGGCTATTGATAAAACTCCCTGGCGCCAGGACAGCATTAGAATCATGGGCAAAATTATCCCTCTGCCAAGACTGCAAAATTGGTTCGGAGATCCCCAGACCAGCTATACTTATTCCAATATTCGCCTGCAAGCTGTGAGCTTTCCCAGCTGGATGGAGAGACTGAGACTTTCAGTGGAGCAGCAGACAGAGCAATCCTTTAACCGCGCGCTGGTGAACTATTATCGACATGGCCGCGACAGCGTGGACTGGCATGCCGACGACGAGGCGGAACTGGGTCCAGCGCCGGTAATCGCCTCGCTTAGTCTGGGTGCCGAGAGGGTATTTCAACTGCGCCACAACCATAGCAAAGAGCGATTATCGATCTCCTTACCCCATGGTTCGCTGCTGCTGATGGGAGCAGGAATACAGGCTCACTGGCAGCACCGCATAGCCAAGGTGGCGGCGCTCCAGGAGCCCAGAG
>ERZ1047472.3383-NODE-3383-length-10535-cov-7.479771_pt1 | contig 10535 bp, 10 predicted proteins | sample MGYA00383095_ERZ1047472 | MGnify/ENA primary metagenome ERZ1047472 (study PRJEB29581, sample SAMEA5548365) | metagenome | biome: marine; feature: coastal; material: water | depth 1 m | study: Short-term variability in the microbial, nano- and picoplankton...
CATCTGACTCATAATCAGAGGGTCCTTGGTTCGAGCCCAAGTGGGACCACACTTTTTTTAATTTGTTTCAAAATTTCAATCTGGGGGGATAAAAAAGAAAGAAAAGATATTACTATTATTTTGTATGACATTTGTATGTTATACCTATGGCCAGTCACCAGTACCACCACCACCACCACCACCTAACTTGCCTGTAGATGCCGGTCTCTTTTTTTTAATTGCTTTAGCGATTATATATGGGGTGAAAAAAACTAGGAACTAGTTAACCTTGAAACATATTTACCAATGACATCAAATTCTAGGTTTACGGTGTCTCCTTGTGAAAGATATTTAAAGGTTGTATTTTCTATGGTATATGGAATAATCGCCACACTAAATTCATTTTCTTTTGAGTCTATTACAGTCAAACTTACTCCATTTACAGTCACAGACCCTTTCTCTATTGTAACATTCTTACTCAAAGAATCATAGCTAAAGGAAAAAATGGTACTTCCGTTTTCTTTTTTAATGCGAGTACATATTGCTGTCTGATCTACATGTCCCTGAACAATATGTCCGTCTAGTCTGTCTCCTAATTTCATGCCTCGTTCTAAGTTTACGTAACTAGATGTAGCCAAATTACCAATATTCGTTTTGCGCAATGTTTCTTTAATTGCTGTAACTGTATATTCATCATTTTTGATGTTTACAACAGTTAAACAAACCCCATTGTGAGCAACACTTTGATCAACTTTTAATTCATTGGTAAAGTTACATTCAATCGTTAAATGAATATTATCTTGTTCTTTAACGATTTTTTTAATGATGCCAAGTGTTTCTATGATTCCGGTAAACATATCTGTAAAATTTAGTTACTTTTGTAAAATCCAAAAATAGGAATAATACAATGGTAATGATGAATAAATCTGATAAAATTATAGTTGGTATTTCAATAGGAGATCTAAATGGAATCGGTATAGAGGTCATTTTAAAAACTTTTCAAGATAATAGAATGTTAGATTTTTGCACTCCGCTTATTTTTGGGAATACAAAAGTTATTTCTTTCCATAAGAAAGCATTAAATATAGAGACTCCTATTCATGGAATTACGTCATTAAATCAAATACATCATAATAAGATTAATGTATTAAATATTTGGAAAGAAGAGGTCTCTATTAATTTAGGCAAAGCCTCTGTAGAATCTGGTGAGTATGCAGCAAAATCTCTTGAAAAAGCGGTATCTTCTTTAAAAGATAAAAAGATAGATGTTTTGTTAACGGCACCTATCAATAAAGAAACAATTCAGTCAGATAGTTTTAACTTCCCCGGACACACTGAGTATTTAGAGGATAAACTAGAGGGTGAAAGTTTGATGATTTTAATGACCGAAAACTTAAAAATAGGACTCATTACAGGGCATATTCCAATTTCAAAAGTAGCAGAAACAATTACACCCTCCTTAATCAAAGACAAAGTAGAAACAATGTATTGCTCACTTGTTGAAGACTTTGGAATTAATAAGCCAAAGATTGCTGTTTTATCATTAAATCCTCATAGTGGAGATAAAGGTGTTATCGGTAAAGAAGATGATGAAATTATAAAGCCTACAATCGATCAAATTGCAGATTCTGGTAAGTTGGTTTTTGGACCTTATGCTGCCGACGGATTTTTTGGTTCAGAGGCATACAAACAGTTTGACGGTGTTTTGGCAACTTATCATGATCAAGGACTGGCCCCTTTTAAAGCTTTGTCATTCGGAAATGGAGTAAATTACACAGCAGGTTTGAGTGAAGTGAGAACCTCTCCAGATCATGGTACGGGATTTGATATCGCAGGCAAAAATATAGCAAACCCTTCTTCTTTCACAGAGGCACTGTTTACTGCAATTAAGATTTTTAAAACAAGAAAAGAATATAAGGAACTATCAAAAAGACCTCTTTTCGTAAAGTAGAAAACTTTTATTTTAATAAGATTGTAAAATAATATTTTTTTATATATTTGCACGCTCAATCAATGTTTGATAATGAAAGACTTAAAAAAATTCAACATACAATTTGTAGGATTAAAAGAAGGAACTCATTTATTTGAATATGAAATTGATAACACGTTCTTTGAAGCTTTTAATTTTGATGAATTTGAAAGTTCATCAATAAAAATAACATTAGATTTTGTAAAGAAAAGTACATTATTTGATCTAACATTTACAGCAAACGGCGCAGTAGAAATTCCATGTGATTTAACAAGCGAGTTGTATCATCAGAACATTCAGTCTGTTTTGCCATTAGTTGTAAAATTTGGACCCGAATTTAATGATGATAATGAGGAAATATTAATATTACCTCATGAAGCTTATGAGTTTAATGTTGCTCAATTTATCTATGAACTGATAGTGTTGTCGGTTCCTAACAAAAGAGTTCATCCAAATGTTTTAGATGGAACAATGGATTCTATTGCATTAAATAAGCTAAAAGAATTAGAAATTAAAGAAGAAAAAACGGATCAAGAAACAGACCCAAGGTGGGACAAATTAAAGAATTTAACAACAGAAAATAATATATAAAATGGCACATCCTAAAAGAAAGATATCTAAAACTAGAAGAGATAAGAGGAGAACACATTACAAAGCAGCTTCTCAGCAAATAGCGACAGATCCTACAACAGGAGAGGCGCATTTATACCACAGAGCTCACTGGCATGAAGGTAAATTATACTACAGAGGACAGGTAGTATTAGAATCAGCATCAGCAGAAGCATAGTGGAACATAATAATTCTTTAAAAACCCTCGTAATTGAGGGTTTTTTTGCGTTTTACAGCTAAAAAATCTATTTTTTGATGATTATTACCTGAAAAAGTGAAATTAATTTCACTACTTTTGAAGCTTGTAACAATATAGAAAATATCTATAATTATGACTAAAATTACTGCAGCAATTTCAGCAGTTGGGAAATATGTTCCTGAATATGTTCTAACAAACAAAGAGTTAGAAACTATGGTAGAAACAAATGACGAGTGGATTACCAGTAGAACCGGTATTAAAGAGAGAAGAATTTTAAAAGGAGAAGGTTTGGGTACTTCGTTCATGGCAATAAAAGCAGCAGAAGATTTATTACAAAAATCAAAAACCAATCCAGCCGAAATAGATCTCGTAATTGTAGCAACTGCCACACCAGATTTACCAGTGGCATCAACAGCATCTTATGTAGCGTCAGAAATTGGAGCAACCAATGCTTTTGGCTATGACCTTCAAGCAGCCTGTTCTAGTTTTTTATATGGAATGTCTAATGCTGCAAGCTATATTGAATCTGGGAGATATACTAAAGTATTATTAATAGGGGCAGATAAAATGTCTTCAATAGTAGATTACAAAGATAGAGCTACTTGTATTATTTTTGGTGATGGAGCAGGTGCTGCCTTATTTGAACCAAACAATGAAGGTTTAGGCCTGCAAGATGAGTATTTAAGGAGTGATGGAATTGGGCGAGATTTTCTAAGAATAGAAGCAGGAGGCTCAATTATGCCAGCAACAACTCAAACGATTAAAGAAAATAAACATTTCATATACCAAGAAGGAAAAACTGTTTTCAAATATGCAGTTTCTAATATGGCAGACGTTGCTGAAAAAATGTTAACCAGAAATCATCTTAAAGAAGAAGATATTCAATGGTTGGCAGCGCATCAGGCTAATAAAAGAATTATTGAAGCAACTGCAAACAGAGTAGGAGTTACCTCAGAAAAAGTAATGATGAATATACACAGGTATGGAAATACAACATCCGCAACCATACCGCTTTTATTAGCGGATTATGAGCGTCAATTAAAAAAAGGAGATAATTTAATTTTTGCTGCATTTGGTGGTGGCTTCACATGGGGAGCTGCTTTCGTGAAATGGGCATATAATTCATAAATACAACAACTAAATAATAAGAAGTATGGATATTAAAGAAATTCAAAATCTTATAAAATTTGTAGCTAAATCTGGTGCAAGCGAGGTAAAGTTAGAAATGCAAGATGTGAAGATTACAATTAGAACGGGTGCTGGTAAAACAGAAACGACAATTTTACAAGCAGCGCCAATGGCAGGAATGCCTCAAGTTACAGCTCCTGCAGCTCCACAAGTAGCTTCTTCTGAAGTAGCTGCTCCTGTTCAAGTTGAGAGTGACGATGCTAAATACATCACAGTGAAATCTCCAATAATTGGAACATTTTACAGAAAACCTTCCCCAGACAAACCTAATTTTGTTGAGGTAGGTTCAGAGGTATCTGTCGGAGATATTGTTTGTGTTATTGAGGCAATGAAACTATTTAACGAGATTGAATCTGAAATTTCAGGAAAAATAGTAAAAATTTTAGTAGATGATTCTTCACCTGTAGAATTTGATCAGCCTTTATTTTTAGTAGATCCATCTTAGTCTAATTAGATGTTCAGAATTAGATTTCTAAAATCTATTAATTATCTAAATAACGAATTTAATAAAGATGTTTAAAAAAATATTAATTGCCAATAGAGGAGAAATAGCACTTCGTGTTATTAGAACCTGTAAAGAAATGGGTATTAAAACTGTTGCAGTATATTCTACTGTAGATGCTGAGAGTTTGCACGTTAGATTTGCAGATGAAGCAGTTTGTATTGGACCAGCTCCTAGTTCCGAATCCTACTTAAAAATGTCAAATATAATTTCAGCTGCAGAAATTACAAATGCAGATGCAATTCATCCAGGGTACGGTTTTTTGTCAGAAAATGCTAAGTTTTCTAGATTATGTGAAGAGCATCACATTAAGTTTATTGGAGCTACCGGAGAAATGATAGATCAAATGGGAGACAAGGCAAATGCAAAATCGACCATGATTGCTGCGGGTGTGCCATGTGTTCCTGGAAGCGAAGGTGTTATTGTAGATTTCGAAAATTGTAAAAAAGTTGCCAAAGAAACTGGGTATCCTGTAATGTTAAAAGCATCTGCAGGAGGTGGAGGAAAAGGAATGCGTGCTGTCTGGAAAAAAGAAGATTTAAAAGAAGCATGGGATTCTGCACGACAAGAGTCTAAAGCAGCCTTTGGAAATGATGATATGTACATGGAGAAGCTTATTGAAGAGCCAAGACATATTGAAATTCAAATTGTTGGAGATTCTTTTGGGAAAGCATGTCACCTATCAGAAAGAGATTGTTCTGTTCAGCGCCGTCACCAAAAGTTAACTGAAGAAACACCCTCCCCTTTTATGACTGATGATTTGAGGAAAAGAATGGGAGATGCAGCTGTAAAGGCTTCTGAATATATTAAATATGAAGGAGCAGGAACTGTTGAGTTTTTGGTAGACAAGCATAGAAATTTCTACTTTATGGAAATGAATACTCGAATTCAAGTAGAACACCCAATTACAGAAGAAGTTGTTAATTATGATTTGATTAGAGAACAAATTCTAGTTGCAGCGGGTGTGCCAATTTCTGGTAAAAATTACCTTCCGAAAATGCACTCTATAGAATGTAGAATTAATGCAGAAGATCCTAATAATAATTTTAGACCAGCTCCAGGGAAAATAACAACGTTTCATGCTCCAGGAGGTCATGGTATTCGAATTGATACCCATGTGTATGCCGGTTATATGATTCCACCAAATTACGATTCTATGATTGCGAAGTTAATTACAACTGCTCAATCTAGGGAAGAGGCAATTAATAAAATGAAACGGGCTTTAGATGAGTTTGTAATTGAAGGTATAAAAACAACGATACCATTTCATAGACAACTAATGGATCATCCCGATTACGTTGCAGGAAACTATACAACGAAATTTATGGAAGATTTTAAAATGAAGTAAAACAGCACTTTAGCTTTAAATAGATATTAAAAAAAGAGAATATGTTTGTGTTCTCTTTTTTTAGTTTCAAATGTAAGAACATCAATTGAAAATAATGCTGTTTTTTTGCCATTGGTATTTGTTTCCGAAAACTTTCCTATCAATATTGCATATATTACCCCATAATTTAAACGTTGATTGTTACGTTATACTAAAATCAGAATAAATACAAAGTGAGCTTAATCACTGAAACTCTAAACTTGAATTATATTATGTTTTTCACTTTCTTTGTTCCGAAAAAATAAAATACAATGAAGCTACCTAAATTTGCCGTTTATATGCTGCTATTTTTAATGAGTAGCTCGGCAGTTGCACAGACTACTTTTGAAATTAAAGGAAGCCTGATTGAAGACAAAACCTCTCAACCTATTCCGTATGCGACTGTTTTGGTCAAGGATATAACAACAAAACAGAATATTACAGCTGTAATTTCAGACGATAGCGGAAAATTTATGGTTTCAACACCAAAACTTAATTTTTATTTGGAAATCAGTTTTATGGGTTTTGAAACAAAAACAATTACCGAGTTTACTGCTAATGAAGGAAAAGTAAATGTAGGTTCAATAAAACTTGTGCCAGACAATCAAAAACTCGATGAAATAGTGGTTACTGCTGAAATATCAAAAACCATATTTAAACTCGACAAACGTGTTTTTAATGTTGGAAAAGATTTAAGCACTTCGGGAGCAAGTGCTTTGGAAGTTCTTAATAATGTACCGTCAGTAAACGTTAATATTGAAGGGGATATAAGTTTACGCGGAAGCGCTGGTGTACAAATCCTCATTAATGGAAAACCGTCGGTTTTAACAGACCAATCAAGTAATGCATTAGGAACGATTACTGCTGATATGATTGAAAGTATTGAGGTTATTACAAATCCTTCAGCTAAATATGACGCTTCAGGAACAGCAGGGATTTTAAATATTATTCTAAAAAAAGAAGAAAAAAAAGGATGGAATGGTTCAGTTTCAGTAAATACGGGAATACCTGATAACCACAGTTTGGGACTTAGCCTAAACCGTAGAACCGATAACTTTAATCTTTTTGCACAAATGGGTGCCGGATATCGTTCCCTGCCACAAAATGCTGAAAACACCAATCAAAATTTGATAACAGATGAAGTAATTTTAAGCAATGGTAAAGCATTTAGAAACGAAACATTTTTCAACATAACCTTGGGTACAGATTATCATATTAACGATTTTAATGTGTTGACACTTTCGGGAAATTTTGCTTATGAAATTGAAGACCAACCCTCTGAGTATAATTTTAGGTTTTTAGGTGAAAATGACAATCTAATTTCAAGTTGGAGCCGAGAAGAAAACACAGATGCAACGAATCCGAAATATCAATTCGAATTGAACTACAAAAAACAGTTTGAAAATAATGAAGATCACAGTTTACAATTTAGTGCATTGGGAAGTTTCTTTGGCAAAGACCTAGAATCACAGTTCATGAACATCAAAATTACAGGAACAGATATCAACAGAGAGCAACAAATAGAAACCGATTTTAAGCAAGCTGATTACATATTTAAGGCAGATTACGTAAATCCGCTAACAGAAATTTATACTATTGAAACAGGGATTCAATATGTTATTAACAATGTAGGTAATGATTTTGAGGTACGAGATTTAGTCGATGAAAGTTATATAGTAAATGAAAATTTGACCAATAATTTTGATTGGAATCAGAACGTATTAGGTGTTTATATAACAGGTGCTTATGAAAAAGAAAAGTTTGGTATAAAAGTAGGCTTAAGGATTGAGCAAACTGATTTAAAAACACTCTTGACAAATACAGATGAACGAAACGAGCAAAACTATTCAAACTTGTTTCCGACATTACATTCATCCTATAAAATAAGTGATAATCTTTCAATTCAAGCTGGTTATTCGAAACGTATCTTTAGGCCGAGATTATGGGATTTAAATCCGTTTTTTAACATAAGAAACAACTTTAATATACGAGTGGGAAATCCAGATTTGCAAGCAGAGTTTACAGATTCATATGAGCTTACAAGTATTTACAAAATAGGCAAAGCTTCATTGAATTCAAGTTTATATTATAGACAAACAACAGATGTTGTGGAACGAGTCTATACCTTTAAAGATAATGTTATTTTTTCTACTCCTGAAAATATAGGAACTAATTCATCAACTGGCTTTGAAACGAACGGAAAATTCAGCCCTAACAAATGGTTAACCTTGACAGGCGATTTCAATTTTAATTATTTTGACAGAATTGGAACTTTAGAAAACCAAAATTTTGATTTTTCTGGTAGTCAATGGTCATCGCGAATGAGCTCTAAGATAGGCTTGCCTGCAGATATCGATATAGAATTAACGGGGAATTATCAATCTAGTTTTGAAACCGTGCAAGGTAAACAATCTGGATATGCATTTTTAGATTTAGGCGTTCGTAAAAAAATAGTTGAGGGAAAGGTGATTCTAAATCTTGGCATAAGAGATTTATTTGAATCGAGAATACAAGAGCGTTTCGTAAACCAACTTACTTTTGAGTCTTATGGTTTTCAACAACGTGGTCGATTCATCACCTTTGGTGTTAGTTATGGTTTTGGAAAAGGAGAAGCTATGACATATTCCGGAAGAAGAAGGTAATAAATCATTAATTTATAAGTTGTTTTTTAGATTTTTAAATACATCTAATTGAGCTGTTTTCGAAATAAGAGGATTCATTTTTTAAACTGTTTTTTGGAGAATTTTGGAAGAAAAAAACCTCAACCAAAGGTTGCGGGTTCGACTGTACTGAAGATGAGATTTAGCTATGCTGAGTCCTTGAATCAACATTTTGAAAAAAGCCGACGCAATTGCGGCGCTAATTTTTTATTTTCTTGTACTCACTAAAGTAAGCTTGATTGGTTCCTGAAACCAAAAAAACCGAAACTTTCGTTTCGGCTTTCTATGTACCCCTTACGATACCATTCTCGAACTCTTTTTACCAAAACCTAACAAATATCTACGCTTTAAAGGAACTCCTTTATAACGAGGGTATCGCTGACTATAATGGCTTACCCCTTATAAAACCTCATCAAAGCAATACTTTACTATTACCTAATGGATATTAAACTAATAGATATGCAAAAGAATTTAAAAGAACCTATATATAAACAAACCTATAATAGTATTAAATAGTATGGCAAATACAACAGGTAAGAAATACGGTGGTAGAGAGAAAGGTACACCAAATAAAATGACCAAAGAGTTAAGGTTTGTACTTAAAAATATATTATTTCAAGAATTAGAACAAATACAAGCGCATTTAGATGCTTTAAAACCGAAAGAAAGAGTTGAGTTGCTTATTAAGTTAATGCCTTACGTTTTACCCAAAGTAACAAGTATTTCGCACACAACTAATGAACCTTTGGATTGGTGTTAAATTTTTTTTACATTAGAAAAATTAAACTTAATTAAAAGTATTATGAAAAAATTATTATTTACTTTATTTGTTATTGGGTTTATAGCAAATATCAATGCCCAAGTTCCTTCTTATGTTCCAACAAATGGTTTAGTGGCTTACTATCCATTTAATGGAAATGCCAACGATGAAAGTGGTAATGGAAATAATGGTAGTGTAATTGGAAGTACAGAATTGACAAATGATAGATTGGGTCAAACAAATTCTGCCTATGATTTTGACTTGGAGGAAAAAAGTTGGGGACAGAGAAATAATGAAATTTACATTCCGTACTCATCGCAATTTAATTCAAGTAATCTAACTGTAAGCGCCTGGGTTTACCCACGTTCATATTTCGACCCTGCAAATTCTAATGATAAAATTTCAGTAATTATTTCAAGAACTCAATACGGTTATTCAAATCCTAACGGTCAAGTTTGGGTGCTAGATTTTAATGATATTCAAACTAGAGGAGTTATTTTAGAAGCTGCACCAAATAATTCACAAAGTCGTGCTTATGCAACTTACAACACACCGCTTACACTAAACTCTTGGCACCACATTGTAATGACGTTTGATGGTTCAAGTTTGAAGCTTTACATTGATAATAATCTTGTTGCAAACACTTCTACCACAATTGTGATGAATAATGAGGGAACCTCTGGGCTCTCCATAGGTGTATCAAATCAAGCTAATGGTTGGTGGTACGATGCAGATGCTAAAATAGATGATATAGGTCTGTGGAACCGAGCATTAACAGAACAAGAAGTAGCAAACTTATATACTTCTAATTCTTCAAATGAATGTTCAACATTAGTTATCAACACAGGTGTTTTAAGCACTAATCCTGTTACTTATAATAGTACAGTAAATATATATCCTAATCCTGCTAATGACCAAATTACAATTGATTGTGGTAATCTTGATAATGTAGAAGGTTGGAATATTAAAATTACAAATATGCTTGGTCAAGAAGTATTCAGTCAGCCAATGAACACCCAACAATATGTTATTCCTTTAAATACTTGGACAGGTCAAGGTATGTATTTTGTTAAAATCATCAATGCACAAAACGAGGTGGTAAATATCAAAAAGATTGTATTGCAATAATTAATTAGAAACATATAAAGTCCTAAACCCATTTTTAAAATACTATAAATAACCCATTCAGAAATGTTTGGGTTTTTTTATGCTTTATTAAGTCTACAATTATTATGTAAGTATTTGACGTAGAATGAATATTGTTGAGGTTGTAAGATGTGTGTTTTATGAAATTAAAGGATTA
>ERZ1047472.3384-NODE-3384-length-10535-cov-3.292653_pt1 | contig 10535 bp, 7 predicted proteins | sample MGYA00383095_ERZ1047472 | MGnify/ENA primary metagenome ERZ1047472 (study PRJEB29581, sample SAMEA5548365) | metagenome | biome: marine; feature: coastal; material: water | depth 1 m | study: Short-term variability in the microbial, nano- and picoplankton...
CCTTCCACCCACCAGAAGATGCTACGTTTTCCTTACCCGATGGCAGCCCAAAGTACTGACCGTTTCTGTAGCCCGGAATTACCGCTGCATTGTCATCCTCAACAACTTCATAAACAACTGTATACGCATTTATTTTCTGAGCCTTGGTCATAAGACTTTCTGCTTTAGCACCGAGCTTGGCATCTTGAAGTTCTCTGATAAAATCAGGCAATTCTTCTTCTATTTTCAATCGCAGCGTATCCCATTCCTTTTTACCGTGCATATTCCCTGCTGTTTTTAACTTTTGCAATCTCCCAGCATAGCTTAATGATCTAGACAAGTATGAAGATTTTTTTCGAAGTGAAGTCGCCTCCTTATAGTGGTCAAAATTGACTCTGGAAACAAAAAAATACGGCTCAGGTTTGCTTCTATCTTTGGCTATCATTTTTTTAGCCAAGACCTCGCACTTTTCCTTGTCCGCTTTATACTTTCTGTCAAGTCTTTTATGTGCTCTCTCGCCAGAGCTCAACGAACCGAAAAGCAGAAAAATTGATATAATTACAGACCCTATTTGCATACTTAGTTAATAACCTAACGGCAGAAAAAGTAAACGCAGTATGTAAATAAAGATTCTGTGAAAGATTCTAATTCTCGGTGGGGTATGACAACGATGTTCTTTTTAGGCCTAGCACCTCTTCAAGAAAACGAGATGTCTCTTTGGTTAGATTAGGGATATCCTTGCCAAAATACGGACTCGGCATACAGTGGTTACCTCCATTTGGAAATACTACTATTTGTTTTTTCTCACTTGCCAGATCTTCGTACATCGATAGAATAGCCTGAACGGAAACCACATTATCCTGTTCTGCTTCATTTTTGTAGTAATACCCTACAAAGGTAGGCACCTTCACTTTTTGAAAGGTCTCTTCATTCATGGTGCTTTCTAAGAGTCGCTGCAACTCGATAGTAGCTTCTAGTCTGTATTTGGTATGCCAGTATTTCCTCGCTTCTACTGGTGCTTCCCATACATTATAATCTCCACCCTTTACAAGACGAGAAATCTGCAAACCCCAAGGTCCTGTAAGTAGAGATGCTCGTTTATCATATACACGAATATTTGGCGAATAGCATATGAGACTATGTATTGCATTATCTGCTGACGCGAGGCACAATGCAGCCGTACTACCTGTACTTGTGCTCATTATAATTACACTATCTCCGAGTAATCGGGCTATTTTGAGTGCTTCCTTAGCCGAATTGATATATTTTTCTCCTGTGAAATTAATCATTGGTTCATCCTCTATCAATCCATGTTCGGCTAATCTAGGGGCATACATATTCATACCATAGCGAAGTGCAATACTCTCGCATACAGGGGCTCCTTCTTCTGGACACGCTGAGAATCCGTGTAGATATAAAAGCACATACTTGGTTTTTTTGCCTACGCTGTCTACCCAAAGAAGCTGAGTATAATTCCCGTCTTTAACAGGTCTAGCCTCCTCCGTTCTTGCTATATAATCTCCCACATCTGCTATAGACCCTAATCCTTCTACCTTACTTGCAGACACCTCCGGCACTATCTTAATTTTAGAAGTGCTCGGACCTACCAAATAAAGCAAAACTAAAACCACCAGAATGCCAACAAAAACTTTAATAATACGATTCATTTATTCCAATAATCTGTCAAAAGTATGCATAGAAAATACAAGATAGAGAACAGCTTCTGAAACAAAACTTCCACATCATTCACTTAAATTGTTATTTTCGATTTTTAAAAGAACTAGAAATCAACCTATGCCAAACTTTCATTTTATGAATAAACTGTTATTACTTAAGAAAAACATAGTGGCAATCCTTCTTGTATTTGCAAACTTATCTGCTTATTCTCAAGAAGTTACGCTGAATGGAAAAATAACAAATGAAAAAGGAGAAAACCTAACAGGTGCATACATCACCGTACCAGACATAAGCGGAATAGGTGCGATAAGTGATGAAGAAGGGGCTTTTAGTATAAAAGTACCCTCACTTCCAGTAACTCTCAAGATTTCTTATCTTGGATATGAGAACCAATCTAAAACCATTTCCACTGCTTCTAATCTGAAAATTGTGATGAAGGCCTCTGACGAGAATGTACTAACAGGAGCTGTGGTACGTGCCAGTAGAGTAAGCGAAAAACAGAAAGAAGCACCTCTTACGGTAGAATCTATAGGAATAAAAGCGATAGAAGACGCACCTGCTGCATCCTTTTATGAGAGCCTCGGAAATCTCAAAGGTGTAGACGTAACTGCAGCTAGTCTAGGTTTTAGGGTGGTGAATACACGTGGTTTTAATAGCACTAGTCCTGTGAGATCACTACAATTGATAGATGGAGTAGACAATCAATCTCCAGGATTAAATTTTGCATTGGGAAATTTTCTTGGTGCGAGTGATTTAGACATAAAACGAGTTAATGTGATCGCTGGAGCAAGTAGTGCGTTTTATGGTCCAAATGCGTTTAATGGAGTGATAAGCATGGAAACAAAGGAAAGCTACGACTTCCCTGGGATACTCATAGAGCTAAAAGTAGGAGAACGAGATCTAAAACAAATAGCAATAAGATATGCCGATTTCTTAACCAATGATAAGGGTAGAAAAACGTTTGGCTACAAGGTAAACTTGTTTTACATGCAAGCATATGATTGGGAAGCAGAAAACTATAACCCTACCGTAGATAGTGATCATGACCAGAATAACCCCGGAGGCTATGACGCTGTAAATCGTTATGGAGACGAGGTTCTTACAAATGGTAACGACAGTTATGCAGATACTTCTGGTATTCTGAGCACTCCAGGTATAGGTGCTTTTTATAGAACTGGATATCAAGAAAAAGACTTAGTAGATTACAATACAAATAATCTGAAACTAAATACCACGCTAAGTTACCGATTTGCAGATACAACCCAGCTCGATTATTCATTCAATTTTAGCACAGGAAATACGGTATATCAAGGAGATAATAGATATAGGCTTCAAGACATCCGATTTTGGCAAAATCATATTGAATATAAGAAGAAAGGTAAATTTTTCATAAGAGCTTACAGCACTAACGAAGATGCAGGATCAACCTATGATATAGTAGCTACTGCCTTCTCTCTAAGTTCGGCCGCGAGTGATGAAGGAGAATGGTACAATGCATACACCAGGACCTGGAGAAGTGCTCCTTTTAGGTTTGCTAGACAAGTTGAAGCATTGCCAGGTTATCCGAAATATGACTCTAAAATTCATGGAAGCCTTGATAATTGGACAACAAACTATTACGAACCATTTCTTGCCAATAATAAATCTAGCATAGATGATCTTCATGCTCAAAGCAGAGCGTTAACAGATGGCAACAGACTAGACCCAGGAACTTCAGATTTTGATTCTTCGTTTTCGGATATAACCAGTAGACTTTTTACAGAAGGTAATGGAACTCGTTTTTTTGACAAATCAGCACTTTATCATCTTCAAGGTCAATATATTTTCACTCCTACTTTTGGCAAAATAACACTCGGAGGTAATGGAAGAATATACCGACCAAATTCTCAAGGAACCATTTTTAATGATACTGGAGATGTGACAATAACCAACTATGAAGGAGGTATCTATGGGGGAATAGAGAAACGCTGGAAACTAGATCGTATCATAGCGAACGTTACTACTCGATTAGACAAAAATCAAAACTTCAACTTCTTGGTATCTCCTGCTGCTTCACTGATTTATAAGCATAGACCAAACCATGTATTCCGAGCATCATTCAGCTCCGCTATTCGTAACCCTACATTAGCTGATCAGTATTTATACTACGATGTAGGTAGAGCTAGACTATTGGGAAATTTAAACGGTTTTGACTCTTTGGTAGAAATCCAGTCATTCAGAGATGCATATGCTGATGATGCAGATCGATCATTATTGAATTTTTATAACGTAGCTCCAATTCGTCCTGAGCAAGCTCGAACCATAGAGCTAGGATACAAAGGGAACATATTTGATCAATCGATATTTATTGATGCAGGAGTTTATTATACTTCTTACAAAGACTTTATAGGTTATAACATCGGTCTAGATCCTGTATACTTTAACTCTGATAATAAAGCTACACCACTATTTGTTAACGCCTATAGAGTGGCTGCAAATGCCACAGAAATTGTAACAACACAAGGTGTTGCTATCGGAGTAAACTACTTCCTTAAAAAGTTTAATTTAGGAGGAAACTACTCATGGAACAGTCTGAATAAACAAGGCACCGACGATCCTATTATACCTGCTTTTAATACACCCGAACACAAGTTTAATCTAAGCTTCTCCGGCACCAAACTAAAAGTACCTGGTGTAGAGGGCGAAAACTTCGGATTTGGAATTAATTACAAATGGATAGAAGGGTTTGTATTTGAAGGCTCACCTCAGTTTACTGGAGTAGTGCCTAGGTATGACATGTTGGATGCACAAATAAACTACAAAGTGCCAAAATGGAACATGACTTTTAAGCTAGGAGGCAGCAATTTGATTGGTATTATGCCGCTATTTGATAAAACAGGAGAAAACTCTCAAAGAAGCGTTTTGAATAACTTGAACTATCAAGTATATGGAGGTCCATATGTAGGGCGAATGGTTTACTTCTCTGCACAACATAAACTTGTCGATAATCAGAACAAAAAATAATATATATATTGCACTCAATATTTAACAATAAAAATCAAATGAAAAAACAGTACCTAATTTACACTCTACTTATGACGGCAATGGTTGTAAGTGCTACGGCACAAACTCGTTACGTCGATGCTATTTACACAGAAGATGACATAGAAGTAACTTCTGATGTAGAGTATGCTACTAACATTGACTTTCTAACATCTAAGACTACCAATCAAGCAAATGTTGGAAGAGACATTACTGCTATCAAAACAGCACTAGCTACAAGCCAACCAATCCCAGCACCTTTTTTCAATCCTGCAGATACTACTACAGACCTAAAGGTGACAACGGTAAAAATGGATGTTTATAAGCCAAAAGCAGGTGTAGACGCAACCACAGACAGAGCTGTAATTGTTTACTTGCACACAGGAAACTTTTTACCTCCGCCGATAAACGGTTCTCCTTCTGGTTTGAAAACTGATAGTTCTGCTATTGTACTTTGTACAGAATGGGCTAAAAGAGGATATGTTGCCGTTTCTGTAAGTTACAGATTGGGATGGAATCCACTTGCTGATCAAGCAGACGTGCGTAGAGGACAATTGCTTAATGCTGTATATAGAGCAATTCATGATGTGAAACAAGCTGTACGTATCTTAAAAGATGATGCTGCTACTTACGCCATTGACCCGAGTAAAATAGCATTATACGGTGAAGGAACAGGAGCATATGTAGCTTTGGCATACGAAACTCTGGACAAAAACGAAGAAATGGAACTTACTAAATTTAGAGCTGGAGGTGTAGGACCATCTTATATCGACAGAACTGTAGTAGGAGAGATAGACGGAAGCGGCGGTCTTCTTAATCTTTATGCTCCGTCTACTACTTCTGCAGAAATCTCTACTGTAATAACAGCTGGAGGTGCATTAGCAGATACTTCTTGGCTAGAAACAGGAGATGCTCCGATGATTGCTTTCCAGTGCATCAGAGATCCTTTTGCTCCTTTCAGTGAAGGTACAGTAATCGTACCTACTACAAACGAAGATGTTGTGGATGTACAAGGTGCTAATCTTTATGTTCAAAAAGCGAATCAAATTGGAAATAATGATGCAATAAAAGACATCGCAGCAAACGATCCATATACTATTGCAGCTGAAGCATCTTACGGTGTAGAGTTTGACTACATATACGCAAGTCCATTTGATAAAATCACTGTTAATACAGACGTTAAGGGCTTATTTCCTGTGGTGAGACCAATTGCAAGTACTTTATTAAACAATGAAGCTGGACCTTGGCAATTTTGGGATCCTCAATCTACTCTAGCTACAACTGTAGTTGGTGAATTTATGGGACAACCAGTAACTGCTCATATGAATAGTGTAGGATCTAACGCAGGAATGGGGCCAGAAAAAGGACGTGCTTATATCGATACTATACTTGGATATATGTGCCCTAGAGTAGCTCTAATAAATGGTGACATCACACTAAGTAGCCTATCTGTAGATGACAAACTACCTGCAAACGCTGCTAGCCTTTACCCTAACCCAGCTACTAATGAAGTAACTGTAAATGTAGATGCTAAATACAATGTAACTAATATCAGCATAATTGATATCACAGGACGTGAAGTATTGTCTTCGGAAGCGAATAACATAGCTACTTTAAGCCTAGATGGCTTACAAGCTGGATATTACTTCGTTAATGTGCTTACCGCTGAGGGTACACTGTCAAGTAAACTTATAAAGGAATAATTAATCCTCAATTGATTTAAAAATCCCGACCAGCATTTGCTAGTCGGGATTTTTTTATATTAAATCTAAATAGTAGGTTAAAGAAAATAGGACTAGCTCTATAAGCTACAGTTGCTCTATTGCTTATCGCAGCTGCATTTTCCCCTAAGAAAATGAACTACAATAAAAGAGTGAAAATCAATGCCCCTCAGGAGATTATTTGGAGACATGTGAGTAGTATGAAAGGGATGGAATCTTGGAGCCCTTGGAACAAATACGAACCTGACATGGACAAAGAATGGTCACGAACTTCTGAATCCGTATGCGATAAAATGACATAGGAGGGCACGAACGAAAAAGTAAGTGCTGGTTCACAGACTATCACAAAACTTGATGCTCTTGATAGAATAGATACTGACATTCATTTCCTAAAACCTTAGGAAGATACGTTGCAAGGTTTCGTTGAGTTATCTCGTGCTGATGGTGGCACAAACGCTGATGGGGTTTCCACTCAGATATGGGTTTCCCAATGAATGCAATGGGTCTCTTTATGAATATGGAGGATCAAATGGGTGAGGACTGGGATAACGGACTTGGTAAGCTAAAGAAGCAAGCAGAAGACGACATGCCTTAGAAAAAGCGAGAGAAGAATTGGCCGATCAAGCAGCCGCTTCTGAGGAGGCAGAAGCCGAAGATTAAAATTGTATTTTGAACAGAAAAAAGTTTTATGCTATTTAAAAGTCTAAACTTAACAATCATGCTGTTTACCCTAAGATGGAGAACATTCATTATAAAGGAGGATAGCTCCTCACCCCAACTTATGCAGTTTTTAAGCTTCCAACAGAAGGAGAAACAGAAAACAGATAACTACTTCTCTTTTAAAATACCTTCGTTTACCAGTACTTGAAAAGAATCTTCCATTGTTTCTTTCATTGATCTAAAACATATTCCTAAGTCTCTTTTGATTTTAGAATTATCCGCCTTCCAAGGAATGTTTACATTATTTCTGATAAATTTTCTTGTAAGTAATTTATTAATTATTGGTCCTACTAGTATCAATAACCACTTGGACAAAGCTTTTTTTGGTAATGGAAACCTGTCTCCATATTTAGGCAATAAAACTTTACCCATTTCGAGAAAATCAGTTTCGTGAGCCGAAGTAATATATCTGCCTTTTGCACTAGGTGTATATCCAGCTTTAAAGTGTGCATCAGCTAAATCTCTAACATCTACTATTCCAATTCCTATTTTAGGGGCACCCATCCTCATTTCGCCATTTCCTAAGACTTTTAGAATATTCATACTTTCTGAAGTAGTGTTTTGTGGATTCATAGCAGGTCCCAAAACAAGGCACATGTTTATGGTAATCAAATCCCAATTATCTTGACTTTTTTCAATATCCCAAGCTCTTTTTTCTGCTAAGGTTTTAGAATATGAATATGGCTGGTAGTCAATAGAAGAAGTTGTATTCCAAATACCTTCAGTCAACATACCTTCAGGGGCATTTACTGTATCAATATTATCCGTATAGATAGCTGCACAACTGCTTGTAACAACAACTCTCTTTACCGAGGATATTTTTTTGCTGTATTCAATACATTCTCAGTGCCATTTACCGCGGGATCGATCAATTCCTTTTTTGGGTTATGAACGTCTGTCGTAAATGGAGAAGCTGTATGATAAACCAACTCGCAGCCTTCCATTGCAGCTTTATAAGACCCAGGTTTCAGTAAGTCAGTAGCAAAAAATATTATTTCACCTTTACTGCTCTTAGCTACATCGATTAAATGCCTTATCTTGCTAATGTTTTTCGGATCTCTTACAGCCGCATGCACTGTAACTCCTTCATCCAATAATTTTTTCACCAACCAACTTGCTACATAGCCATTAGCCCCGGTTACCATAACCGGCTTTAATCTATCAATCTGAACCATTACTATTTTTTAGCTATTGTATTTATATCCCTGTTCTCTAAATACTTATTCTCTTGGGGATACAATACTGTATTAATCATTGCATTGCCAAACCGGCTACTTGTAGTCACAAACTTCATTCTTCTCATTACAGGAAAAAATGGGCTCATCAAGATATAAATATACCTATACCAACTCGTACCCGAACTTACTTCCCCTTCAGGTATAAGAGCCCCAAGTCTAAACATATAGGCATCTTTAAACCCTTTATTCAAAATATAATTTTCTGTTTTCCCTTTTACTCGTGCCCACATTGTTCTTCCATTTTCTGAAGTATCCGTACCTGTGCCGCTTACATAATTCAATACCATTCCTGGATTGGCTGCATAGCAAGCATCTGCAAGAGACTTAGTAATCTCAAAAGTATATTTACTAAACTCTGCCTCATCCTTACCTAATGAAGTCACTCCCATACAATGAAAACATGCATCGTACCCTCTGAATGTTTCAACAGCATTGCTAAAATCGGAGAAATCAACTTGGATATACTCTTTAAGTTTAGGATGCTCTATGTCAAGTATTCTCCTATTTACAATTAACACTTCCTCCACATTGCCATTTGCCAAACACTCATTGAGTGTGCTACGACCTACCATTCCAGTACTACCGGTTATTATTACTTTCATTTATAACTTTATTAGTATTTTTTTCTGAGTGCGTGTAAGAGCTTATCCTTATCTACCACTTCACCTCTAAGTAAAATAGTAGATGCAAAACCGTCCATATAGCACATTATCAAATCTGCTTCTGCATCAGCATCTAAATATTTTAATTCTGTCAGAGAATTTACCAAGACTTCTTTTATCGGCCGACTAAATTCATCGTCATAATATTCTTGCTGCCATTTTAGGGAATAGATTAATCTCCACAAGGGGTACTGATCCATCTCAAGACTAAATGGAATCTCCATAATTGCTTGAATTCTCTTTTGTGGATCTTCTATTTCCGTTATAAGTTGAATTTTAAACTCTATTTTCTCCTTTCCCATTTGCACTATTGCATTGAGTAATCCCAGTTTATTTTTAAAATGTCTAAAGATTAGACCTTCCGAGACTCCAGCTTGTTTGGCTATAAGACTAGTTGGAACAGCATCAAAACCCTTACTTGAAAAAAGTTCTAAGGCTGATTCCAAAATTGAAATTTGTTTTTCTGTCATTTAAAGAGTGAGTAATTGCTTACGAAGTTACAAATAATAAATTACATAGAAAAATAAATAGTGAGTAAACAATCACATACAACCTTCTTAACACGTATCAGTAATAGCTTAAACGAGTACATAGATGCCTAGGATCAATTCTTTTTTTAAGTCCTGATTTTTCTGACATACTTCTTAGTGCTCTTATAAGTTAATATTACCAATCTAGATAAAAACATGGGTGGATGTTTCGTAAAGTTCAACATAAATCACAGACGCTTATAAATCTGAAAGTACCTGTCAAAAGGGCTATAAATCGAATAAGCAACATCTTTATCATCCTGTTTAAGCACTACTTTTTCTTAGCTCAATCTTCTTATGAATCCTCATATATTTGCCTGCATATTAAATGAAACGGAGTCTGATCTTAATTCTAGCTATATGCTGTGCCGCATATTATCAAAATGCAAAGGCCCAAAACTTCAGCTCTACTAAAAAAGGAGACTTTTACTTCTATTGGGGCTATAATCTTGACTGGTATTCCAAATCCGACATCTCATTTACCGGAGATGGTTATGACTTTAAGCTAAAAGATGTCGTGGCCAAAGACAGACAAAGCAAATTGAAATTAGACCCGTACTTCAAGCTGAACAAGCTTACTATTCCACAATACAACATGAGACTCGGGTATTTTATCTCAGACAAATACAGCTTTACCGTAGGATGGGACCACATGAAGTACGTTATGGTTCAAGGGCAAACGGTTAAAATAAACGGCACAATAAATGACGTAGATACACTCTACAACGGGGAGTATACAGACAAAGACATTAAGCTAACCCCTCAGTTTCTTACGCTTGAGCATACAGACGGCCTAAATTATGCAAACGCTGAACTAAGACGATTTGATCACTTATTACACAAAAACAAAGTAGATATAAGTACAGTAACCGGCTTAGGTATCGGCTTTATTTATCCTCGGACCAATGTGAGCCTTATGAACTTAGGGCGAGCAGACCAATGGCACTTCTCAGGATATGGAGCATCTGCCGTAATAGGTGCAAATGC
>ERZ1047472.3387-NODE-3387-length-10531-cov-12.215540_pt1 | contig 10531 bp, 6 predicted proteins | sample MGYA00383095_ERZ1047472 | MGnify/ENA primary metagenome ERZ1047472 (study PRJEB29581, sample SAMEA5548365) | metagenome | biome: marine; feature: coastal; material: water | depth 1 m | study: Short-term variability in the microbial, nano- and picoplankton...
CCGTAGGTTGGGCTTGGGATATTACCAACTTTGTATGGTGGGTAGGAATTGGTCATGCAGGAACCTTGATTTCTGCAGTACTACTTCTTTTCCGTCAGAAATGGAGAATGGCAATTAACCGCTCTGCAGAGGCGATGACTATATTCTCTGTAATACAAGCAGGTTTGTTCCCAATTATACACATGGGACGTCCTTGGCTTGCATACTGGGTATTGCCAATTCCAAATCAATTCGGCTCTTTGTGGGTAAACTTTAACTCTCCTTTATTGTGGGATGTATTTGCAATTTCTACCTATCTTTCTGTATCACTTGTTTTCTGGTGGACAGGACTATTACCAGATTTTGCCATGATTCGTGATAGAGCAGTAACTCCTTTTACAAAAAAGATTTACGGTATTTTGTCTTTTGGTTGGAGTGGACGTGCAAAAGACTGGCAACGCTTTGAAGAGGTTTCTTTGGTATTGGCAGGTTTGGCTACACCCCTTGTACTTTCTGTACACACCATTGTATCTTTTGATTTTGCTACTTCAGTTATCCCGGGATGGCATACTACTATTTTCCCTCCTTATTTTGTAGCTGGAGCAATTTTCTCTGGTTTTGCAATGGTAAATACACTTTTGATTATCATGAGAAAAGTGTCTAAACTAGAAGATTACATTACCATACAGCACATTGAGCTTATGAATATTGTTATCATGCTTACAGGTTCTATTGTAGGTGTTGCTTACATCACAGAGCTGTTTATTGCATGGTACTCTGGAGTAGAGTACGAACAGTATGCCTTTTTAAACAGAGCAACAGGACCTTACTGGTGGGCCTATTGGGCTATGATGACTTGTAATGTATTCTCTCCGCAGTTTATGTGGTTTAAAAAATTACGTACAAGTATAATGTTCTCTTTCTTTATCTCTATTGTGGTAAACATAGGAATGTGGTTTGAACGTTTTGTAATTATTGTTACCTCATTACATCGTGATTACTTACCATCTTCTTGGACGATGTTCTCACCAACTTTTGTAGACATAGGAATCTTTATAGGAACCATAGGATTTTTCTTTGTATTGTTTTTACTATATGCTAGAACCTTCCCTGTAATTGCACAGGCAGAGGTGAAGTCTATCTTAAAGAGTTCTGGGTCAAAATTCAAATCTTTAAGAGAAAAACATGGAGATGATGTAAAACACTATGATGTTGTAACACCTGCTGCAACCTCAGTAAAATCATCTAAAAGTGGCTATGATCAAGGTAAGTTAAACACCTTGCTAGCTACACTAGGTACTTTTGATGCCGGTACTCAGACTCCTGATGATCTTAAGAAAATCACGGGTGTGGGTCCAGTATTAGAAAAGAAATTAAATGCGATGGGATTATTTACTTTTCAGCAGATAGGTAAAATGACCAATCCAGAGTACGATTTATTCGATGAAATATTAGGCGAGTTACCAGGAAAAGCTAAACGCGATGACTGGGCAGGACAAGCTTCTAAACTTAAAAACAACTAGTATGGCTTCCAAAGTGATACATGCAATTTATAACGACGATGATATTTTAATGCACGCGGTTAAACAAACACGTGCAGCTCACTATCATATAGACGAAGTCTACACACCTTTTCCGGTTCACGGACTAGACAAAGTAATGGGTCTTGAGCCTACACGCATTGCCATCACGGCTTTTATGTATGGTATTGTAGGATTTTGTGTAGCAATCGCGATGATGAATTTCATTATGATTGAAGATTGGCCTCAAGATATTGGGGGTAAGCCAAGTTTTAGTTACATAGAAAACATGCCTGCTTTTGTGCCAATTATGTTTGAATTGACTGTGTTTTTTGCAGCCCATTTAATGGTAATTACTTTTTATATGAGAAGTAAATTATGGCCATTCAAAAAAGCAGAAAATCCTGATGTAAGAACAACAGACGATCATTTTTTAATGGCTGTTGATGCTTCACACCATGATATAGATAAAATGTCTAAGTTCTTGCAAGATACAGGAGCTGTTGAAATTAGTATAGTAGAATCTGATGATGATCATTAATATGAAAAAGATACTCCATATAAGTATTGCTCTTGTAGCATTGATAGGATTGGTTTCTTGCGGTGGTGACACCAAACCTAGCTACCAATATATGCCAAATATGTACGAGCCGGTAGGATATGAAACCTATGGTGAATACGAGGTTTTTCCTGGAAAGCAAGAAGCAATGTTACCTGTTTTAGGAACCGTACCAAGAGGCTATGCACCTTATGAGTACCCTGACACAACAAAAGGCTCAGATGCTGCCAAGAAAGATTTAAAAAACCCTTTAGAGGTTACTCAAAAAAACCTGGACGCAGGTAAAGAATTATATACCATATTTTGTGCTGTTTGTCATGGTGATAAAGGAGATGGAAATGGGATTTTAATGCAGCGTGAAAAGATATTAGGAATTCCTAGTTATGCTGCACCTGGAAGATTAATTACCCCAGGTGGTGTGTATCATGTACAGATGTATGGCTTAAACTCTATGGGATCTTATGCGTCTCAAACCAATGAGTTAGAACGTTGGCAAATTACCCAGCATGTGATGAACTTAAAAGCAACATTAGAAGGAACTGCGCTTTTAGTACCTAAGGTTGAAGATGAGTCTAAGGCTGAACAAAACCACAACGAACAAACACACTAACAAAAAGAACAATAGAATAGCTTAGATATGAATTATACGCTACCTAATAAACTTAAATTATTCGCTATCATATTGATGGTGCTTGGTGCTGTTGGTATTGGTGCAGGATTTTTGTCTGCTCCAGGATCTACTGCAGAGGTAAAAGAAATGATGGCAGCACATGGTGATGATCACGGCGAGGCCTCAGGCGAGAGTCACGACACAATCAAAGACAGCCATGGTGATGCTGCTCATGGAGCCTCTCATGACGCTGCAGACCAGGAAAAACATTTAGAACACACCTTACATCAACTGCAAAACAGACCTTGGTCTGCCTTGTATGTTGCTTGTTTCTTTTTCTTTATGATTGCACTAGGAGCCTTGGCTTTTTATGCAGTAAATTTTGCTGCTCAGGCCGGTTGGTCTCCAGTACTTTTTAGAGTAATGGAAGCAATCACGGCATATTTAGTGCCAGGAGGAATCATTATGTTTGTTTTGTTAGGATTGTCAGGATTCCATATCAATCATCTATTTGTATGGGCAGACCCAGAAGTTTTAGCTCATGATAAATTACTTCAAGGTAAAGCTGGCTGGCTTAACGGAACATGGATGCTTGTAAGAGCAGCTATATTTTTAGGAGGTTGGATTACCTACCGTCATTTTGCAGTTAAGTTTTCTCGTGCTGGTGATTTGGCTCAGGCCAATGACTACACTAACTTTAAAAAGACCTTTAGAATTTCAGCTGGATTTTTAGTATTCTTTTTATACACCGAGTCTATGATGTCTTGGGATTGGATTATGAGTTTTGACCCGCACTGGTTCTCAACCTTATTTGGCTGGTATGTTCTTGCTGGTATGATGGTTTGTGCCATTACAACAATTGCTTTGATTACAATATTTTTAAAATCTCAAGGATACCTTGAAATAGTAAATGACAGTCATATCCATGATTTGGCTAAGTTTATGTTTGGTTTTAGTATTTTTTGGACCTACTTATGGTTCTCTCAATTTATGTTGATTTGGTACGCCAACATACCTGAAGAGGTTACCTATTTCATGACGCGTATAGAAGACTTTAATTTGCCATTCTTTGGTATGTTGGCCATGAACTTTTTATTCCCACTATTGCTGTTAATGAATAGCGATTACAAGCGTGTAAATTGGTTTGTAGTACTAACAGGTATTGTAATACTTGTAGGACATTACATAGATATTTTTGTGATGGTAATGCCTGGAACAGTTGGAAAAAGCTGGTTTATAGGAATACCAGAAATAGGGTCTGTATTATTCTTCCTTGGACTTTTTATTCTTGTTGTGTTTACAGCATTAACAAAAGCTCCATTGTTGTTGAAAAACAACCCTTTCATGAAAGAAAGTAAAAATTATCATTATTAATTATTTAGAAGACAAATAACGATGACCGCATTTTTAATTGTATTAGTAATTATTCTCTTCGGAATCACTGTATTGCAGATGGCAAAGATTTTTGGAATGTCCAAAACCCCTGAACAGTTAGGTGAATCTTCTGAGATTGCTTCAGACAAAGACAACAATATCAACGGATGGTTGATGCTCATGTTTGTGTTTGTTACCTATGCTATATTAATTGTTTCATTCTGGAAATGGGGCGAGGTTTTATTACCTAAAGCCGCCTCAGAGCATGGACAAGGAATTGACGATTTATGGTTAATCTCTATGGTACTTATTTTCTTTGTAGGGTTTATTACACTTTGGTTGTTAAGCTATTTTGCCTTCAAGTACAGAGGAAATAAAAACAACCGCGCTTTGTATTTTGCAGATAATGATAAGTTAGAATTTATCTGGACGGTGATTCCTGTCATTGTTTTAGCAGGACTTATTATCTATGGTTTATTTACCTGGACAGACATCATGAATGTTAGTGAAGATGAAGATCCAATGATTGTAGAGTTGTATGCATATCAGTTTGACTGGAGAGCCCGTTATAGTGGAGAAGATAATACTCTTGGTGAGGCCAATGTGCGTTTAATTGAAGGAGCAAACCAATTGGGTGTAGATACCTCAGACCCAAATGCACAGGATGATGTAGTTGTCAATGAACTTCACTTACCACTGGGTAGAAAAATATTATTTAAAATGCGTTCTCAGGATGTACTACACTCTGCGTATATGCCGCACTTTAGAGCACAAATGAATTGCGTTCCTGGAATGATCACTCAGTTTGCTTTTACTCCCTCTGTTACCACAGAGCAAATGCGATTGGATGAAGAGGTTATGGGTAAAGTGAGCAGAATTAACACCATTAGAAGAAAGAATTCTATAGAATTAATGGCTAAAGGTGAAGAGGCATTAGAGCCCTACGAGTTTGATTACCTATTGCTTTGTAATAAGATTTGTGGTACCAATCACTACAATATGCAGATGAAAATTATTGTTGAAACTCAAGAAGAGTATGACGCTTGGATTGCACAACAAGCAACTATTGCTACATCCCTAAATAAATAAAAAAAACGAGCTAAGATATGTCAGCACACGCAGAAGAACACGCAGTAGATGATCACGGGCATCATCATAAAGAGACATTTGTAACTAAATATATTTTTAGTACAGACCATAAAATGATTTCTAAGCAATACCTTATAACAGGTTTGTTTATGGGGATTATTGGTATTGCGATGTCTATCTTGATGAGAATGCAGCTTGCTTGGCCAGAAGAGCCATTTGTAATATTTGAAATGTTACTAGGTAAATGGGCAGAAGGTGGCGTTATGGACCCTAGTGTATATCTTGCACTGGTTACCATTCACGGAACTATCATGGTCTTCTTTGTACTAACAGCTGGTCTTAGTGGGACTTTTAGTAATCTACTTATTCCGCTTCAAATTGGTGCAAGAGATATGGCATCAGGATTTTTGAACATGGTTTCTTATTGGTTATTTTTCTTATCAAGTTTAATCATGGTTATGTCATTATTTGTTGAAGCAGGACCTGCTTCTGCAGGTTGGACTATATACCCACCTCTTAGTGCATTGCCTCAGGCAATTCCGGGATCTGGTGCTGGTATGACCTTATGGTTAGTCTCTATGGCAATATTTATTGCATCTTCTTTGCTTGGATCATTAAATTATGTGGTAACGGTTATCAACTTAAGAACAAAAGGAATGCGTATGACGCGTCTTCCTCTTACTATATGGGCGTTTTTTGTAACAGCTATTATTGGTATTGTATCTTTCCCGGTACTTTTATCTGCAGCCCTTATGCTTATTATGGATAGAAGCTTTGGTACTTCGTTCTTCTTGTCAGACATTTTTATTGCTGGAGAGGTGCTACACAACCAAGGAGGTTCTCCCGTATTGTTTGAACACCTATTTTGGTTTCTAGGACACCCTGAGGTATATATTGTTATACTTCCTGCCATGGGTATGGTTTCAGAAATATTAGCTACAAATTCTCGTAAGCCAGTGTTTGGTTATAGAGCCATGGTTGCCTCAATTCTAGCCATTGCGTTTCTGTCAACCATCGTATGGGGTCACCATATGTTTATCTCTGGTATGAACCCATTTTTAGGATCTGTATTTACTTTCACAACCCTACTTATTGCCATTCCATCTGCGGTAAAATCTTTTAACTGGATTACAACTCTCTGGAAAGGAAACCTGCAGATGAATCCTGCCATGTTATTTTCTATTGGTTTTGTATCTACATTTATCACTGGAGGATTAACAGGTATTATCTTAGGAGATAGTGCACTAGATATTAATGTTCATGACACGTATTTTGTTGTAGCTCACTTCCACCTTGTAATGGGTATATCTGCACTTTATGGTTTGTTTGCTGGTGTGTACCACTGGTTCCCAAAAATGTTTGAAGGGCGCATGCTCAATAAAAACTTAGGTTTTGTTCATTTCTGGATTACTGTTATTGGCGCATATGGAGTGTTTTTCCCAATGCACTTTATAGGAATGGCGGGATTACCTAGACGTTACTATACCAATACTGCTTTTCCATATTTTGATGATCTAGCAGATGTTAATGTTGTTATTACCATATTTGCGATTATCACAGCAGGAGCACAAATAGTGTTCTTATACAACTTTATTCATTCTATGTACTACGGAAAGAAAGGACCTAAAAATCCTTGGAGTTCTACAACCCTAGAATGGACCGCTGAGGTGAAGCATATTCATGGAAACTGGGATGGTCCACTTCCAGAGGTACATCGTTGGCCTTATGATTATTCTAAGCCAAATAGCGATGATACAGATTATATGATTGCAGGTCAAGACTTCATACCACAAAACGTTCCTATGATGGAAAACGAAGAAGAGTTGCATCATTAATTATAAGACTATAAAAAAAAGCCCTTTCTCATTAGAAAGGGCTTTTTTTTGGACTATAAAGATGTTAAAAACCTTTATGGGCTTTATGCAGAATTTCTACTAGCATTAATATTTCCGAATAAAGAGCGCATCACTAATTTCTCATATATGGCTAATTGAGCTAGATCTTTAACAGGTTCTTTTTCTAGCTGCTGAATTTTCTTTAGTGCAAATTGCTGTATGGTTAACAGCGGCAAAACAATAGACTCCCTAACTGCAATAGAGGCTTTTCCTGCAGGTTCTTCTTCCATAAGCTGCGCGTATCCGGTGAGTTTTAAAAGAAGGCGTTTTGAGGTCTTGTATTCTGTATAGATCACATTCCAGAATGCTCCATACTCTTTGTCCTCGCTCATATACTTGGTGAGTCCTAAAAACGACTTTGTCAAAGACATCATGCTATTTTCAATAAGTGTTTTAAAGAACTCTGAGGTATTAAAAAGGTGCTGTACTTTTTCAAACTCATTACTATCTTCATAATGTTTTAAAGCGGTACCAACGCCAAAAAACCCAGGTACGTTTTGCTTTAATTGGCTCCATGACCCTACAAACGGAATAGCTCTTAAATCCTCAAAAACTAAGCCCTCTGCTTTCCCGCGTTTTGAGGGACGGCTGCCTATATTTGTTTTAGCATAATATTTTAAGGTACTCATATGCTCTAAATAGGATATAAATTTAGGATGTGATTTAAAACTAGCATATGCTTTATAGCTTCGCTGGGCCAAATCTGTCATGACCTGGGTATTGCTTTGGGTCATGTTTAATTCTTTGTCAAGTAGGCTATTGCTAATACCAGAGGTAATTAATTGTTCTAAGTTGTATTGTGATGATTCTAGGGTTCCAAAATTAGAGGAAATGGTTTGTCCTTGAATGGTTAATTGTACTTCCTTATCTTCTATGGTGGGTCCTAAAGAGGCATAAAAGTTATGTGTTTTTCCACCACCTCTAGCTGGTGGTCCTCCACGGCCATCAAAGAAAATTACTGTAATGCCGTATTGTCTTGATATTTTAGTTAGGTTTTCTTTTGCTTTATAAATGGCCCAATTTGCCATTAAATACCCTCCATCTTTTGTGCCATCACTAAAGCCTAACATAATGGTTTGCTTGTTTGCTCTGGTTTTTAAATGTGCCGCATAGTAAGGATTTGTGTACAACTCTTCCATGATCTTTGGCGCATTTTCTAAATCTGTTATGGTTTCAAATAGGGGTCCAATATCTATAGTGAGCGCGTCATCAAATGCCACTATTTTCAACATCGCAAAGAGTTGCATGACATGCAAGGTGCTTTGGTTATTGCTTATGATATACCTGTTTGCAGCGGCCTGTCCATTTGTTGATTGAATAGTTTTTATAGCCTTCATCGTATGTAGGGCCTTTAGTGTTTGCTCATCTTTAATTAAAGATAAATCTACCTTGCCTTGTACCTTAGAGAGTATTTTAATTTGCTCATTTTCTGCCAAATCAAAATAGTTCTCTGGAAATATGGTGCTACCACTTTCTATTAAAGAGCTAACCAAGGTATTGAAAAATTGAGCATGTTTTCGGCTATCTTGCCTAATGTCAAGATTTGCAAAATGAAACCCAAAAAGATGCACTTTATTTAAAAGACTGTTTATTTGAGTGATGTAAAGTGATTGATGCTTGTCTATTATAAGTTGTTTTATTTCTTTTAATTCTTGGGTAAAGGAATCTAGAGTAAGGGTAGCTTTTTGATGTGTAATAATGTTGTAAAGTTGTGTTTCTAGTTCAATAATACGGTGCTCTACTCCATTAAAGGTTAATTTTCTTCTTAATTCTCTAATGTCTCTGTGGTAATTTTTTATGATTGTTTCGCGTAATCTAGCGGCAACTTTTAAGGTAATTTCTGGAGTAACAAATGGGTTTCCGTCTCTATCTCCCCCTGGCCAAAAACCTATATTAATAATGTCATTTTCTATGTGTTTTCCGTCAAAGATGTTTTGTTGAATGTAATCATAAACGGTCCCGAAGGATGTATAAAACACATTTTCTAAATACCAAATTAAACTTACGGCTTCATCGTAAGGTGTGGGTTTTTTATGTTTAAAAAAAGGTGTTTTCCCTAATTGAGCTAAAAGATCATTAATGCGTAGTAAATCATTTTGGCGGATGGCCTGTGTTAAATCTGTAATAATTCCTAAAACAGCACCCGGGTAAAACTGAGTTGGGTGGGCTGTAAGTACAATACGCACTTTAAATTCTTCAAGATATTTTTTTAGGGTTTCTAGTCTATTTTCAGCGGTTGCGCTCTCCTTTAAAGCACGCAATGTGCCAATTCCATCCATATTATTTACAATAGGAAACCCAGCATCTTCAATGGCATCAAACAAAACTACTTGCCGCTCTATGTATTGTATAAATCTAAATAACAAATTAACTTGACTCTCCTTGGAGCGTCTTGCTTGGTATTTTTTAAAAAATGTCTCTACAATAGTGGTTGGGTCTTGCTCTTTTTCAAAACCTTTTTGACAGGTTTCATGAAAAAGGGGGAGAAGTGCACCGGTTTTGGTAATGGTATCAAAAGGCAGGGTCATAAATATACTGTTGTATATTTGATATTTTGACAACACATTTTGATTAAATCGAGTAAGTTTTGGCTGTGTAGGCATTACTATAGAGTTGGGATGATTTGTAAAAATATAAATTATAACACTAATTACGCACTAACCTTTGGTTTGTTGTAGTTATTTATATGAAACATATTTGTTTATATCTTAGTTTTATAGGTCTGTTTTGTAATGAATCCCTTTGTATATTTGTTACATGAACGAACATCTGGATCCATCTGAAGAGCATTTAACACCTAAAGATGTTGAAATTGAAAAGAAGTTAAGACCCCTTAGTTTTGATGACTTTACAGGCCAAGACAAAGCCTTAGAAAACCTGCAAGTTTTTGTTCAGGCAGCCAATCAAAGAGACGAAGCTTTAGATCACACACTTTTTCATGGACCACCAGGACTGGGTAAAACTACCTTGGCACACATTCTAGCCAATGAGCTAGAGGTAGGGATTAAAGTTACTTCTGGCCCCGTTCTAGACAAGCCTGGAGATTTAGCGGGACTTCTAACAAATCTTGAGGAGCGTGATGTCTTGTTTATTGATGAGATACATAGATTAAGCCCTATTGTTGAAGAGTATCTATACTCTGCCATGGAAGACTACAAGATTGATATCATGATAGAATCTGGCCCTAATGCGCGTTCTGTTCAAATACACTTAGCTCCATTTACCTTGGTGGGAGCCACCACTAGATCTGGGCTTTTAACGGCTCCTATGAGAGCTCGTTTTGGAATTACATCTAGATTACAATATTATACCACCGAGCTTTTAACAACTATCGTGCAGCGTAGTGCTAGTATTTTGGATGTGCCAATTTCTATGGAAGCGGCTATCGAAATTGCAGGTAGAAGTAGAGGAACCCCTCGTATTGCGAATGCACTTTTGCGCAGAGTACGAGATTTTGCTCAAATTAAAGGCAATGGCTCTATAGACATATCGATCGCTAAATTTT
>ERZ1047472.3396-NODE-3396-length-10496-cov-4.592472_pt1 | contig 10496 bp, 7 predicted proteins | sample MGYA00383095_ERZ1047472 | MGnify/ENA primary metagenome ERZ1047472 (study PRJEB29581, sample SAMEA5548365) | metagenome | biome: marine; feature: coastal; material: water | depth 1 m | study: Short-term variability in the microbial, nano- and picoplankton...
TCACAACAGTAGGGAATAGCAAAATTGTCACAGTGGCTTGCCATCCCAACGCAATCCGAACAAGAGTCCCAGCTAATGGGAACGTACTACAAGATGGCGTGTCCAGTGGTCTTTGATTGCATACGATCCGGATGCTGCTTGTGAACAACCAGCCAATGAGTCCGCCAGCAAAACAGGTCACAAACGGAAACATTGATGGTGATAGAACATTACTAAAATCTGTGCGTAGGTGAGCATGAAATTGAACGGGTTGAAGAGTTGGAATTGCAACTGATAATCCTGCAAAAATGCATAGTACGAACCCTGAAAGCCATTTTGGACAACGAAGTCGATCCAGATCCATCAGTGACAGCATCAACAGGCAGCTGAATAAGGCGGCGTGATAAAGATAGATTCCGATGACCGGCCATTTTGTATAGAGGATGATCCAAAGAATTCCAGAATAGAAATACCGCTTGAACTCAGGAACATTGGTTGCACCTGTCACAAGTTCAAAAAGAAAAAGCGATCCGAATATGGTCGCTCCAATAACTTCAGTTAGAAAGTAGCGAATAGGAATTGTGGACAGGCAATTCCGGCAGCGTCCCTCGAGATTCAGATAACTAATGAGAGGCAAATTATCAATTCGGCGAATTGGCTTGCCGCATGCGGGGCACGCTGATGATCGCGTGGTAACCGATGCCCCAGATGGGACGCTTTTCGCAACAACATTGATAAAGCTTGCAACACATGCCCCATAGTATGTGAATACTGCAAATACCAAAAACTTCGCAGTTCGGATTCGGAATAATTCAGATACATCCAAGTCGGTTGCAGGAATAATCATCTGCTGTTCCCGGAACTGTTCAAGAAATGCGTTGACAAACGGGATAACAATCAGGTAGCCGGCAAGAACAGCTCCGATGGTCAGCCATGCGAGTGTCCGAAGCGACCACGTCCTCTTTAATTTCTGATGGCTTTCACTGTCCACCCCACACCTCCAGCACAAATCTTCAGGTAGGCCCAGACGGACTCTCGAACCTTACACGGGTTATACCACGAAAGCGACTCATCATTCGCCTTTCGGATTCATCTGAAGGCACCATCTATGATTATCTTGTTTATGAGCAAAACAGAGCTCCTGTAAAACAATGAAAATATGGCCCCATAGGCAACATGTATATTGTCTTTACCGTGCGAGAGTTTTGTATTCTTCTTCATGGTCACATCTGACTATTGCAACACGAACGGACCAAACCGCGAGGCCCTCTTTTGACACGCTGTGCAGACAAAGGATTTCGTGTTTTAGAAGCCATATTTGCGACTTTCGCAATCACCCTTACTTGGAGTCTCTACTCTCCGGTTGGCACTCTGAACAGCTTTCGTAACGTTAACTTTGCGAAATACATCCTTACACCTCTTGACTATAAAATACCTTTTTGGACGTTTCCTATTTATGGCTATTCGATTGCATTTCTTGTAATCCCAATTGTTGCCATCACTTGTGTATGGTTTCGGTGGCAAGAGAAGGCACACGTGCGCATGGTGATCGCATCATTTTTCCCGATGACACTTCTGGCATTTCTTATTTTCACACTGTTCCCCGTCAGTATTATTTCTGTGAAATCAATCCCCGATTTAAGTGGAATGGCAGGAATCGACATTGAGCTACTCCGAGGAACGTACGCAATTACAAATCCTTGGAATGCATTTCCATCAATTCATATTGCAACTGGCACACTTGGGTTCAGGTTGCTTCAGGCAACATTCCGAAACAAGGCCGTCTTAATTTTCTACGGCATTTGGTGGCTCGTTATGGCACTTGGAACACTCACCCTTCAGTACCATTCCATTGCAGATGTGCTTGCAGGATTACTCCTCGCAGAATTTACATTTCGGCTGGCTAAGAAATATAAGTCGGAAATTTCAAATTCCTATGATGCGATTCCTCGGACTACACGAATTTCTTTATGGTTACTATTTCTTGGCACCTTGGTCGCTATCCACGGATATGCCTCTGCATACGATTTGTATAAAGGAACAATTTAGAAAGTCTTTCTGCCGAAGTAATTACTTCGAAACACATCTGCTTCGATCAAAAAAAAGTAAAGACTGTCTCTCGATGTTCCTTCAGTTCGACTTGTTTACCATCTTTAGACCAGGTTGAGCCTATGACAACCAGGGCATGCACTACGCAACCGGACGTCTCTCCCCCAAGGCCGATGCTCTTCCCGTTTCTGAAGCGGCATGATCTACCGCTGAAAACCACTCCTGGTTTTTGAATGACTATTTCATTATTAAAGATGAGTGAGCCAGATTCCTGTACGCAAGCACTGGCGTGCCATCCCTCACAATGCCTTCCGGCTACTTGCAGGCATATGCTATTGATCTCGGAATTGCCGTCGTATTGCTGATGAAAAATTCTTGGCATCGAGAAGTTCATACCCTTGCAGATCAATATGGTATTTCTCTCTCAGTTCTCCAAAACTCAAATCCGTATCGATCAAACCAAGACCATAAGCAACTCGATCCGAATAACCTGGAAGCATAACCCCTAGACGATACGGGCTCACCAGGCTGCCTGAAATGCGGTTGAGGTGTCGAACAATATTATTCGTGCAGTTATTTGTAATCGTATTGTAAAACTCAGGGTTACTGCATAGATGATTCATGCGCTTGGCCATATCAACCAGCATTGCAGAACGAGACTCCGCATCCGCTCGAATCGGGTAAAGAAAAAATTGATCATTCGTTCTCATGAGTCGATTCGCGATCATTTCCCTCTCTTCGCTCAGAACATAAACAAGCTCATAATTGTGAAAAATTCCAGGCAGTGGATGGAACGTTTCCCCAATCTCACGGCGTATCTCAATCGAGAATGTTAGGTACCGGTCGTCGTCCTCACCCGTAAACTCAAACGTTAGAAATGTGTGGGCAAGACTCTCTAGTTGGGTAAAGCACTCAACACCAAACCAAATTCTTTCTAAATCTTTTAATTGGTAAGTTTTATCAAAGTATTGAACTTCTGAAATCTCTCCGGCCGTATTGAGAAGCACCTTCTGAATATTGGAAAAACTGATCGATGTATTTTTGATCAAAGCAGTTGACAAAACTGACTGATCCTCCACCCACGCCCGATCGTTGGATGGACTTACAAATAACCAACCAGCTGTGAGGCAAGATATAAACAGCAAAATCCAAAGACACGTCCGGTACATGTTAGAGAAGTACACGAACGAAAAGACGGTCCCTAGAAGAAAACCTATTGCCAACGTCATGCCAATAAATTTCGGAACAAAAGGCATGAAATACAGAAGCCCGAATCCCCAGATCCACGCTAATAGAGTTATGCAAAGAAGCCCATACCGCAGTGGACCACGCACACAACAAAGGCTTCTTGTTGTCCAACTCTGATTCTCTGCCGGAACTGAAGCAGGGATCATCTCAGTTTCCTCATAATAAATTCGACCCTCGTAGCCACCACACCTCTCCGGCTCATTCCTCAGTCTCCTATTTGTCTAATATGAAAATTTAGGTGTAGTTGAGGGCCCTGTATTGCCTGGCACTATGCCAATACTGAGTGAATGGTTGACTTTGTCGGGCACTATCGCCAGCGTAATGCCACTGTGATTCATAGTTCGCTCTGTGAATATTGCAATCGTCTCATAGGCCCAGACGGACTCGAAAACCCGAAGTAACTCCCTGCAATACAATACGTTTTCAATTTAGTATCTCACAGCGTACCTCTTCGCTAGTCAAAGTGGCCACTGTGGCGAATGCATCAGGTGCTGGTCGTCTCATTGTTTTTTGCGTTCGGTATAAAGCGTGAGTTGGTGGAGCAATAGCAATTGCTCCATATTCACATGCTCAACCGCACCAAAAGTCGGTCACGGCCGATGCTTCTCGCATTTCATAATTTGTTAGGCAAAAATCAAAAACGAGCCGGTTCGTGTAATTGCCTTAACTCGTCAGGTGTAAGCTTCTGAACTTCTCGATCATAGGTCATCAATCCATTGACCTCACCCTCAACATCGGTCGTCTGCGTATACACACCGGCAGCCACACCTCGGCGTCTGAGTTTCATGAGTTCTTCAAACGAGCGTTGATATCGATACCTGTATTCGTCTTTGGTAGCTGGCAAATCTCCATATCCCCAATTTCGCATTTCTGAATTCCATTGGTGACCGGGGGCAACAAAGCCATGACCACCAAACTCACCCACCACCTTCACGTAGTCATTGAATCTCTGATCTTCGAACGGAAACATCGGCTCAGGATAATTATGGCGGTCTACCACATCACCAACAGGAAAGAAGTTCCCACCGCTGGCAATGTTGACCAGACGGGTGATATCAAGATTTTCCATTAACTGACCGACTCGAATGGTCTCGTGCTGACCCCATCGTTCATTGAAGGGTACCCACATTACAATTGATGGATGATTTCGAAGACTTCCCACCATCGACTTCAATTCCTTGACGAACTGCTCATGGTGTTCTACAGGCCATTCATCTTCCACCGGATCTGGAGCAAGCTTGCTCCAAAAAGGCCTTCCACCAGTGCTTGGCATATCCTGCCAAACCATCATTCCAATTCGATCACAATGAGCATAGTATCGCCGTGACTCAACCTTGATGTGCTTTCGGATCATGTTAAAGCCAGACTTCTTCAAATATTCGATGTCAAAACGCATCGCTGCATCACTCGGCGGCGTCAACAAGCCATCAGGCCACCAACCCTGATCCAATGTGCCGTAGTGGAACACCACTTTGTCATTCAAGGTCATACGAATCTGTCCCGCAGGTCCGCGAACAGTTCCTACCTCACGCATGGCGGCATACGACTCGACGCGATCGACCAGTTCTTCACCATCGAACAACTCCATGGTGATGTCGTAGAGACTTGGGCTTTGTGGCGACCAGAGCTTTGCATCAGGTATCCGCACACTTAGAGCGGCGTCAGCAACACCAACTACGCGTTCACCATCACGAACAGTAATCACGATACGCTCTCCCTCGAATGGATTCCCCTCAAGAGTTGGCAGCACACGCAACGTCCCCTCAGCTATCCTGGGCTTCATTTTGACCATGTGAAAATGTCGCTCGGGCACGTCCTCCAACCATACGGTCTGCCAAATTCCTGACACGCGGGTGTAGTAAATCCCTTTTGGCTGCAGTGATTGTTTTCCCAGGGTCTGCGATGGTGCGGTGTGGTCAATCACACTTACAGTCAGCTCGTTATCCCCTGGATGTACCGCATCGGTGATGTCAAACTTGAATGGATCACTGCTCCCTTTGTGCGAACCAATTTTTTTTCCATTGAGATAAACGGTGCATTCATAATCAACCGCTTCGAAATGTAAATGAGTGCGATGGCCTTCACGAGTCTGATGTTGGAACATACGTCTGTACCACAACGTCTGATCGGGCGCGAGTAGCCGCTGCACACCACTAAGTGCCGATTCCACCGGAAAGGGAACAAGAATATCCCCCTGATAGTCTTTAGGAGTCACTCCATTCTTGTAGATCGCATACTGCCATAAACCATTGAGGTTCTTCCAGTTTCCATCGCGACGAAACTGGGGGCGTGGATATTCCTGCCAAGTATTCTGGGGAGTCACCTGTTTGCCCCAACGAGTCAACATTGCCTCGGGAGATACCTTCCATTCACCACTGGCGACAGATGCCAGAGTCATAAGAAAGAAGCAGTAACAAAATCTCATGAACCTCTACCTTTTTTAAAAATGAAATTGCCCAGTAGCAGTGGCGTTCCTCGCTCCCAGGCATGCAGCTGTCACACGTCTCAAATAATACTCATCTTACCCTGCGAAGCTAGAAACAGAATGAGACGATCCGTATACGTGTTGAGATATATTGTCAGGCGGACCATGTCGCTAAATTGCTCACGTAGTGAATGGTAGAGCTAGCGACAAGCGGTGACGGGACTTCCTGTATTTTTGCCAGAGACGCTTTCAATGAAAGACTTTCAGAGTTGAGATCTCTGTGTGACTGTCGATTTCGGGAACTTACTCTCTACTTTTTCTTGCGTTGCTGCAATTTCTTCTTTCTAGGCAAGCCGGTAGGTGAAACATTGCATCGCTCGGCCCAAGCCGACCACATTGCAGTGAGCTTTTTTACTCGATCAGGTTCCGTGCTGGCCAGGTCGTATTGCTCCGTACGATCCGACTTGAGGTTGTACAATTCCCAAGGTCCCTTGCCGCCAAGACGAACTAGTTTCCAATCATCGACACGAACTGCTGCATTTCCTTCGTGCTCCCAGTAGATCACCTCCCGCTCGAGGAGTCTGCCATTCAGCACCGGACGCAAACTGACGCCCTCCATCGGCTGAATTGTCTCTCCACCATATTCTTTGGGGTACTCTGCGGCTGTCAGGTCAACAATCGTCGCCATGATGTCAATCAAATGTGCGGGCTGATTGCGCCAACCGCCACGATCTTGAATGCCGGCTGGCCAATGCGCAATCAGTGGTGTGGCAATACCTCCTTCATGGTTGAAATGTTTGTATTTTCGGAATGGCGTGTCCTGCATCCAAGCCCATGACTCGCCGCAGAACCAATTCGAATCAGGTGTGGTTGGGTCTCCTATGTTCTTGCCTTTTGGCCCACTCTCGGCACAGCCACCGTTGTCACTCATAAAAAGAATCAATGTATTATCAAATTGCCCACGCGACTTGAGTCCCTCAATCAGTGTGCCGACAGAACAATCCATGCGATAAACGCATGCTGCATAGACGGCCATTATGTGATCAAAGCGATCCTTATCTTCATCTGACAGACTCTTCCAAGCGGCAATCGTCGCCGGCCGTTCGGTCTTCTTCCAGCTTTCATCAATCAAACCGAGTTCTATCTGTCGCTGATGCCGATCATTCGATAGCTCATCCCAACCTGCCCGATACTTCCCACGAAAAAGGGCGACGTCTTCATCTGTTGCCTGCAATGGAAAATGAGGCGCGTTATGCGCTAGATACCACAAGAAGGGCTTGCCCGCAGTAACGGCTTCATCGACGAATGAAAGTCCTTCTTCAGTCCAGGCGTCTGTTGAATACCAGCCCTCAGGCAGCAGCTTTTCTTCTGAGGCAACAACGTCATCATTAAGAACGACCGTCCGGCCTTTTTTAACTTGGAAATAGAATCCGCCGCCCTCTGGCACACCATAAAAGCGGTCGAATCCATGGGCGAGAGGGTACATGTTGCGATCTTTGCTACCGACATGCCACTTTCCGGTAATTGCAGTTAAGTATCCTGCACTATGGGCAACGTCTCCGATTGTCACCGAGTGATCGTTTAAGAATCCGCGATAACCAGGAATCTTGTCGTCGCCGGTCATATGTCCAATGCCGGCTTGATGTGAGTACAGCCCGGTGAGCAATGCGGCTCGTGTTGGACAACAGCGACCCGTGTTATAAAACTGTTTAAATCGTAGGCCACCCGCAGCCAAGGCATCGAGATGAGGCGTTGGGATTTCGCTGCCATAACAACCAATGTCTGAAAATCCCATGTCGTCGACTAAAATCACGATGATATTTGGTCGTTCTGCCTGGGCGTTGCCAATCAAGATCATTACGAGCAGCAGTGCGAGCAGGGCTTTTTGTATATTCATTTTGTTGTTCATATAAAGAGAAGTAGCCAATTGCAGCAGATTTCGTCCATCCGCTCTACGGACGGTGCATTGTGATTGGTGGGATGTTGAGAAATCCAAAACTTTTTATTCCTAAAAAGGGGCAGGACGGTTAGCAGCACTTTTTGTGAAAAATCTCAGGCGGAAAAACAGAACAGAGGAGTAAGTAGAAACTACTGAGGTCCGCAGAGGACAGAAAGAACAGGCAGAAGCCAGCGGCAACTACACGTTCAACAAAATAGGCCCGGACGGACTCAGAAAACTCTTTATCAGAAAACGCCATAATAGAGTACCAAAATAGCACTCGATTCTTTATTCGACTCTTTTGGTTCTGATCAGCACCATTTTGTTTGGATTGCCATCTTCAGTTTTGGATTGCCATCTTCAGTATGGTATGCCCTGATTTGATTCCAAAAGAATAGTCCAGCAGGTTGCGTGTCGATCTTATAGCGATTCACTAGAACTTGCTTGATGGCTGTGAAAGATATCATTTTCGCCTTCGGAATCTCAGAAACATTATCATTGAGAATCTTGTCCAAAAGCTTTCCTTGTCTTCTGTGGTCACAAACGCCGGATTGTAGACCGCAAAGTCACCATCACCACTCCTTTAAGCTTCAGGGCGTCGCTCATCATTTCCCTTGCGACAGCTATGGTCACTTTGTAAAGTCATAACCGATACGAAACGTGTGTGAACGTTGTAGAAAGATTTAAGGGATAACTACACGTGAAGTGACTGTATCATGTGATGAGTTATAGACCCAATATTGTCATGGATATTTTTAATGACCTCGCATTTACTATCAAAGAGCTATAAGAAACTGAAATCCTTCATAACCCATAGGTTCAGCAATTTATGGGAGACAAAGGAAGTAAAGAAATGGATAAAGAGTGGGAGACCAGCGCCTCCTCCACACATCATTAAGCAACGGTGCTTGTTGGAATTTGCAACGCGATACAACTTGGACGTACTAGTCGAAACAGGGACCTATCTAGGCGACATGGTTGAAGCAATGAAATACCGCTTCAAAAAAGTTTATTCCATAGAATTAAGTAACGATTTGTATGAACAAGCAAGGCAACGATTTTCGGGCGAAGAAAATATCATTTTGTTGCATGGTGACAGTGGCATTGAATTAGAGAAAGTTATTCCGCTCCTTGATGGGCCAGCATTGTTTTGGTTGGATGGTCACTTTTCAAGAGGCATTACCGCCCAAGGGAGCAAAGATACGCCCGTATTTGAAGAACTTAATTTCATACTTGGTGATGAACAGAACAAGCACGTGATAATTATTGATGATGCCAGAAGCTTTGGCGTTGATCCAGAGTATCCGAGTATTGAAGAAGTTAGCTCTTTCATTAGATCAATGAATCCAAATGCCAAAATAAGCGTTGAAAATGATAGTATAAGGATCGTTCCTTGATGAATCCTCACTCTCTCAAAGAGCTTTCGAGAGACGTTATAACCATCAGTGATGTTTATACCTGAGCAGGGTCGCGAAGATAAAACGCCCACGCCTTGTTTTTCCAGAGCTGAGACAGTAATTCGTTTCTTTATTCGACTCGTTTGGTTCTGATCATCACAATTTTGTTTCGATTGCCACCCTCAGTATCGCACTCCTTGAGTTGATATCTGAAGAATTACCTAGCCGATTGTGCGCCACGAACAAAAACCAGCGTCAGTTCTGCTTACATGCAGGTCAATCAAATTGTCGCGAAGACAACATTTCTTGCTTCTGCAATAGTCGATGTTTGCAGCCAGCCATCAAGAGATCGGCCGTTATGGAGACCTTGATCTAAATACTGTTTAATTGCTGCAAGTGGATCATCACGATATGTAGGAATGAGGTCTTGGTTGGTTGCGAGATAAACACAAGCAAGATCAACCGATCGATCATAATACGTAGATGCATCTGGAGAATGCGTTTTGGCCCACACATGAATGTTCGCAAGTGCGGCAGGATTACTTATGATTGCCGGATTGGTTTTAAGGAATGTCAGGGCATCAACGTTGCCCCCTATGTTTCCGACTGTAATGTTCTGGTGCAGAGATGAAGATATTTCTGAAAGCGTTGTATTATGGCTTGCAGTACTAGTAGGTGTCGCAGAGAGAACCATAATGCCAAGTTGTGAATCACCTCGAATGATATCGTGTTCGAAGGCAAATTGCTGACTTACGGGGAAAGAGATATCAGCCGAGTAGTGCGTATTCATTGCCATTCCAGGCATGGATGTACTCGACATGGCAAGCGGATTGAAACGAGCAAGCTGAAGATTCTGCATTGCATTCTTAGAATCATCATGGCTTAGCGGAGTGTCATTGAGATTCGTCAGGAAGAAATTTTCATCAGGTCTGAAGTTACCATCACGGTTGCCCGTCCCAGCATTTACATCCCAGCTGTTCCAGTAGGCTTGAATTTGGTCAGCGTTGTTGGCAAGAAAGGTCACGTCTCCAACGGCAATGCCGATGTTCTCTGAGGCATTCATCGGTGTTTCAAGAAGTAACTCAATAGCTACACGAATATCTTCCTGATCCGTTTCTGTGCTGTTTAATTGATTCACAAGACCTGCTGTGAGTGGAAGTTCAAGGTCAATTGATTGAAACGCTAGATCATGAATCGTGTTCTGATCGCCAGGAATCGAACCCTTTGCATCTGGATGAATAGTGTTCAGCGGTGGCGAAAAGATCGGGTTTTCTAACAAGGCAAGAACACTATTCGATGTCTTTGGGAGCGGCATGTAGTTGCTATCGAGTGGTACTACAGAGTCATAAACATAGTCCGGGTAATAAACCGCCTGAAGAACCTTATTTGAGGTGACGTTTTCTACGCCTGGTTCAAGGTAGCTGGCATTGTTCCATGTCGAATACGTTTGAAGATAAGG
>ERZ1047472.3401-NODE-3401-length-10486-cov-3.996836_pt1 | contig 10486 bp, 5 predicted proteins | sample MGYA00383095_ERZ1047472 | MGnify/ENA primary metagenome ERZ1047472 (study PRJEB29581, sample SAMEA5548365) | metagenome | biome: marine; feature: coastal; material: water | depth 1 m | study: Short-term variability in the microbial, nano- and picoplankton...
TAGCACTTAGCTGATTTGTTCCTGCTACAAGTTGCTACAACTGCTACAAGTGGCGCGCGAGCAACGGATCGTGATCCGCGGACAACGTTTCGCAAATGTTTTTTGTGACAAGGTTCCAAAGCCAATTTTTAAAACAAGGTTCCAGATTAATAAAAGGGGAGAGGTGAACCTTTTCAGCGGGGGGGTAGATATATCGAGTGATAGGTAAATCTATAAAAATTTTTTCAAAAATTTTTATACCTGGAAAAAGTATAAAAACCTGGTAACATCATTTCATTAAAGATGGGTATTTTTGAATCGATAAACTAACACAAATTACTGTTAGCATCCTTTTTAGTAAAAACTCGCATTATTAATTTTTGGAACTTACATTTTTAAAATGAAATTCAGCAAATTAACAAAGAAAAATATCTCAGATATTAGTTCTGTTCTTGAATTCTGTTCATTATGGTACCCACCTAGACTTACAGAAGAAACAGGTATTTCTGCGGAAAGAGTAAAATATATTTGCAAATTATCAACTGAGTTTGTCAGTTTATCTGTCTCTGAAAAAAAAGACTCTTTATCAATAGAAGAATTCATTCAAAAATTTAATAAATTCATTTTAGATAATGAATATGATTTGATAAGGAGCTTACTTCCAAAGCCCCAAAAGGGAAATTGTTTCGACTTTATAGATCTTTTTGCTGGCATTGGTGGAATGAGGAAGCCTTTTAGTAAGATTGGTGGCAACTGCGTTTTAACTTGTGAGTGGAATAAATATGCAAAAAATACCCACAAAGCTAATTGGAGTGATTCAGATAGTCATAAGTTTGTATCAAACATTAAATCTATAACTCAACCAATTCGAGATAAAAATAAATTAACTGGAATACAGCAAGTAAAATTCATATCTAAACAGGTTCCAGATCATGATTTACTCCTAGCAGGGTTTCCATGCCAACCATTCTCAATTGCAGGTGTTTCAAAAAAAAATTCTCTACAACGAGATCATGGTTTTAAATGTGAAGACCAAGGACAGTTATTTTTTGATGTGTGCAGAATAATGGCTGTTAAGCAGCCTCCGATAGTTATTCTTGAAAATGTAAAAAATTTAAAAAGTCATGATCAAGGTAATACCTTCAAGACAATTAAAGATGTTATTACCAATCTAGAACGGCAGAATGAATTGCTGTTCAACAATAAAATTGATCAGAAGATTTCTTCATATTGGATTGCAAATATAGATGAGGATAAACCTGATCCGAAAATTATTGATGCAGCTAAATTTCTACCTCAGCATAGGGAACGAATTGTTCTTATCTGTATTCGAAAGGATATAGTTGAAAAATTGAACCTTGATTTAAAGATTGATTTGAAAAATATAAATTTCCCGAAAAAAAGAATCACGCTTGAGGAAATTTTATTCAAAAATATAGATGTCCCATCAAGCTATACATTATCAGATAAGTTGTGGAGATACCTAAAAAAATATGCTAAAAAGCATAAAGATAAAGGTAATGGATTTGGATATGGGACTGTGGCTCGCAATAAAGAAGATACCGCAAGAACCCTATCTGCAAGGTACTATAAGGATGGTTCTGAGATTTTAATTAGCCAAGAAGATTTAAAATTTAACCCGTGTATTCAGGGAAGGCCAAGAAAATTAATGCCTGAAGAGTGTGCAAGGTTAATGGGTATTTCTTCTGATAAAGATAAATTTAATATCCCAGTATCAAATACTCAAGCATATAAACAATTTGGAAATTCAGTTGTGGTTCCAGTTTTTGACCAGGTTGCTAAACTTGTAGGACCCTATATAAAAGAAATAAAAAATCTGGATAAGTGATCTTTATTAATTACATTGGAGAAAATAATGGAGCTTATAGAAAATAACCCGGATGCGGACAGATTAATTCACGGGTTAAGAGATACAGGTTACAGTTTCGAAACAGCATCTGCAGATATTATTGATAACTCAATTGCTGCGGGTGCTACAAAAATTTTTGTAGAGGTTATTCTAGAAGATACCGGAAAGCGTTTCGTTATATTTGGAGACAACGGAGAAGGTATGAATGAGAGGGATCTTATAAGTGCACTTCGCTATGGGGCCCCTAAAAGAAGTGATGAAAAAAGTCTTGGTAAATTTGGGCTTGGTCTTAAAACTGCTTCTTCCTCAATATGTAAAAGATTTGATGTTATATCAAGGAAATCAGGTAATGAATCCCTTGCCAAGCTTGGCTGGGATGTCGATGTCGTATCTCAGCAAAATTCATGGGTAAATATAAAAGACCAGCTTACAGAAGAAGATGAGCTGAATTTTGAAAACTATTGCGGAGAAAAAGGTACCCTAGTGGTTTGGTCTAATTGTGATCAATTATTAGGAAAAAGATATGATGAACCCGGAGGCACCAAGGAGCAGCGGGCAATAAATAAAATAACTGAGAAATTAAGAAGCCATATTGCACTCACTTATCATAAGTTTCTCTCAAAAGCAGATTTAAGCCAGCCAAACATAGAAATCTTTTTAAATGGGGAGTCTGTTGAAGGATATAACCCGTTTTATGAGGAAAAGTCAGATCAAATTTTATCTGAACGACAGACCAAAATCCCAATTGTTACTCAAAACGGAGAGGAGCATGAAGCACATATTTATGCATGGATTTTACCTCATCGGAAAACAATGACTAATCAGGAAAATGACAAGTACGCGAAATTATTTAATAAAAATCAGGGATTTTACATATATAGAGAGGGTCGTGTAATTAGTGCTGGAGGATGGCACGGAATGTTTGCACTTGAGGATCATTACAAATGCTACAGGGTACAGTTGGAATTTGGTTATGAGCTTGATGAGGCATTTAAAGTTGATGTGAAAAAATCCCGCATAATATTTGATCCACAACTTGAGACATACCTCAAAGAGTTATTGCAGCCTGGTTATCGTGAGGCTAATAATCGTTACAGGGGATTTAAAAAAGATACAGCAAAGAAAGCTACAATTGATCATGCAACTTCGAGTGTTGTGATAAAAAATGAAAATACTACAAAGCAACCAGCCGTTGTTGAATCCCAGCTGGAGCAGGGAGATGTAACTGTAAAAAACAATCAAGGTCCACGCATAAAATTAAAAATATCACCACAAGAACCAGAAATGCATGGCGAAGCTGTGAAAGCTGTTAGTAGTATCGTAACAGGAATGCTATGGGAGCCAAGTTTTGAAAACCTTGATGGTGAACTAAGGCCGTCAGCTCATCTTAATGAACATCATGATTTTTACATGAAAATTTATAAACGTTGTCAAAACAATCCTCATGCCACACAAGGTATGGATTTTTTGTTATGGTCGTTAGCGACAGCTGAACTTAATAACACTGATGACGATTTGAAAAAGGTATTTGAAGATATTCGAGATGAAGTGTCAGGGAACTTAAAGAAACTTCTTCGGGATCTAGAAATTCCTGATGAGATTGACTTAAGTATGAACTAAATAGATGTTATCAAAACATATAAATCTAATAAAGCAGACGATATCTGATGCTACTGGTGCGGATATAGAGCTGGTATTAAAAAAAATAAAAAATAGGGATTTAATTGAGATTTGGTTCAGTGAGTTGGATAAGACCAAAGGTCCAATTATTGAACTATCTCCTGCCGGAACTTTAAGGCACAACATCAAAATGAGATTCGGGTCATTTTCCGATGAGCTGATTGAACAAATTAAAAAGACCAATCATGAAAGTCAACAGCTTGCCAGATTGCTTCTTAAGACGTTGAATAAGGAATGTTCAGTTTTTTTTCCAGAAGGCATGAATTTTGAAAATTGGCAAATAAGTAGTAAAGGCTTCAGTCTAGAGATAGAAAGAAGGGGTATTAGTAATTATTTGTCTGATGATGCAATTTCAGAAACCTGTTTCAAAATAATCACACCGGTTTTAGGCGCTCTAGCAGAGTTAATTGGCTACGAAGAAGAGGAATTGAAAAGTGTAATGTCTCCTGAATCTAATTTTGAGGGAGAAATCATACTAAGTAAGCAAACGAGAAGGGAAAGAAATCCCAGAAATAGACTAGTTTGCATTAACCATCATGGTGATAAGTGTTATGTCTGTGGGTTTGTTTCAAGCTCAAATTATCCAGCATTGAGTTCAATAATTGAGGTACATCATATTGAGCCATTATCTGAAATCCAAGAGCCCAAACTCTATGATCCTATCAGGGATTTAGTTCCACTATGTCCAAATTGCCATAGAGCCATTCATAAAAAGAAACCTGCTTTCTTGCCGGATGAGCTTAAGGATATTTTGAATGAAAATTAGTGAGTTACTTGATCAGCACTTCATAGAAGATCTGAAATTGAACAGGCCAGATTTAAACTATAGTAATAAGTTGGTTCATCCTGTTCTTTTCCTAGAAAAACATAATGAGGTATATAGAGCAAGGTTGTCAGGTAAATTTTATATAAAAGGTGAAGAAAGAATAATTTTTACTCAAAAAAACGAAATGGATTGGATCTATGATGATGATAGTAATATCTTTAGACCTCTTCCAAAAGGCATATGCAAAGAAATTCAAAAACTGAAACCTGACTCTGATTTAAATAATCTTTCCTTTGGCGAAGTACTAAATTTAATTCGAAGCAATCAAGACATCATAGATATAAAACATGAAGAAACTCTTTTTAGTGCAGCCAAGATTGACGCTTCAAATCTTCATGAAAAAAATTTCATCGTCCCAAAATTAAATGCATCACTGTTTGCGTATCAAGCTAAAGGTGTTCTTTGGATGAATAAAACGCTAAAAAATCTTGGTGGTCTAATTTTGGCAGATGAAATGGGCTTAGGGAAAACGATTCAAATCATTAGTTTACTATTAATAAACCCTCCTGAAAAAAATTCACCTGCACTAATTATAGCTCCAACGACTCTTCTTAGAAACTGGGAAAGAGAGTTTGAAAAGTTCGCGCCCTCTTTGAAAAATTATGTCCATCATGGATCCACAAGATCTGGTTATTTTAAAGACTTTAAAAGATTTAATGTGATTATTACAAGTTATGGTACGGTTTTAGAGGATATGACAATGTTTTGCGCGTTTGAGTGGAAATATGTGATTTGTGATGAGGCGCAAGCAATTAAGAACCCAGAGTCAACAAGAAGAGAAAATATATGCCGATTGCCAAGAAAATATTCAATACCTATGACCGGTACGCCAGTTGAAAACTCACTTTTGGATTTATGGTCAATTACTGATTTTGCTATTCCCGGCATATTGGGTACGAAAAAACAATTTGAAGATAACTTTCCAGATGATAATGAATCGGCCAATGAGCTTAGTCAAATCACAAATCCAATAATTCTTCGAAGAAAAGTTATTGATGTTGCAGGAGATTTACCAGAACGAATGGATATATCTGTACCCCTAGTTATGGATGAATTACATGCGCAAGAATACTGTAGCATTAGAGAGGTCGCGCTCGAGGAATATAAATTGGCCGGAGGTTTAGTGGCAGCAGGAAGGCTCCAAATGTTTTGTACCCATCCATGGCTGCAAGGTTCATCTGGAAATAGATTCGATGACGATCATTTTGTTAATTCATCGTCATCAATGCCATATATGAATCCCAAATTAGAGGTAACAAAAAAGATCCTCAACGAAGCTTTCAAAAATAAAAGAAAAGTACTTATTTTTGTGAGTTTTAATAAATGTGGCGAAATTATTAAAAGCATGTTTAAAGGTAGACATGATATTTATTGGAACAAAATAAATGGAACTACTCCAGCGAGAGATAGACAATTGATATGTGACGAGTTTGAGAATTATGAAGGTGACTCATGTTTAATCTTAAATCCTAAAGCTGCCGGTGCAGGTTTAAATATAACTGCAGCAACAGTGGTGATACATTTTTCTCCATTTTGGAATCCTGCACATGAATTGCAAGCAAGCGCAAGAGCATATCGAAGAGGCCAAAAGCATCCAGTCACTATATACATGCTCTTTTACGAAGATACACTTGAGGAAATAATGATTGAGCGCTCTGAGCGAAGGAAAAATTTGGGTGAAGAGGTATTACTTGATCAAAATAATGAGCAAATAGATTTAGATAAGGCAATGAATATTTATCCGAGTGGAAAGCAATGAGTTTGGAAAGCTTTAGCAAAGTCTTAACTTTAAATGACATCGGCAAAACAGGGTCGCATCAGGCTGGGTTGCATATTCCAAAAAAAATAAAAAACTATTAGAGTTCTTTCCAACATTGGGTCTCGAAACCTTAAATCCAAGTAAATGGATTACATGTGTGGATGAGCATAACGAATTATGGCGCTTCAGATTTGTTTATTATAACAATAAGTTTCACTCATTGAGTGGGAGGCGAAATGAATTTCGTTTAACCCATACTACAAAGTATCTAAAGAGCAATTCAGCTTTTGAGGGTGATATTTTCTTAATTTCAAAAGAAAGTTGTAATGACTTCTACAGAATCAAGTTAATACAAAAGCATTTAGAAATCTCAAAAATAGGTACATCAAAAGTACAATTATCTGGCTGGCGACAAACATACTAATATGGAAATTTTTGATGAAACAATTGATTGTCTAGACTTAAATAAGAGAACTTACAATGCTCTTAAAAAGTCTGGGCTAGTGGATCTAAAGAAGCTTGTTATAAAAACAGAATCCGACATATTGAAACTGCCTGAAATTGGTTATGGTTCACTGAAAAATTTAACAAGACAGCTAAAGAAGCGTAATCTTAGTTTAGGGATGAGTACTAATTCTAAGGTATTCTCATGCCAAGAAACAACTAAACCCAAAATACAATCTCCAAATCTTTCTCTCAATGATTTAGGCCTTTCTAAAAGAGAGCAAAATTGTCTTGAGTCTGAAAAGATATATGATCTTAAAAGCCTTGTTATAAAACCTGAATTTAGTTTGCTTAGGATTCCAAATTTTGGAAAAGGTTCTCTTTCAAGCCTAAAACAAATTTTAGGTCAGCTTGGATTGAAATTGGGTATGGGATTAAATGAAGTCCAATGGGTGAATTTGAGCTTTGAAGAAGAGATCAGTTTCATTTCAAAGGCATTCATCTCTTTACCAAAAGCGTTTGAAAAGTCGGATAATTTCGGGGAATCATTGGGAAATTTTATAGATCAATACCCTGAAGTATTTAAAAAAGAATCCCATCGGGTTATTTTTAGAAGAAGAATTGCATGCAAAACAAAAGTTATCCCCTCGTTAGAGGCAGTTGGAAAGGAGCTAGAAGTTACAAGAGAAAGAATAAGGCAAATCGAAAAGAAAATAATAACTGATTTGGTTAAATTGATTTTTGGTAGGTATGTTTTGTATGGAAAATATCGAATTGATAAAGATTTTTTTTCTTACTGGGAAAAAGTTTCCGAAAGTTTTCAGGGCCAAGATGAAGTTACTTTTTCTGATTTTATTAATAACATCCTGGCTATCTGGAATGTTAGTTTCGAAAATATTCAAGCCTATTTTAATTTCATAAGTGTTGTATTCACTGGTAAAGTTAAATCTTATTTAACGACGCAAAATCAAACATATTTAGCAGATATATACCCACTTAAATTGAAGTGTCAATCATTCTTAAATCTCAAAATATCAGATCTTAGAATGAAGAAAGGTACCAAAGCATTCAGCGAAGAAGGGTATCTAACCATTGGTGATTTTCTTAAATCTACATCAACAGTAAGAGCTAGTTACTGTACAAAATTGGTAAGTTGCCTAAAAAATCTTGAGTTGGATAAGGAGGGTTTGATCGACTGGGATGCATATATCGCTTCCAATAATTTTGAAATCATCGGAAAAGATGAGTATCTGAGACATGCCGATTTTTTAGAGGAGCTTAATGATATCATCATTCGGATTTTAGGGTTAATGGACCTGTGGACTCACTCTTTAGAAATTTTTAAATACAGGACTTCAAGGCATCCAAAAAACCGTCCTACATTAATGGATGCTGCAGATAAAATACTAGGAAAATCTGCCCATGGCCCTCATATAGCAAGAATACAATCTTACTTCTTAGAAAAATTGAGACTTATTCTTCTGAATAAAGACTATTCTTTTGCAAATTTTTGGATTTCTAAGGGTGTTATAAAGAGTATCAGTTTAGCTGAAGAAATTTATTCTCTCTCTAACAGCGACTTTGATAAATTTGAGTACTTGATTAGGATGAGGTGGGGTGTTAACCCTGAGCCTGATAGTATTTCTGTCTTATGGACATTGATTGATGGTTATACTCCAGAGAGGTATTTTCATTTACAAAGCAGTGAGTTGAAAAAAAGAAGAAAAATTACCTCAGAAAAGAAACTTCCGGAGATGGTTAGATTGTCTGGCTTTAGAGATGTATTTTGAAATATTGAATTATTTTTTAATGTCACATCGGATGTAACAATAAATCGATGATAGTAAGATAATCCAAATAGAATCAATAGGTTGCACTTAAAGTCAATTCCCGCCGCCTCCACCAATAAAATAACCCTCACCACGCAGTGGTGAGGGTTTTTTATTGACCAGAGCGTAAACATAGAAAGTCCCGCGTAGCCTGGTTCAGCCGAGCGCAAAAGCGCGAGACAGCGACCGCTTTTTGTTAAAAAAAGGGGTGAGGACGATGGATAATTCCAGCTGCATTCACCAAATATGGGTAGCCCATTGTTTTTAAAGGGGGTTATTATTTAAAAATCTTTCAATGAAACATAATTTGTCACACATTGAAAAAGCTATTAGCTCCTAACACGATAAACATAGAAAACGTACAAAAGATTCAGTAGCTACATTCAGCTAAAAGGTTGTATAACTTGGTCATCTCGAGGCGATTGCGCATTCAGTTAGTAAAATGAAAGGTCATAAGAGGTCAGGGAGTAAGCTCAAGTTTAAGTAAATGCCTGTTTGTAGAAATGCGTATAGATTTGTAGTAATGTTTGCATATATGAATAATTATTTTCCCTAGCAGCAACACAAAGTAATTACTCTGCTATGGACAGTGTTAATCCAATTAATATTGCGAGGAATTTAGTATGTTACGTTTGCCCCTTTATTTGTGTGTGATGGTGCTAGTTTCCTCTTGTGGCGGAGGTGGAGGAGAGAGCCCACCGGTTGAGAAATCGAATCATGCACCTGTTATAACTGATCCGGGAGCATTGTCCATTCGTGAAGGCGTCACTGATGTAGTGTCTCTTAGTGGCACAGATGCTGATGGTAACAGCCTCACTTTCGAGATTGTTTCTGGCGATGATCAATCCCTTTTTACTATTACGTCCGCTGGTAATTTACGTTTTGTGATAGCTCCAGATTTTGAGGCACCCAGTGACGCTAACACTGACAATAAGTATTTGGTTAATGTTGAATTGACGGATGGCACATTAACTGACAGTGTGTCGCTTGTCGTAAGCGTTACTGACGCATTTGAAGGTCGTGTAGTTGACGGACCCATTTCTGGGGCATTAGTTTTTATTGATCTGAATGGTAACAACCAGTTAGATGCAGATGAACCTAGTGGAACGACCGACACTAGCGGATATTTTCAAGTTGATTCGTTCTCTCTACCCACATTCGGTGTTGCCAAAGTGGTATCAATGGGTGGATTAGACACAAAGACTGGCAAAGCTCTGCCCGATTTAGCCTTGGTCTCTGATGTCCCCGCCGATAAAACGCAGCCGGTAAATATTACGCCTCTGACCACAGTTATTTCTGCGGCAACAATGCCTGAGGAGAAGGCGCAAGTTCTGTCGGCATTTGGTATATCTGGTTCGGTTGAGGAATTGCTGACTTCTGATGGCTGGGCAAGGGCTGAGGAAGGTGACGAAAATGCCCAAGCTAATCAGCGCTTAAATCAGCAAGTCGGATTGTTATTGCAAACGGCGACTACACTAACCGATGACGCCGACGAGTCTACTGACGTTTCGGTAGCATTGGCACAATCTGTTGCTAAGCAAATCTCCGTTGTGGCTCAATCTGAAGGCAGTATTGATTTGACCGCAAGTACTACTATTATAACAGTTTTAACGGATGCAGCTCAGGAAATCACGCCCGGTATAAACGTTGCTTCATCTGCCGTAAAAGCAGTTGCAGATGCTGTGGCAATGGTTAATGCCGTTGTGGCAGATATTACTCTTGACCCATTATCTGATATGGCAACAGAAATAGTTATGGCCGCACAAGGCTCATTGCAAGCTTCGGTTTTAGATGTTGTTTCCGGGTCTGTAACGGTCGATAGCTTTGCCGAAGAAGCGGTAGCAGTCAAATTATTTGAAAATATAGCTGTTGTCGCTGATGCTCCAGACAGCGACAGTGATGGCATCCCTGATATGCTAGATTCTGATGATGATAATGATGGCGTAGCGGATGGTTCAGACGCCTTTCCACTGGACTTAACAGAAAGCATAGATACAGATGGTGATGATATTGGTAACAATGCGGATTCTGATGATGATGGTGATGGAGGGTCTGATTCTTCCAGTTCAAATGCTAGGACTACTTCAAACGAAAACTTG
>ERZ1047472.3404-NODE-3404-length-10481-cov-3.955400_pt1 | contig 10481 bp, 4 predicted proteins | sample MGYA00383095_ERZ1047472 | MGnify/ENA primary metagenome ERZ1047472 (study PRJEB29581, sample SAMEA5548365) | metagenome | biome: marine; feature: coastal; material: water | depth 1 m | study: Short-term variability in the microbial, nano- and picoplankton...
GTGTGTCCTTCATTCAGATTCCTACCACGGTATTCTCCCATGTCGATTCCTCTGTTGGGGGAAAAACAGCGGTAAATCATCCGCTTGGCAAGAACATGATTGGCGCCTTCCACCAGCCTAAAGCCGTGATCATAGATCCAGAGCTTCTTTCGTCTCTGCCAGAGCGCGAGCTTCGTGCCGGCTTGGCGGAAGTTATCAAGCATGGTGCGATGGCCAGTTTCGACGATTTTTGTTGGCTTGAAGAAAACATTTCCGAAATATTGTCGCTCAACATTTCCAAACTGACCTTTGCACTGAAGAGAAATTGTCAAATTAAGGCCGACATCGTTTCTCAGGATGAAAAGGAGATGGGCGTCAGGGCGCTGCTCAATTTTGGTCATACCTTCGGGCATGCGATTGAAAACAGCATGGGATATGGTAACTGGCTTCACGGAGAGGCTGTGGCAGCTGGCATGGTAATGGCCGCTGATTTGTCTGTGCGATTAGGCATGTGCGAGCACGAAGACGCGCTTCGACTCAAAGATTTGATCGCTGCGTCGGGCCTGCCTACTGTTCCGCCTGAGGCTTCTGGCGTCGAATTTCTGAATATTATGTATCGGGATAAGAAAGTCACGGACGAAGGCTTAAAGTTAATTCTGTTACGTCGCTTAGGTCACGCGGAAATTGTTGAAGGCGTGAGCAAACAAGCAATGTTGGCTACCGTCAACGCAACAGAGCTTCTGTCGAGCAAATAGGGCACTAATCGAACGCTGATAAGGCAATAGACGACTCAATCAGCATCACGGAGATTCTACGGCCCGCTGCTTAACCCATCATCTTGATGTCATGGAGCAACGTGCAGATCATGTAGACATCTCTTTGCAATTAGGCAGCAAGCGCTCTGAGCTTCTCATGTTATTGATGGGCTCAGAGGGTCAATTTACTACTATTAAGCCGGTAGTTGGCTTGAGCCCATCAGATCGATATCAATAGCGCGTGCTACTTCTCTGCCTTCATTGATGGCTCGAACTACCAGGTCCTGACCTCTTCGACAATCGGCCGCGGCGTAGACCTTAGGGATTGACGTTTGATACTTCTCTTTGTCTGCAACAAAGTTTCCCCGGCCATCCGTTTCCATGCCGAGCGCCTCATTGAGATAGTGTTCAGGCTGAAGAAAACCCATCGACAAAAAGACCAGATCTGCTTCCCATGTCTTTTCAGTGCCTGGAATTTCTTGAAGCTTGTCGTCAACATTGACGGTCACGATGCCTAACAGTTTGCCATCGCTGTCTCTGAGAAATTCTTTACTAGCAACCTGAAATACTCGTGGGTCGTCTCCAAATTTATCCCCGGCTTCCGCATGTCCGTAGTCTACCCTGTGGATTCTAGGCCACAGCGGCCATGGATTGTTCTGTGCCCGATCAATTGGTGGCTTTGGTAACAGTTCAAAATTCACCAGCGATTGGCAATTGTGCCTGATCGATGTGCCGATACAATCGTTACCGGTGTCGCCGCCACCAATGACAATGACTTTTTTATCTGTAGCGGAGATGTAATTGCCATCTTCAAGATTAGAATCCAGTAAGCTCTTAGTGTTTGCGGTTAGAAACTCCATCGCCAAATGAACGCCATCACCTTCGCGACCAGGAATATTCAGGTCACGGGCCAGTGTGGCACCGGTGGCAAGCAATACTGCGTCGTTATCGGCAACCAGCTTTGTGACATCAACGGCATTGTCGCCCTGACCACCAACATCTGCATTTGTGACAAAATTAATGCCTTCGGCACGCAGGATGTCGACCCGCCTGTCGACAAAGCGCTTGTCGAGTTTCATATTCGGAATGCCGTACATCAAAAGCCCGCCGATGCGATCGGCCCGCTCATAAACTGTGACGGTGTGGCCGGCACGATTTAATTGTGCCGCAGCTGTAAGACCCGCGGGCCCGGAGCCGACAATGGCGATAGATTTGTCGCTTCTGGTCTCAGGTATCTCAGGGACTATCCAACCCTCATCAAAACCTTTATCGACGATAGAGCATTCTATGTTCTTAATGGTAACCGCAGGATCAGTAATGCCGAGCACGCAGGCGCCTTCGCAGGGTGCAGGGCAAACCCGACCGGTAAATTCTGGGAAATTGTTGGTTTTGTGGAGCCTATCCAGCGCCTCTCGCCAGCGGTTTCGATAGACCAGGTCATTCCACTCGGGAATCAGATTGTGTACGGGGCAACCATTGGCAGATTGACAAAAAGGTACGCCACAGTCCATACAGCGAGCGCCCTGAGTTTGAAGGTGTTCCGGCTGATGATCCGTGTATATTTCCTTGAAGTCGAGGGACCGCTCACTCGCATCGCGATAGGGTTCTACCTCACGTTCAAATTCTTTGAATCCAGTAACTTTTCCCATAACTTTCTCTACTGTTGTTGCATCAGCTGTTGGCTCGTGGAGACCTGGTAGTCTGTGTTAACTGGCCAAGGCTGTTTGTTGTTGTTCCATTAACACTCTTTTGTAATCCGTTGGCATGACCTTGACGAATCGCTTCAGTTGCTGATCCCAGTCATTCAGAATTGATTCGGCGAGTGTCGATTGCGTATACCGATGGTGGTTTTCGATCATTTGCTTGAGTTCAGTAATATCTGATTTTTCAGAGAGTGCTTCTAGTTCGAATGTCTCGGTATTGCATCGGCTTTCAAATTCGCCATCAACATCCAGAACATAGGCGACGCCACCACTCATGCCCGCACCAAAGTTGCGCCCGGTTTCACCCAGGATCGCTACGCGGCCACCGGTCATATATTCACAACCATGATCTCCGATTCCTTCGACGACGGCCGAGGCACCACTGTTCCTGACACAGAAACGTTCCGCGGCAATACCCCTGAAATAGGCTTCCCCGCTAGTAGCGCCGTAAAGCACAACGTTACCAACAAGAATGTTCTCTTCAGCAACGAATGAGCTTTCTTTTGGTGGGTAAACAGCAATTTTTCCGCCGGACAATCCCTTGCCGACAAAATCGTTTGCATCTCCCTCTACCTCGATCGTAATACCTTTCGCCAGCCAAGCGCCAAGGCTCTGTCCAGCGGAACCAAGCAGTTTGATGGAGATTGTATCGTCGGCAAGCAGTTTGCCTTCGGTGGCTTTTGCCAGTTCATGAGACAGCATTGTTCCGACGACCCGGTTGATATTGAGTACGGGTAGCTCGATATTAACCGCTTCACCATTTTGAAGCGCCGGTTGTGACAGTTTGATCAATTCGTTATCGAGGGCTTTTTCGAGACCATGGTCTTGATCAATCACCCTGTAAACTTCTGTACCTTCGTAAATCTTTTTAGCCGGTGTCAAAATTGAGCTGAAATCCAGTCCCTTGGCTTTCCAATGATTTAGCACGTCAGCCGTTTCGAGCGCATCGACCCGGCCAACCATTTCATTCACCGTTCGAAAACCTAGTTTGGCCATAATCTCTCGCAGGTCTTCTGCCACCATAAAGAGATAGTTGACGACATTGTCAGGATTACCTTTGAATTTTTTGCGCAGTTCTGCGTCCTGGGTTGCGATACCTACAGGACAGGTGTTCAGATGGCACTTTCGCATCATGATGCAACCTAGCGTAACAAGGGGCGCGGTTGCGAATCCAAATTCCTCTGCGCCTAACAGCGCTGCGATGGCGACATCTCGTCCCGTTTTAATCTGTCCGTCAGTCTGCAGATAAACTCTTGAGCGAAGGTTGTTCATGACCAGCGTCTGGTGAGTCTCTGCTAGTCCCAGCTCCCAAGGTATGCCGGCATGTTTGATCGATGTGATAGGCGAAGCCCCGGTACCACCATCATGCCCTGCAATCACAATGTGGTCAGCTTTCGCTTTTGTCACGCCAGCGGCGATCGTACCGACACCGATTTCAGCACCCAGTTTTACGCTGATACGCGCAGACGGATTTGCGTTTTTGAGGTCATGGATAAGCTGAGCCATATCCTCAATGGAGTAAATGTCGTGGTGCGGAGGCGGGCTTATAAGCCCAACGCCGGGCGTGGAATGCCGTATTCGAGCAATTGTTTCATCTACCTTGCCGCCAGGTAACTCGCCGCCTTCACCGGGTTTCGCACCCTGAATGATTTTTATCTGCAGCTCGTCTGAATTTGCCAGGTACCAGATCGTCACGCCAAACCGCCCTGAAGCGACCTGTTTAATTGCTGAGCGCTTCGAGTCACCATCTGCCATTGGTTGGAATCTGATCGGGTCTTCGCCACCTTCGCCGGTGTTTGATTTGCCGCCAAGGCGGTTCATCGCGACCGCCAAGCTCTCATGAGCCTCTGCTGAAATCGAGCCAAAGCTCATCGCGCCGGTGCAAAATCGTTTGACAATTTCTTTGGCAGACTCAACTTCTGAGATGTCGATCGACCCGCCGTTGACGTCTTGCTTAAAAGACAGAAGCCCGCGGAAGGTTGCCTTTCTTGTGGCTTCACCGTCGGCATGATCGGCAAATTGGCGATAGGCATCATTGTCGTTAGTCTTAGCTGCCACCTGTAAATTTGATATCGATGTTGGATCCCACATGTGGGTATCACCATTTCTTCGCCAGTGAATGTCACCTGGGTTTGGCAGAATGGGGATCAGGTTTGAAGCGCGCTCGGGGTATCCCAGACGATGCCGCTGAAGCATTTCTTCATACAATACCTCAAAGTTAACACCTTCAACTCGACTTGCCGTGTTGGTGAAGCAGCGATCGATGATTTCTGACGCTAGGCCGATTGCTTCGAAGATTTGTGCACCCTTGTAGGACTGAAGAGTGGATATCCCCATTTTGGCCATGACTTTTAACATGCCTTTAGCGACTGCTTTTTTGTAGGCAGCAACAACGGCGTTTGAATCAGGAAATGCCGTATCTGAAAGCAAATTGTCTTTCTGGGCTTGCCATAGAGACTCAAATGCCAGGTATGGATTAATCGCATCAGCACCAAACCCGGATAGCAAGCAGTGGTGGTGTACCTCCCTTGCTTCCCCAGTTTCAATTACGACGCCTATCTGAGTACGTTTTTCATTTTTATTCAGATGATGGTGAACAGCACCGCAGGCTATTAACGCACTGATTGGCATTCGCTCTGCAGAGATGTTCCTATCAGACAAAATGACCAGTGAATAGCCTTCAGCGATGGCTTCCTCGGCTTCAATACAAATACGAGACAACGCAGAGATAAATCCTTCGTGCCCATGGGATCGTTCGAAAGTGATATCGATGGTCTTGGAGCGCCAGCCTCTATGGTCCATATCTTTCAATGAACTAAGCTCTTCATTGCTAATTATCGGATGCGGCACCTTTAGCCTGTTAGCGTGTGCTTCGCTGGTTTCGAGTACGTTGCCCTCGGGACCAATAAAGCATTCCAGCGACATAACAACCTCTTCCCTGATTGAATCAATCGCGGGATTCGTGACCTGGGCGAATAGCTGTTTAAAATAATCGTAGATCATACGAGACTTGTCTGAAAGGCATGCTAATGCCGAATCATTGCCCATCGAACCCAGTGGGTCTCTGGCTTCGGTAACCATCGGTAGCAACATGAATTGCATGGTTTCGACCGTGTAGCCAAACGCCTGCATACGCGGGATAAGCGTTTCCTCTTGAAAGCCATAGTGATCTTTAACTTTTGGAATTTCTGCTAGCTCAATTTTTTGATTCGCGAGCCATTTGCCATAGGGGCGTTGACTAGCAAAGCGATTCTTTAGCTCCTCATCAGGAATCATGCGCCCTTCATCAAAGTCGATGAGAAACATTTTGCCCGGTTGCAGCCGCCCCTTGAGCTTGACGTTCGCTGGCTCAACCGGCAGCACTCCGACCTCGGAAGCCATGATGACTTTGTCGTCATGTGTCACATAATAGCGACTGGGTCGCAGACCGTTTCGGTCAAGTACGGCGCCGATGTAGAGCCCGTCGGTGAATACGATTGATGCCGGTCCATCCCAAGGTTCCATGAGCGCCGAATGGTACTCGTAAAAGTCTCGCTTGGTCTGATCCATATTGACGTCGGATTGCCATGCCTCAGGGATCATCATCATGACGGATTCCTGCAGGGTTCTGCCGGACAGCAATAAAAACTCGAGGACGTTATCGAAAGTCCCTGAATCTGAAAAATCAGGCTCAACAATAGGAAACAGCTTCTTGATATCTTCGCCAAACAGGGTCGATTCGACGACACCCTGACGCGCATGCATAGAATTTCGGTTACCACGCAATGTGTTAATTTCACCATTGTGGCTCATGTACCGGTTAGGTTGCGCCCGATCCCATGATGGAAAAGTATTGGTGCTGAAGCGAGAGTGAACCATGGCCAAGTGAGTGGTAAAACGGGTGTCCTGTAAATCCTCGTAAAAAGGGAACAACTGTCCCGGTGTGAGCATGCCTTTGTAAACTATCACCCTGCTCGACAGACTGCAGGCATAAACCATGTGGGCTTCTTTAAGATCGGAATTTCTTCTTAACGTCTCGGTGAACCGACGTCGGATGACGTAGAGCTTGCGCTCAAATGCATCGGAATCAACTGATTCTCCGAGTTGATTAGCGGCAACGAATAATTGAAGAATTGCTGGCTGCGCGCTCAGGGCTGCCGGACCTACGTCGGCGCCAATAAAGTCAATAGGTACGTTTCTCCAGGCAAGAAATGTTTGGCCTTCGTCTGCGATAATCGCTTCGATTTGTGCTTGGCAGTGATGCCTTTCATCCGCGTTGGTAGGTAAGAAAATGTTTCCCACAGCATATTCGCCGGGGGCCGGCAGATTGATTTTCAATTCATCCGCGAGTTCTGTGTAGAGGCTATGGGGTTGCGCGCATAGAATCCCCGCGCCATCGCCAGTGTTCTCTTCAAAGCCGCAACCGCCGCGATGGTCCATCCTGGAGTTGATGTGGTAGGCATCCAACATGATTTGATGGCTGGGTACACCTTTTATGTTGGCCACAAAACCGACGCCACACGCATCTTTTTCATTTGCGGGGTCGTAAAGGCCCTGTTTCTCCGGCAATTGGCCCGGAGCTACAATTTGATTGTCTATCATCGAGGCTTCTCTCAAATTTATGCGAGTGTCTAATTCGTTGGTGCTTAAGCTCACTCTTTAGGTATAGCTGAGGTACGTATCAGGCAAATCCTGATCTGCGTAGCATTTCTAGCAAAAAGCTAAAAATAGTGACTCTTTTGGAGTTCGCGTTAGGTGATCGGACACTGGGTAAAGTGCGCAATCTAGCGGACTTGGCACAATACCACCGAGGCCGACAAAGTCAAGACTTTAGGCACGGTGCGCGCCGATACATTGAAAGTTAAGTTGTTGAAATATATGAAAATATGAAAACTGGAGGTTTGATGAAGGTGCAATATTTGTCCTTTCCCGTCGCAAAGTGAGGAATATTGTAAGGAGTTTAAGGAATGGCACTATAATCAATTCGATTCGGGTATAATTCGTTCCCCAGAAATCAGGGCTGGTATGAAACAGACAGGGAATCGCCGTTTGGCAGTCAAAGATTTCAAATAAACAGCATGATTGATTCGACACTCTGACGAATGTACCTAACAGAACATTCGTTTGAGGAACTATTAAAAGGAAGACATAAGGATTTAGTATGAAACAACCAGTACGCGTGGCGGTAACCGGAGCCGCAGGACAGATTAGCTATTCTTTGCTGTTTAGCATCGCCTCGGGAAGAATGCTAGGGGCTGACCAACCTGTTATTTTGCAATTGTTGGAAATTCCACCAGCCATGGAAGCCTTGCATGGCGTCGTGATGGAGTTGGACGATTGCGCATTTCCACTCGTGCAGGAAGTGATCGCGACGGATAATCCTGATGTAGCTTTCAAAGATGCTGAATGTGTACTTCTGGTTGGTTCAAGGCCAAGGGGGCCTGGTATGGAACGCAAAGACCTGCTGGAGGCGAATGCTGCGATTTTCTCGGTTCAAGGTAAGTCGCGGAATGACAATGCGGCAAAAAATGTTCGAGTGCTGGTTGTAGGCAATCCTGCGAACACAAACTGCCTGATTGCTCAACGCAACGCACCGGATATCGACCCAAGACAGTTTACAGCGATGACCCGGCTTGACCACAATCGAGCGATGTCACAACTTGCGCAAAAGACCGGCAAGCACGTTAACGATGTAAAAGGTTTAGCGATCTGGGGTAACCACTCCGCAACTCAATACCCGGATATTGCTCACGCGACAGTCGCCGGAGAGGCTGCGTCTGGTCTTGTTGATCAAGCATGGGTTGAAGGAGAGTTTATTACGACAGTGCAACAGCGAGGAGCCGCGATTATCAAGGCCCGCGGACTTTCGAGTGCGGCATCGGCCGCTAACGCGGCGGTAGAGCACATGCGCGATTGGGTTGCTGGTACCAATGGTGAAGTGGTCTCGATGGGTATTTACTCCGATGGTAGCTATGGCATCACCGAACGCCTGATTTATTCATTCCCGTGTGTTTGTGAAAACGGTGACTGGAAAATTGTTCAGGATCTCGAGATCAGTGATTTTAGCCGCGAGAAAATGAGCAGCACAGAAAAAGAACTGATAGAAGAACGCGACGCCGTTCAGGATCTGCTGCCTTCTTAGGTTAGCAAGCCTGCTCAACGTAATGCTGAAAACCGCTTGGTGTCGTGGTCTTACCCGCGCCAGCGGTAAATTCAGGGTCGTCTTATTGTTGGTGGCTTGCGCCATAGATAGCAGAAGAGATTGCTTAGCGCTTGAAGGTCGCTGGCGCGCTGTATCATTTACCCCGTTGGTTTTGGCAGGGCAATGAGTACCTTTGATTCCCTATCGGAGTGATTGCTCAGTGCGACCGTTTTTATTTCGGGTGTCAGAAAAAATGCCTGCTCTGGTGTCACAGTTTTACTCTGCAATACTGTCTCACCGACAAGCCCAATCACCAGCGAGTAAGATGTGTTTTGAACGTCGTGGACGGCGCCTGGCGCAAAGGTAAGGCGCTGCACTTGAAAACTATCGAAGTCGGCTGCAATCTCAACGCGCGTTCCTTCGGAGGCATCCAGCGTTCGCATGGGTTTTGAGGTTATTGGATCAAATCGGGCCAGCGTCATTGCCGATTGCGTGTCCCAATGACTTTGAGTCAGCACTTTCTGGGCAAATGACAAAATAAATCGTTCGTAATGCGGTGATTGAAATTCAATTGCCCTTATCCCGTGTTGCAGGGAATGTGGCGTCAATCGTTCAACTTCGATGACGTCTCCTACCACCACCTCCCGCGTGCCTGTGAAAGCTTCCATCTTTTCCCTGAGTGTTTTTTCTTTCAGGGTCAATGTGTCTGGTAATTGGTGCTGCCAGGCAAGGGCAATATCTGTAGGAAGGACATCTTCCTGTGTAAAGCCCTCGGCGGCACGGCGGGATGCGAGTGTCTGATCGATCGTATCTCGTACCGATTTGTATTCATTGACGGCAGCCAAATAAGCCGTTGTGAATTGTTCTCTATTTTCGAATGCCGCTAATTTTTTTTGGTTAAATCCGTAACGCATTTTGGCCACACCGGTCGGCCATGCGGTCGCATCGATATGAGTAATGACATAGACCTCAATTTTCTCCGTGTGCAGTTCGAAGTAGAGATCGCCCAAAACCTCTTCACCTGATGGCGCAAGTATCTTAAGAAGTATAGGGTCATCGGAAGACAGGTTCGGAAGTTTGGTAGGTTCGGCAGAAAACAACCCCGGATATATCGCCGAGAGCCATGGCAACGGCATACCAAGGATCTTGCACACGCCGCGCTTTTCTATGCCTGTGTACCAAATTTCTTTGCCCCAAGGTTTGGGAATGTCGACGGTCTCCAATGGTAGTGCTTCTGAGAAACGCACCACCGCTAGGGCCAGCGAATCGACAATTTCGCTAAATGAGCTAGATTCACAAAGCTCGCTTATCTCCTGGGCCTGTTGTTCGCTAGCTGTGATAAAGGCCGCATAACCGGGTTCGCCTTGAGCGCCACGACTAAACTTGCACAGCGCAAAGAGTTCGAGTGTCATCTTTTCAGGTAAATAGTGCGCCTGGTAACTGAAAGAAAAAAATATTTCAGCGGGGTCCGCAGCAATGCGATGCCGTTCAAACAGCTTGTGGGGTTGATCAATTTTTCCTAACACGTGAGGCATGTCTGATTTTAATCGATATCACAACCGGGTAACAGTCCTCAATAACGATGTCCGATTATTGCTAGCCAGTAGCAGAGGCCACGACTAATATGTCAGCCAGAATGAAGCTTAAGGTGCTTTCCATGAATTTAGTGAACGAGAGTCAGATTGAAGCGTTCGAGAAAGCCCGACAAACTCGGGATGCGCGTTTTGACGGTAAATTTTTTATTGCCGTTCGAACTACCGGAATCTATTGTCGGCCCATATGCAGGGTGCGCATGCCAAAAGTGGAAAATATTACATTATACGTATCTGCCGCCGCTGCCACTGAAGCGGGCTATCGACCTTGTTTGCGCTGTCGACCGGAGGCTGCGCCAGGTACGCCTGCGTGGTCGGGGACATCAACAAC
>ERZ1047472.3405-NODE-3405-length-10480-cov-9.615923_pt1 | contig 10480 bp, 9 predicted proteins | sample MGYA00383095_ERZ1047472 | MGnify/ENA primary metagenome ERZ1047472 (study PRJEB29581, sample SAMEA5548365) | metagenome | biome: marine; feature: coastal; material: water | depth 1 m | study: Short-term variability in the microbial, nano- and picoplankton...
TACACGAGAAAAAATTGCCTGCGATTATAGGGTCATCTATTTGAGGACCGTGCATTTCGGCAACTTGACTATTCCAGTTTTCTCCTTTTTCGTTAATCTCGGTCATACCAGTAGCTATTTCCATCATAGCACCTTTTGGCTCTATACTTATGCAGTCTGGACTGTATAATTGGTCATAGCAAGTAGCAAAATCACCTTGTCTGCATAAATCAACTAACATTTGTGCTATCTGTTTTGTGGATATATTATTCATGAAATGGATACTATATTATTATGTTAAGTAATTATATTCATTTCAAATATTTACGATCTACATAGAAAGTACCAAATGGAATGATAGCAGCTAATAACACAATGAACATTGTTATATTATCCCAGTTCAACTTTTGTTTAATAACTATAGCAAGAAAAATATATGCTATAAATAAGATGCCGTGTGGCATTCCTAACGCCTTAACCCAAGAATCATCATTAGCTAAATATTTTAAGGGAACTCCAACTCCGAGTAAGAGTAAATAAGATATTCCTTCAAGATAGCTTGTAATTCTAAATGCTTGTATCATATGGCGAAGATATTCTCTATTTATATTAATAGAGACTTATAAATCAATTATTGCTTTAGGCTGAATATATTTAAATGGCCTATAATATATATTATGTTAAGTTAAATTATACAAAGAAAAGGGAGCTCTCTGAGGACTCCCTTTTCTTTGTTATGGTTAATAATAGTCTTAAATGTTTCTTAACACTACTTATTAGATTCTACGAATGTCCTCATGTCAGTATACTTATCATCTGCATCTAACCGAACATATATTTTCTTCATTGTCTCAGCAAGTTCTATTTTATCCTTGATTGGCATATCATCATTATTTTCAAATACATTTTCAAATTGAACAATAGCTAATTTATAGTAACCTTTGATTTCGGCTTCTTTTACTTCTATAATGCTTGGTTTATATACTCCATCTAACTCCTCAACGACCTTAGATACTTTATCCAAATACATCACACCAATGTTGTATGAAGCATCAAAATATTCCGGATCGATTTCAAGAATCTTATTGTAATCAGCTAATGCTTTTTCTTCATTATCCATACCATCATAACTCATAGCTCTGGCAAAGTAGTAAATCGTATTTCCTGGATCACTTTCTATTGCTGCATCTAGTTCATCTATCAGCTCCTGACTTCTACCTTGAGCCATATATATATTTAGCTTTAAGTTAGTTAATGTCTCATCTGTCTCATTCATTTCTCTACCTTGATTTACTACTTCCAAAGCCTTAGCAGTATCTCCACCTTTTAGGTGTAATTGAGCTAGATTACTATATATACTCACTTCAAGAGTTCCTTTGTCTACTAACCCTTGAAGAGCACTTATCGCTTTTTTGTCTTCGCCATTATTCATAGCAGAAAATGCCATCATTTGCTCCAAGACTTCTGCGGTTAAGTTGTTTTGCTTAAGCAAACCATCTTTATCATACTTTGTGATAGGTAACGCAAGAGAAAAGTCTGTGTACGCCGTAGTGTAATCCTCAGCAAGATAGGCCGTATATCCTGTGTTATACAATCCAATAGCTACATTTAAAAGCATCATTTTGGCATCATCTGACACTCTGTTTTTCACATCTGTTTCGATAGCTTTATTGAATGAATTCAAGGCTATTTTCACGGCATCTGGATTAGCCTTAGTTAATTCATTATTTAAACCAGCTACTTTAAGATAAGTAAGTCCTCTGTAATACCACATTTTAGGATCATTACTCGTTTTAGGGTGTTCTTTTGTCTCATTAGCCCATTTTAATAAGCTTTCATAGTCCCTGTCACTATCTGAATTCATAGGATCAAGTTCCATTTTCATAGACTCTACTGTAAACTTCTGAGCGTTTACTGATAGTCCTGTTACTAGCATTGTGATCGCTAGAACTATGTAGTTCAATTTAATCTTCATTTGATTCGTTTGTTGTTTCATTCGATTCTTCGTTTTCTGTATCTTCAATGTTTTCTTCTTCATCTACTTTTGGCACTTTTGCCACAGAAGCGATATCATCTTTATCTCTTACTTTTATCAGACGGACACCTTGAGTAGCTCTTCCCATTACTCTTACATCCTCCATCTTCATTCTGATAGTGATGCCTAACTTGGTTATGATCATAAGGTCATTATCATCAGTCACATCTTTGATAGAGATGAGTGAGCCTGTCTTATCGGTCACACTCAAGGTTTTGACACCTTTTCCTCCCCTACCTGTGATTCGGTAATCTTCTATATCTGTACGTTTTCCATATCCTTTTTCAGAAACCACCATTATTGTAGTGTCTTCCACACTAGAGTTTACACATACCATACCAATCACCTCATCTTGGTCATTCTCAAGCCTTACTCCTCTCACACCAGATGCAGTCCTTCCCATCTGTCTTACATCAGTTTCATTAAAACGTATAGCCTTTCCGCTTTTCTTAGCCAAGAGAATCTCTGCTGTTCCGTCTGTTAGCTTAGCTTCTAACAATTGATCTCCTTCACGTATAGTTATTGCATTAATACCATTTGTTCTAGGTCTAGAATACTGCTCCAATGAAGTCTTCTTAATTGTACCATTTTTAGTACACATTACGATATAATTACTATTCACATAGTCTTCATCTTTCAGATTTCCAGTGGCTACGAAGGCCCGTACGGTATCGTCTGTCGGGATATTAATCAAGTTTTGAATAGCTCTACCCTGTGAAACTTTACTTCCTACCGGAATCTCATATACTTTCATCCAGAAACATCTACCTTGATCTGTAAACAGAAGAATATAATTATGAGTCATAGTAACAAAGAGATGTTCTACGAAATCTTTATCACGGTGCTTCACACCTTTATTACCAACTCCTCCTCTACTTTGAGATTTGTACTCTGTAAGTGGCGTTCTCTTAATATATCCCATGTTAGAAATGGTCACAACCATTTCCTCATTAGCTATAAGATCTTCGATATTTATTTCACCAGCATCTAATTCTATAGCTGTGCGTCTTTCATCTCCATACTTTTCTTTTACCTCTAAAAGCTCATCCTTGATGATTTGCATTCTACGCACCTTGTCTGCTAGAATCTCTCTCAGATCTTTGATTGTTGCCATCAACTCATCATACTCCGCTCTTAACTTATCTTGTTCTAAGCCTGTAAGTTGACGAAGCCTCATCTCAACGATTGCTTTAGCCTGTATTTCAGATAGTTCAAATCTCTTGATCAGTTTATTTCTTGCTTCATCAGCGTTCTTGGAACCTCTAATAAGTGCAATTACCTCATCAATATTGTCCGAAGCTATGATTAAACCTTCGAGTATGTGAGCCCTTTTTTCTGCTTCCTTCAGAAGGTACTCTGTTCTTCGGATGACCACCTCGTGTCTATGGTTTACGTAATGATGAATCATGTCCTTGAGATTAAGCATCTCAGGACGACCATTTACAAGAGCTATATTATTGACACTAAAGCTCGTTTGTAATGGAGTGTATTTATAGAGTTTATTAAGAACAATATTTGGTATTGCATCTCTCTTAAGGTCGAATACAATTCTAAGACCTTGTCTCCCACTCTCATCTCGCACTTCGCTAATACCTTCGATGACCTTGTCATTTACCAAGTCTACCGCTTTTACAATAATTTGAGATGGGCTAACTTGATAAGGAACCTCCGTAATAACGATCTGCTCTTTTCCTGTCTTGGTAACATCGAACTCAGCTTTACCTCGCATTACGATACGACCTCTACCAGTTTCAAACGCTGACCTCACTCCTTCCGTACCATATATAATTCCTCCAGTTGGAAAATCAGGTGCTTTGACGTGTGTGATCAACTCATCAATAGTAATCTCATTATTATCTATATACGCTACCGTGCCATCAATAACCTCAGAAAGGTTGTGTGGTGCCATATTAGTAGCCATACCTACTGCTATACCCGCTGCTCCATTCACCAATAAACTTGGAATACGAGCTGGCAGTACCGTAGGTTCGCTAAGACTATCATCAAAGTTAGGTCTGAAGTCTACTGTATCTTTATCTATATCAGACAGCATCTCTTCAGCTAGCTTTCGCATACGTGCCTCTGTATATCTCATTGCTGCAGGAGGGTCACCGTCTATACTTCCAAAGTTCCCTTGACCGTCTACCATTGGATATCTAAGACTCCAATCCTGAGCCATTCTCACCATAGTATCATAGACTGAAGTGTCACCGTGTGGATGATACTTGCCTAGCACCTCTCCTACTATTCTAGCTGATTTTTTGTATGGTCTGTTGCTTGCCAATCCAAGCTCGGTCATCCCATAAAGTACCCTTCTATGGACAGGCTTCAAACCGTCACGTACATCAGGAAGAGCTCTAGACACTATAACTGACATCGAGTAATCGATGTAAGCTGTTTTCATTTCCTCTTCAATGTTAATTGGAATAATTTTCTCGTTTTCCGAATTCATCTATTTCAATGTTGATTAAGGCCTGCAATTTATTGGATATCTCTTAATCAAGGTGCCTTACAGACGCTAAAATACCCACATTTAGCCTAGTTATTTGGGGATAAATTGACCAGTATGCTAGAATACTTAATTTTCGGTAAATGAGATCTCTAGTTACAGCACTTTTAAGTGATACTAGAGAACTAACAGATAACAAGATTTACCTTATCACTCTATGTAATGAAAATAATCATTACAAAATATATTAGTCCATAAAATAGGGTCTAAAAACTAACTTTTAGAATGCGATTTTTCCCTTGAAAGTCTTTATACCACTGATAATCGTAGTTTTTAGAATTCATCCAGTCATCTAATTCATTTTTATAGAATTCACTAGTTTCAAAATAACACGTAACTTGCTGTAGCTGTGCAAGTGATAAGATTTTTTTATAAAAAATAAGTGGATCACTGTCTTCTACAAAAAGTGCAACATCTGGCTCGTGGTCTTTCACATTTTTATGCATATCACCCGACTCGCTACGAGATATGTAAGGCGGGTTACTGACTATTATTCCTACATCTCCTAAATCCCCCATCTTAAGGATATCTGCCTTCTGAAAATCCACATCTAAAGATGTAAGTTTGCTATTTTCTTTGGCTACGCTTAAAGCTTCTTCGCTGATATCGATTCCCTTCACTTCTGCAGTTGGGATAAACTTCTTGAAAGCTAAAGCTATACAACCACTTCCAGTACCAAGATCTAATATGGTACCTTGATAATTTTCATTTTCTTGAATCACTAGATGAACCAATTCTTCGGTTTCCGGTCTTGGGATTAGAACGCTCTCGTTTACGAATATATCTAAAGTATAAAAGGGTGCCCTCTGCATCACGTATTGAACTGGCTTTCCAGCATTGAGTTCGGTCAATACATTTAGATACGAATGGTCAAGCAATGTATCATAGCCGACTATCACGTCCGTCTTAGATTTCTTTTCCATCCACTCTATCACTATGTAAAAAATATTCTCTGCTTCAGATCGGTTATATAATCCGGTAAGCGTATCTACATAGAGTGCTTTAAGGGTTGACAGCTTCATTTACTAAAACGAATATAAGTCAACTTAATATTCTAATTCCAATCATAAGATAAGATTCAAACGTCACAGCTGTAATTCGTAACACCATTTATAATTGTAAATGAGATTTTTGGCTTTAGTTTCGTGCCCGTGAAAAACGAAAAATACATGCAAGCATGTTTAAATCTTGCTATCAAAGGTGAGAAGACGGTTTCACCCAATCCAATGGTGGGTTGTATAATCGTTTATAATGATACTGTAGTTGCTGAGGGTTATCATGAAGAGTATGGAGCAGCACACGCAGAGGTAAATTCATTTAATAGCCTCTCAGAGGACATCCCTACCACTGAGTGTACAGTTTATGTCAATTTAGAACCTTGTGCTCATTACGGTAAGACACCACCCTGTGCAAATCTATTGGTCTCAAAAAATCCAAAAAAAGTAGTGATCGGTATGTTAGATCCGCACGTAAGAGTAGCTGGAAAGGGCGTCAAAATATTACTGGAAGCTGGTATAGATGTAAAAGTTGGTGTATTAGAAAAAGAATGTCTTGCACTCAATAAGAGGTTCATTCATTCACACAAGAACGAAACTCCTTTTGTCACACTAAAATGGGCAGAAACCAAAGATGGGTTTATGGCTAGAAATTTAGATGATTCTCGGTCTAATAAAATTAGTGATGTTGACAATGATGTTTTTGTGCACCATCTGAGGGCAGTGAATCAAGCCATTCTAGTAGGTGCAGGCACTGTCAATAGAGATAATCCAAAACTAGATGTAAGACACTGCACAGGAAATAACCCTATAAAAGTGGTTATATCTCCAAGCTTATCGGTTAATTTCAAAACATATTTATTCAATAAAGGCTCAACACTAGTTTATAACCAACTCAAGTCTGAGAAGCACGCCAATTATGAGCTAATAAAAGTCAAAGATTCAAGATTAAAAACAATTCTAAAGGATTTGAGAGCTCGAGGTATCATAGGTGTGCTCGTGGAAGGTGGACCTAATGTAATTCAAGCATTCTTAAATGAAAAAGCCTGGGATGAAGCCATTATATTGAAATCTAATTTGACATGGAAAGAAGGAATAAAAGCACCGTGGATAGGAAGACCTTCCCAATACGAAGAGCTTCAGAATAACGATACCATAAAATATTTTTCTCCTAAATAATGGCATTATTATACCTCTTACTTAGCATTATATTCAGCACATTTATAAATCTGATTTTCAGATGGTTTAAGGATTATAACGTAAACAAGTTTCAAGCCATTATGGTTAACTATCTAGTTTGCTTTATTGTTGGGTTCAGTCTCAGTGGTGATAGGGCACTAATAGAACACCTAGAAAGCGATTGGTTTCCCTATTGTATTCTTCTGGGCTTCTTGTTCGTGGCTATATTCTTCTCTATGGCACTCACCACAGAAAAAATGGGAATTAGTGTTACCGCAGTCAGCGGAAAGATGTCAGTAGTTATACCGATTTTATTTGCATATATCTTTTGGAACGAAAATATAAGTATTTGGTTTATAATCGGTTTGATCCTGTCTCTTCTTAGCATCTACTTCATAAGCATCAAAAATGACCTGAATCTAGACAGGAAGTATTTACTCTTGCCATTAATCGTCTTCATTGGAGGTGGCATAATTGACACTTCTCTAAAAATTCTGGAATCTTCCTATGGACAGTCTGTCTCTATGGATACCATATCGTATTCTATTTTTCTAGGTGCATTTATTGCAGGAATTATACTGTTTGTTATTAGAAAAAAGGGAGATTTCACGCTCTTTACATCAAAAAGCTTAGTAGCAGGAGTGATTCTTGGAGTACCAAATTACTTTTCGATATTCTTCTTACTAACTGCCATAGCAAGTTTTTCAGGTAAAAGTGCATTTGTGTTTGGTATCAATAATATTGGAGTTGTACTCTTTAGTACTATACTTTCCATTCTCCTATTTGGCGAAAAACTGAGTAAAGGAAATAAACTTGGGATACTACTCGCTATTATTTCTATTTCTATAATTGCTTATGCAAGCTGATAAGTATCTAGGTATAGATAATGAATATACGAGTGAATACCGATCGCTTGGTAGTAAGTTTTATGGCTGTTTATTCCCTGTTGATGGAATCCAAGACTTCGAAGCACGCATAAAAGAATTCAAAACAAAATATGCTGACGCTACTCATGTTTGTTCTGCTTGTGTTATTGGAACAGACAAGTCCTACCAAAGATTTAGTGATGACGGTGAGCCTAGCAATAGCTCGGGTAGACCAATTTTGCACGCTCTACTTTCATCAGAATTAACGTATGTAGGCTGTGCAGTAGTGAGATATTATGGTGGTAAGAAGCTTGGAATACCTGGATTAATTGAAGCGTATGGAGGTGCAGCTCAACTTTGCACAAAATCTGCTCAAAGTTCGGTACTTACTTTAAAAGAAAACGTAATCTGCACCATAGATCCTAGCTTTTCTTATCTACTATATAATTTCATAGCCAGAAAAAAACTAGCCTGTAAGACGACTCCTTCTGGAGAGTTCATAATAGCTTGTAGCCAAAGTATGACATCTGAGTTACACGAAGAATTGAAGAAAATTGATACCTTAGTAATTCATTAAAATATGAGAAAGAATTTCCTCTATACCATTTTGTTTTCCTTCGTGGTAACCTCAATATCATATGGACAGCAAGTTAATTATAATTCAGCGATAAGTGCTTATATAGGCAATGATTTGCGTGAACTAAACACTTTCATAGAACGCAATATTCTCATTCCAGAAGGCACAATAGTTAAGTTAGATCACATCAAGAATAGTCCCTTTGCTACACACTACATATTTCACCAGTATATTGATAATAAGAAAGTTGAGTATTCAGAATTAAAAATACATCAAAAAGAAGGCTCTAGTTTCTACATCCAGAATAATCTTTACTATGGCCCTGTCATTAAGCATACTACGGGGAATTGTTTCCTTGTACAAGAGAATCTACTGATAGACGCAAACAAGACTGTAAAGGGAGATGTAACTACTTATCGTAATACCAATGATGAAGCGATCCTTACTATTGACCATTTGAAATATGAGAGAAGAGACAGTTCTCTATTTGCTAGGGTGTTCAGAATCAATCCAATCAATAGCTCAGGAGAGCAATATGGAGGCGACTTCTCAGACCGAAAGGATTCTTCGAATAACGCATTAGACTCAGAGATGATTTGGGTAGAGATGCCAGTTCAATTTGAAAATGATACCTTTTACTTGGAATCTGAATTCTTATTCTTTGGAGAGATTTTGGGACCTGTGGATACAGTCACTTATGAATTAAACGATTCTGTATTCTACACAAGGCAAGACTTCGGTTTTGAAAAAATGAACACCTATTATCATATAAATGAGATTGGTACCTATGTCAATAACCTTGGGTATGATGATCTGACAGATACCATTTTAGTAGATCCACACGCGGGTTTTCAAGATAATTCAGCTTATAGCCCATCACGCCATGCTTTACAATTCGGAGATGGTGGCGTAGACGATGCAGAAGATGGAGAGGTAGTAGTGCACGAATACGTACATAGTCTCAGCGAAACTGCCTCTCCAAACAACACAATGGGCAGAGAAAGACAAGCTATGGAAGAAGGTATATGTGACTACTTCAGTAAAGCTTACAGCAGAACATTTAACGATAACACCTCTGACCTTATATTCTCTTGGGATGGTCACAACGAGTTTTGGGATGGTGTGGATATCAACACTTCCAGATTATACCCAAATGATCTCAAGAATAGCAAAGACGGCGACAGAGACATGTGGTCGAGTGCATTAATGTGTATGCATGATTTTATGGGACGAAAAGCGACTGATAGTATTGTCCTTGAACATTTGTATTATCAACAAGCCAATAGTATAATGAACGATATGGCCGAAATCATCTTGGACATAGACAGTATGGACTTTAATGGTCGGTACTACTCTCCTATTAAACAGTGTTTTGTAGAAGCAGGATTCGTAACTCGTAGTGCATCCATCGCTAAACCACTAGTAACCAATAACATTAAAGTGTTAAATCAATCTGGGTTTGCTTCCGGCAATAGAGAACTTACAGTCGAACTTAATAAAGCGAAAAGTGTAATCCTTTATAATAGTATGGGACAGAGATTACAATCAGTATTTACGAGCACCCTTATGCTCCATCCACAAGACTTTACACCAGGCGTCTATTTTTTAGAAATACAAGAAAATGGTTTCATCCAAACCCTTAAATTCATTCGATAATATGTGGACTGAACAAAATAATGCTCTCTCAGCAGACCTTGTTTTTAAAAACTTTAATGAAGCAATCTCTTTTATGACTGAAACTGCCAGAAGTATTGACAAACTCAACCACCACCCAGAGTGGAGCAACGTATACAACAAAGTGTCCATAAAACTAACTACACACGATGCTGGCAATAGAATTACAGATAAAGACCGTAAACTTGCAAAGATTCTTGAAGATATCTATTGCAAGTACCAGTAAAAATATACGCTCTCGACTACGGAGTACGTCACCGATACATTTTTAAGCTTTTGTTTAATGAATTGCTTGGTATTCAATATGAAATTATTGACAAACTGAGTGATGCTGATCTAAATTACTCATTGGAAAAAGGTGGAATAATCCAGTGTACTCCATATGGGATATTAAGTGAAACATCTATTGATAGTAATCATAGCTCTGCGATAGAATTTGACAGTTGGGATGAGATTAAGTGTTGTTTTCGCACTTCTGACTCGTTGTTGCCTTTCGATGTTTTTTCGGCTTCTTTTTATTTTGTTTCACGATATGAAGAGTATCTTGCGTATAAATCAGATGATCACAATCGATTTCCAGCAACTTCTAGTATTCTTGTAAAAACAGGACTTATCGAGGAGCCGTTGATTAACCAATGGGCATTGAAATTGAAAGATGTTTTAAGT
>ERZ1047472.3407-NODE-3407-length-10480-cov-6.555300_pt1 | contig 10480 bp, 6 predicted proteins | sample MGYA00383095_ERZ1047472 | MGnify/ENA primary metagenome ERZ1047472 (study PRJEB29581, sample SAMEA5548365) | metagenome | biome: marine; feature: coastal; material: water | depth 1 m | study: Short-term variability in the microbial, nano- and picoplankton...
GCCAATCAATAACGAAATTGCCCTGCGTGCCAGCTTCTTTATCGATCAGGCTGACAGCTGGTACAACCAGATGCCAGATACGTTCGATTTGGAATGGGATATTGATGGTAACGGTACTATTGATGCTACCGATATTGCTGCAGATGGAATTCCCAATGTTGATCAGCGTCGTCTAGAAAAAGATGCTGACGGCAATCCTCTGCCGTTTAGTCCAGATGAAGCCTACGGTTCTGTAGATCGTAAAGGTGCCCGTTTGGGTATGCGCTTTGAGCCAAACAATGATGTAAGCCTGGATCTGGTTGCAGATTACTTTCAGGATTACTCACCTGGTACTCTTGGTCTGAAAGACTGTGCTAAAGCTGAAGGTACTTTCTTTGAATGTGATCACGATCAGTGGGATGTGAACGTAAACGTTCCCGGTAAAATGGACATGAACATGGTTGGTCTGCGTGCAGTACTGACTTGGGATATCAATGAAGATATTCTTTTTGAAGGTCGTTTAGGCTATTCACGTCAGCAGCGCTCGCAGGAGCACGATGCATCGGTTGTCTATGCAGATCCTGATCATCCTGCATACGGTTTGATGAGCACCTGGTACGATACTCAGCCCGCTCCCGCAGGCTGTACTGGTGGTAACGGCTCTATGGTTGAGTGCCCCAATGTGGTAAATAACATTGAGCTGCTCGAGTCATTGGGCTACGGCGATATGGCAATGCAACCATTTAACGATCTCTCTTTGTCTACTAACTACTCAGACTATAAGTCCTGGGTTGCCGAGCTACAGTTAAAGTCCACTTCCGATTCAGATTTACAGTGGATCACTGGTCTATTTCTGATGCAGGAAGACAACGAAATTCGTTTCGATGTTGAAGATCCATTTTGCTGCGGCATAATTCTTCCACTAGCCCAATCATTTGTTCAGCCTGAGCGAATTGTTGAGTCTGCAGCTGTGTTTGCTCAATTTGACTACAAGTACAGTGAAAAGCTCAACACTACCTTTGGTGCTCGTTACACCTATGATGCCAAAGAAGATATTGGAGGTCGCAACTATGTGACCAGTGGCTATCGCCAGCCTAATGGTGGTCTCTACGATCCAGACGAATCTTTTTGGCTCGAATCATGGACCCGCTTGGGTCAGCCTGGTTATGCCGGAGCCGGTGTCTATCAATCAGATGTTTTGACTGATGAAATGGGAACTCTAGGGGATTCATTCCTTGATCGTTTACAGTATTCTGATAACAGTCACAAAGGTGATTGGAGTAAGGTTACCTGGAAAGTTGGTTTTGACTATCTGGTAAGTGACGACATCTTTGTCTATGGCTCAATTGGTACTGGCTATAAGTCTGGTGGCTTTGGTGATGCCGTTGATATCTGTGACTGTAATATTGTGGATACCTTTGATTATGATCCTGAAGAAAATATTACCTATGAACTAGGTGTTAAGAGCACTTGGCTTGATGGTCGTCTGAATGTTCTGGGTAATATCTTTTTGTTGGATAACTCCAATCTGCAAGATACTTTCTACGCAATTGTTGGCTTTAGCGGTGAAGAGATAGCGGTACCTGATTCATATATCGATACCGAAGGTCGAGCAGTGGATTGCTCAGTCGAGGAAGAAGTTGAGCTTGCTGAAGGTCAGGAAGCGTCTGCACCTGCTCAGTGTGTAGTTGTAGGCCGTGATATCGGCACTCTGATTACGCAAAATATTGGTGAGACTCGCAATATTGGTGCTGAGATCGAGTTCGATTGGGCACCTTACTACGGTGGTCGTGTTACTGGTTGGGTTGCATGGTTAGACTCTGAAATTCGAGAGCTTGAAGATGTACAGGACGGTTGGTACTGTCTTGAAAGAGCGTTACTTGGTCTGACTAACTGTCCCGAAAAAACACTTAACGAAAATGGCGATGAAGGTCGTTGGACTAGCTATGTAGGCAACGCTATGCCTTGGTCACCCAAGTACTCAGCGACAGTTAACTACGAGCACAACTGGTTCCTCAGCAATGGTCTGCGTCTAAGCCCCTATATCTCTGTGAACTGGACGGATGAGATGTTCTTTGATAAAGGCAACTTCGGTGAGGGTGCGTTGCACTCTGGTCAAGCTGCGGTCACTACTGGAAGCGTCGCATTGCGTCTAATCAACGAAGAAGATCGCTGGGCGGTTGAAGCCTATGTTCGCAATGTTACCAATGAATTGGTTCGCAACTGGGCTGATCGTGGTCCCGGCTTTATGCGTGGCTCGTTCTACAAGCCACGTCACTACGGCTTGAAGTTCAATATGGCGTTCTAAGCAAGAAAAAGTTTTGTTAAGCAGTGTAGGTAAAACGAAAAATGCCCTTTATTTAAAGGGCATTTTTTTTGTCTGAAAGAAATAAAGAATGATGGTCAGTCGCGACCGCCAATAGCGAGAATAAACTTTTCGGTTTTCCATGGCTGGTCGATTTTACGAGTAATAATGTCTGCGCCGAGTTTTTCCACGCAGCGCTCAGCCAGATCCCAAAATGGCGGTCTGCCGGGGTCGGCGATCAGAATCTGTTCGGTACCGGCACTGCGGGCTAGTTCGAGAAGATTAAACAGCGGGGTAGTCATCTCGTCCCAAAAGCAGATATCAGTACCCATCAGCGTGTGATAGCTGGACAGTTCATCTCTAACCAGGGATTCGAAGCTGCGCGCCTCAAAATCGACAGCGCAATGATTTATCTCGGCTTGCAGGCGCAGATAGGGTTCGACGCCTTCATCTATATCCAGGCCTACAACCTGTGCCCGATAGTTCTTTGCCAGGAAAATTCCGGCTAGACCCCAGCCGCAACCTATATCCAATACTCTTGAATGCTCGGGTATTTCCCAGGTGCTAAGATAGTCCATCAGCACAAAACTTGAGCGCCAGACCTTATTGCCATGGGCAGAGTGACCCTTTTGCTGGCGTTTAAGTTTACGAACCTCCGGGTGGCTGGAGCGCAGAGCATTGATGCCCATAAAGGAAATCAGGTGCCTGTCCAAAGTGCTTTGATTGCTCATCAATATCCGTCTTTATGCTCTGTTATATCAGGTAATTCTATCAGTAAACTGTGGGCTTATTTAATACCAAAGGGGTACGCTGTCCACCCAGAGGGGTTTCCTCTATTAGTCTTACTGTTATACTGCGGTCGATTTTGAAGGCCACCTTGCGAACCCAACCCAATGAATTCAGCGTTAAGAATTCAGTACTAAGAATCCAGTACTATGAACGAGACTAATTTTTCCAAGCCCGTAGCCAAGTTATATCGTGACAATGATATGCTTTTTTTGGTGCTGCAGTTTATTGGTTGGTTTAGTCTTTCAATAATTACCTATTTTAGTTTAACGCTCTGGTACAACCAGCAGAGTTTTGATTATATTGCTCATCCGCTGATTCAGTCGCTTATGGGTATTATTGTCTCTTGGCCGCTAAGACCAATATTTCATCGTATTTGGAATAAGACCCTTTTCCCGCGGCTGATTTATGCACTGGTTTCAGTTTTGCTCTGCTCCGTAATATGGACGATTATGCGCATGTCAGTATTTATGTGGATGACAGGAGAAACCGGCTTGTGGGACGATTTTGGTGGCTGGTTCTTTGCCTCGATAATGATCTTTCTGTGTTGGGCAGCGTTTTATCACGGCATAAAGTACTATCAACTTTTACAGAGTGAGCATGCAACCCTGCTGACCATCGAGGCGGAAAATAGAGAGGAACAACTCAAGCGAAGCCGGGCTGAAACCATTGCTCAGGAAGCCCAGCTTAAGATGCTTCGCTATCAGCTCAATCCGCACTTTTTATTTAATACACTAAATGCCATCGCTTCGTTGGTTGAGGGCAAGCGCTCGGCGAATGCCAACACTATGATCGTTCAGTTGAGTAATTTTTTACGTTACTCCCTGGAAAACGACCCGATTAAAAGGGTTAGCCTGGCTCAGGAGTTGGATGCCTTGCGGCTTTACCTGAATATTGAGCAGACTCGTTTTGGCGAGCGTTTGAAACTCAATTTTGCTATTGAGCCAGAGGCCAATGCTGTTATGGTGCCCAGCTTGCTGTTGCAGCCATTGGTTGAAAATTCTATCAAGTACGCGATTGCGCCTATGGAAAATGGCGGAGAAATCAGTATTCTTGCAAAACTTGATGGCGACCATCTGGTTGTTGAGGTGAGTGATACAGGTCCTGGTGTTCTGATGTCAAAGAATGACAAGGCGGCGGGTGTTGGTATAGGCTTAAAAAATACCATTGATCGACTGGATACCTTCTATGGTGAGCAGTACGTATTTCAGTTAGGTGCCTCAGAACTGGGTGGATTGCGAATATTTATACGCTTGCCATTGGAAAAGCAGTCAGCGGAAAGTCGTGCTTTACAACACCTGAGCGAAAATAATGTTAACCAATAACTGTGGATTGCTATGCAAAAGCTGAGAACTCTGCTGGTTGATGACGAGTCGCTGGCTCTGAATTTACTGCGCTCTATCGTCAGTAAGATTGATGATATTGAGATTATTGGCGAGTGTAAGAATGGCCGTGAAGCGATTGAATCTGCAATGTTACTGGCTCCGGACCTGATGTTTCTCGATATCCAAATGCCCAACGTCAATGGTTTCGAAGTGGTTAAGGCTCTGCAGTCTGACAGCATGCCAATGGTGATTTTTGCCACCGCCTATAACCAATATGCCATTGATGCATTTGATCTCCATGCAGTTGATTATCTGCTAAAACCCTTTGATCCAGAGCGCGTTATGCGCGCCGTCCAGCGTGCTGTGGAAAGATATAAGTCGCAGCAGAGCGGCTCGAAGGCGCCACTGATAGGTGCCATCGATGATATTGCAGTTCGTCTGGATAAAGATCAGCCGACATCGCATGAAGCAGGTGATAGCCAGGAAGATATCCCTGAAGGTATGAAGAGAAAGTTGCTGATTCGTGACTCCGGTGTGGTAAAAGTTATCCCTTTTGACGATATAGACTGGGTTGATGCCGCCGGCGACTATATGTGTGTGCACGCGTTGGGTGAGACCCATATTGTGCGCAGTACGCTGCGGGAATTGCTAAATAAGCTGGATGATAAGCAATTTGTGCGGATCCATCGCTCAACAGTGGTTAATATAGCCCGTGTTGTCTCTATGTCATCTATTCAGAAGGGTGGAAGTCTGCTGCATTTAGCCGAGGGTCAAACCCTTAAAGTCAGTAGAAATTATCGTGAAACCACTCGTAAGTTATTCCAGTAGTCAGCCTTTTTCCCTTTAATCTCAGTATGTAAGCTAGTGGTCGCATCTGACCTTCCGTCTAGCCCCTCCACGTGAAAAGATTTAGATATAAATAGTTGGGTTGCCAATTTTGGGTATTTCACTCCTGGGCTGACCTCATAATAAGACTATCAGTATGTTCTAAACACGCATTACCAATCTCTAGGCCAAGGCTTATTCGTTGGTTTTTATTCTCGGTTTTTAACAATAGCGAGATGCGTTTATGCAGGAATATATTGAAAATAATAATAATTTTAATAAAAAACTGTGAACTACTATGTCAAAGCTGAGAACGCTATTGGTTGATGACGAGCCGCTGGCTCGTGATTTGCTGCGCTCTATCGTCGGGGGGATTGATGATATTGAAATCGTTGACGAGTGCAATAATGGTCGAGAGGCCATTGATTCAGTGATGACGCTGGCTCCGGATCTTATTTTTCTCGATATTCAAATGCCCCAAGTCAATGGTTTCGAAGTGGTTAAAGCGCTGCAGTCTGACACTATGCCGATGGTGATTTTCGCTACTGCCTACAACCAATATGCTATTGATGCCTTTGATCTCCACGCGGTTGATTACCTTTTAAAACCCTTTGATTCAGAGCGAGTTTCGCTTGCTGTACAGCGCGCTTCAGCGCGACGAAAAATGCAGCAAGAGGGATTAAAGGCGCCTTTAATCGACGCCATAAATCATATTGATTTACATCTGGATAAAGCGCGCACTGCCCTCGAGACTGATATAAATCTTAAGAGTCCCATTAATCTTATGGGCGATGATCAAGAGGGCCGTTCCTCTAGTCAACCGGATGGCGGCTCGGAAGGCATGCAGCGCAAGCTTCTGATCAGAGATTCCGGGACGGTCAAGATTATTCCCTTTGACGACATAGACTGGGTTGATGCCGCCGGTGACTATATGTGTGTGCATGCGCTGGGTGAAACCCATATCATGCGCAGCACATTGCTCGATTTGCTAAAAAAACTCGATGACAAGCAATTTGTGCGTATTCATCGCTCAACAGTGGTTAATATCTCTCGGGTAATCTCTACATCGTTGAGTCAAAAACGCGGCAGCTTGATTCATCTTTGCGACGGTCAAACCTTAAAGGTGAGCAGGAATTACCGGGAATCTACACGCAAATTATTTCAGTGAGCGCTCTTTCCCCCCTTTGTCGCAGGCTGATAGCTTGTGGTCGCATCTTATCTTCCATCGAGCCTTTTCACATGGAAAAATAGATCGTTAATGTTTGATCATGCTGGGCTTTTTAATACTCAGCCACTTTTCAAAAAAACAGAGATTTTTAAAGCGTAATAGCCGTTTCATTTGAGCATAAAATTAATCTTGCTGGTGGCTATTGTTTATAGAGGTAAAGGGGAAAAATTTTGTTAGTAAAAAAATGGTCGCAGACCCTGAGTTTGCTGGTTAAATCTATTGTGTTATGTGCTGCTCTATCGCCAGTTGCAGCACTTTCTGATGAATCAGCTGAAGCTACAGAGGCGCGTATTACGGCTATTATCTCAAAGATGACAGTTGAGCAAAAAGTCGGTCAAATGGTTCAGCCAGAGATTCAGGAAATCTCCTATTCTGAAGTTAAAAAATACCATATTGGTTCTGTTCTCAATGGTGGCGGCTCGTTCCCTGATGAAGACAAAAATGCATCAATTGACGATTGGCTGGAGATGGCCGATAAGTTTTATAAGGCATCCACTGACACTTCAAATGGCGGCACTGGCATTCCTCTTATCTGGGGCACAGATGCTGTCCATGGCCATAACAATGTGATGGGTGCGACACTGTTTCCCCACAATATTGGTCTCGGTGCTGCCAACGATCCTCAGCTTCTTCGCAAAATAGGTGAAGTCACCGCTCGAGAAGTCGCGGTTACCGGTATCGATTGGATTTTTGCGCCCACAGTTGCGGTAGTAAAAGATAATCGCTGGGGTCGCAGCTATGAAGGTTACAGCGATGATATCGCTATTGTTCGCTCCTATGCGGGTGAAATTGTGACGGGTATTCAAGGTAGCGGTGATGAGTTGCGTAGCAATCAGCAAAAGGTCATCGGTACAGCTAAGCACTTTATCGGCGATGGCGGCACCTATGGTGGTGTTGACCAGGGCAATACAGCCATGAGCCTGGAAGAACTTATTGACAAGCATGGTCAGGGTTATGTAACTGCAATTGATGCTGGTGTACAGACAGTTATGGCGTCATTTAACAGCTGGAATGGCGAAAAATTGCATGGTCATAAATATATGCTGACGGATGTTTTAAAAGGTCAGATGGGTTTTGACGGTTTTGTTGTTGGTGACTGGAACGGTCACGGCCAGGTGTCTGGCTGTGATGACGAGCAGTGTGCCCAATCCATTATCGCCGGCGTCGATATGATTATGGTGCCGCACGCCTGGCTGCCATTCCTAAAGAATACTATCGCACAGGTTAAGGCCGGCGAGATTCCAATGGACCGTGTTGACGATGCAGTAAGACGTATATTGCGAGTTAAAATTCGTGCCGGAATGTTCGAAAAAGGTGCTCCCTCGACTCGTGAGCTTGCTGGAAAGTCGGAGATTATCGGTTCTGCCGAGCACCGTGCAGTGGCCCGTGAAGCGGTAAGAAAATCGTTGGTACTGCTTAAAAACAAAAACCAGTTGCTGCCGTTAAAGGGTGGCCAGCACATTGTGGTCGCCGGTGATGGCGCAGATAATATCGGCAAGCAAAATGGTGGTTGGACGATTACCTGGCAGGGCACTGAAAATGAAAACAGTGACTTCCCCGGCGCAACGTCTATCTATGCTGGTCTTGAGCAGGCAGTCAATAATATTGGCGGCACTGCCGAGCTGAGTGAAGATGGCAGCTTTGCCAAAAAACCTGATGTGGCTGTGGTTGTGTTTGGTGAAGAGCCCTATGCTGAGGGTGTCGGCGATGTTATGTCGCTGATCTACAACAACGGCGTCACCTCTGACCTGGAGCTTATCAAGTCATTCAAAGCGCAGAATATCCCCGTTGTGGCAGTTTTCCTCACAGGCCGTCCGCTGTGGATGAATGCTGAAATCAATAATTCCGATGCCTTTGTTGTCGCCTGGCTGCCCGGTTCAGAAGGTGGCGGTGTTGCAGACGTTCTGGTTGCAGATGGTAATGGTAAACCTCGTTACGACTTTACCGGTCGTCTCTCTTTTGACTGGCCTGCAGCAGAGTTAAATGCTGAAAATCATGAGCTGCCGGTCGCTGCTACACTACTGCAAAGAGGTCAGGGCCTCAATTATGGCGCTGCTGAACTCATTGCTGAAGGCCTCAATGAAAAACCAATGATGGACAAGGCCAAGGTAGAAAGTATTGTGTTTAGCGGTAGCCCGCGTCCACCCTGGAAGACCTATGTGGGTGATGGTGGTAACTGGCAGAAACTGGTCAGTGGCAAGCAGACCAGTTCTAATTACGGCAAGTTGACGGTAACCACTGTCGATGGTGCTGTGCAGGAAGACTCCCGCTTCGTTGAATGGACCGGTGGCAATGAAAGTCAATTTTACTGGCAGTCTGATGCGCTGGTGGACATTACGCCACTGCGTGACGAAGGTGCTGCGTTGGTTATGATCTTTAAGGTCGACAAGCGTCCAAAGGGTAAGGTTACCCTGCGTATGGACTGCGGTTGGCCCTGTCGTGGTGAGCTGAATATAACCCGTATTATGCGTGCAATCCCCGAGGGGCAGCCAGTGCGTATCGGTGTACCGTTGACATGCTTCGAGAAGGTTGGGGTTAATTTAACCAGAGTTAATTCTCCCTTTGTTCTGGTTTCATCGAAACCATTTGCCCTGACCATTGCCGATGTTCGCCTTACCGCGAAGATCTCCGAGAACTCATTGATCGGATGTGGTTAATACCGATAGTAAGATTGAGTCAGCAAATTTTTGAATTACGCAGCCAGCCCTTACCGGGCTGGTTTGCGTTTCGGCCTTTGTTATTTCTGGGGCATAGAAAAAATCATTGTTCATTGCTACTATCGAGTCCATCGAAAAGTCAGGGGCTAGGGGGCTGTAATGGCGAGTGGTGAGATCGTTGGAAGCTATGTGGCTCCGGTTAAATACGCTGCGGTTATGGGCTATCAACAGGTCTTCCTGAAAGCCGGAAAGGGCATTGAGGGCGATCGTTACTTTTCCGCGACCGGTAAAAACCGATCCAGCTATCAAGGGCAGCCGGATTGGGAAATTACCCTTATCGAAGCAGAGGTTATAGATGCTTTTAACCAGAGCACCGGCCATAAATTTCACCACAGCGATTTCCGCCGCAACTTGGTCACTCAAAATATTCGTCTCAATGCGCTGGTTGGAAAAGAGTTTCAGATAGGCGATATCAGTTTTTACGGTGTGCAACTCTGTGAACCCTGTGCCAAGCTGCAAAGGAGACTCGGAGTGAGAATTCTCCCAGACCTGGTTAACAAAGGCGGCTTGCGCGCCCAGATTCGCAGCAGTGGGGTGATTTCCATGGGGCAGGCCATAACAGCCAGGGAAGATGTTTAAAAGGCTTAAATAGCCGCTTATTGCGCTTTTTGGTCGAGTCTAAAGAATCTTGTCGCATTGGCAGAAGTGGCCACTGCTAGCTGCTCGCTACTCTCCTCGCGAAACTCAGCAATTCCCTCTATTACCCAGGGGAGAAAACTCGGCTCATTGCGTTTTCCCTTTGGCGGCTCGAGCATATTCTTTGGCAGCAGGTAGGGCGCGTCAGTTTCAACCATCAAACGCTCAAGAGGTATATTGCTGACCAGCCGTTGCAGCGTCTCTCCGCGCTTCTTATCGCAAATCCAACCAGTGATGCCTATATGCATATCCAGGTCCAAATAGCCGAACAGAGCCTGTTTAGAGCCAGTAAAGCAATGTGCGACCGCATGGGTCAGCTGATCCCGGTAGCCTTTGAGGATTTGCAGCTGTCGATCGGCGGCATCGCGCTCATGAAGAAACACCGGTAACTGTAACTCAACTGCCAGTTCCAACTGTGCCTCAAAGGCCTTTTCCTGCTCTGCAGGGGTTGAGAAATTGCGATTAAAATCCAGACCCATCTCGCCAATAGCCACAACTTCAGGTCGCGCTGCAAGTTCCCGCAGTATGCGGATAGACTCTGTATTAAGTGTGCTTGCATCGTGGGGATGAATACCCGCTGTTGCATAGAGCATCTCGGGAAACAGTTCGGAATAGTTCTCGCAGAGTGCCAGCACCGCGCGGCTCTCGTCGATAGATGTGCCTGTTAAGACAAGTTTTT
>ERZ1047472.3414-NODE-3414-length-10472-cov-16.272631_pt1 | contig 10472 bp, 2 predicted proteins | sample MGYA00383095_ERZ1047472 | MGnify/ENA primary metagenome ERZ1047472 (study PRJEB29581, sample SAMEA5548365) | metagenome | biome: marine; feature: coastal; material: water | depth 1 m | study: Short-term variability in the microbial, nano- and picoplankton...
ATTATTGGCATCATCACAAACTTCCCCTGCATCTAAGACTCCATTGCCACAAACAGTTTCTATTTCACAGTTGCTAGCGCAGCTGTCACCGTCTAAAGTATTTCCATCGTCACAAACTTCATTTCCCTCCAGAACTCCATCCCCACAAACAGATTCAAATTCACAAGTACTGCTGCACCCGTCGCCATCTGTCGTATTGCCATCATCACAAACTTCCCCTGCATCTAACACTCCATCGCCACAAATACTTAAACTGAAATCACTAATATTGGTTTTGGTATATTTATTTAGATTTAAAAAAGTACTGAATTTGTTTATTGAACCGAATCCTTTTCTTTTTTTTATAACAAGACTTGTTTGGTCATAATTTACAATCGTTGGCACTGCCTTAACCTTATAGAGTGCAGCTATTTTTTTTCCTTCATCGGTTTTAATATTAACGATTTGTATGTTGTAGTTGGCCTTAATGAGTTCTTGAAATTTTTCATTTTGAGCTATTTCTTTTTCCATTTTTGAACAATAGGAGCAATCTGGACTATAAAAAATTATTACTGTTTTTTTTAGGTCAACATCATTTTTAAGGCAGTTTAAAAACCCTTTTGAAGCATGAAGATTTAAAGATGTTATGAGAAGAATAAGTAAAATTCCTATGTTTTTTTTCATCGTACAGGATTAATTAGCTTGTCTTCAATATACGTAATAAATTTTAAAAGAATGAATCTACTGAAAAAAGCAAGCACTTATGGTTTCACTTAAAATCGTATAACGTCCTACTTTTTAAATGTCGTTGCTGTTATTTTTAGTAACTATTAAATAATGGTTTTTATGATTTACATAAATATTTGTGCAAAGGTTGGTACATTTATTTTCTACAAATAAAACAGCATTAGGTTTATAAGCCAATACAAATTTATCTGTGTAATTATCCGTTTCGTAGTTCATACTCGTTTTTTATTCTGATATATCCTAAGAAATACGGGTTGCTTTATTTCTAAAATATGTTCGTAGTTAAATTAGATCTAATAGTATCTATATTACCATGTATGTTATCTTATATCATCGTCATCTTTATTTGGTGCAGTGGTTACGGTATAGTTTTGGTTTGTTTCGTTTGTGCTGCAAGAGTAGGGGAGCCAATTAGGTGTAGCGAAAAGCGAACTCGTTTATAAATTCGAAGAAAAACAGACTAAAAAAACAAAACACAGAGAACGTAAGTTCTCTGTGTTGATCAGTTTTGGGGAATTTTTCATATCATCTTTGCTTTCTTAAAAAAGTAGCAAATATAATTTTTGTCTTTTTTTTGAACAAAGTTTCACTTTTTCTGATTAAAAAGTATTTTTTTGAATCTTTGTTTATGCAAATTTACAAACACAATCGCTTTTATTGTTGTCCGTATCTCACATATTGTAACACATTGTGAACAGCAGCGAACAAATATTAAAATTAAATCATTATTACATTTATTTATTTTCGGCTCAGTAAAGACCTAGTAATTGTCTTTATTTTTAGTTGTTTTATGCAATACAGAAAGATGTTATCTGTGTAAACCTAGTGTTATATATTATTCAATTATAATCTTTTTATTATTTGTGCCTTTGTTGGTGGTTATTTTAGAAATGTAAACCCCTGCTGGTAATCCTGGTTGTAATGCTAGTTGGTAAGAGTCAGCATGCTCATTAATTTTCCAAGTACTAATGGTTTCACCGAGAACATTAAATATTTCTACTTTTTTAATGTCTATGCCATCATCTTTAGTAACTATTAAATCATGGTTGCTGTTGTCTACATAAACACTTGTGTATTGTGTACTTATTTCGTTATCTACAGACAACACAATATTTGGTTTAAAAGCCAGTGCAAATCTATCTGTATAAGTACCGGGTTCTAGAGATAGTTTAGCGCTTTCCTCTGATATTTCATATGAAACACCGGTTACTTTATCTTTTATATAAATATTACTATCAATATTTTTTAGGTCATCTAACGTTATAGAGATGTTAGTAGTGTTTTCTACAACAATTTCTAAAGGCACTTCTATATCTTTAGAAAACGCCTGCACTCCGGCAATTATATAATGATTGTCTTGATTAGGGAATTTCCAATAAAAGTCAGTATTCCCGGTATCAAACATTTCAGAATCATATCCTTTATCATAGGCAAATGAGTTGTTTTCTTTAAAAGAAACTCCAATTTGTCGATGATATGTTTTACCATCGTTGTTGTCTGTAGAGTTCATTCCTAATTTTAGAATAGGCAAATTTTTGTAGTAACCTGCGTTAGCTGATGTGTTTTTTCGTTTTTTCTTACCAGATTTAAAGAAAATAGATAGACCATTGCCATCTTCATCAGTATCGTTGTCTGTTATAAATTCTCTTTGGCTATTATTAAATTTGATAGGTCCACCATTGCCATCCCCCCCAATATAAAAACCTTGTCCTACAGGAATATAAATTCCTGGTGTTTTATAATCGTGTTCGGATACTTGTTGGTAAGCTGCAGTGCTCATAGAGAGGTTTATGGTTGCATACCCGCCTATATAGCTATCTGTATAATGACCTCTATTAGGATCTTTTTCACCCACGTGATCCCAGAAGTACAATGTTCCGTTGATACTACTTAAGTTATCCTGTATAAACTTAAGGGCATTCAGTGAAGAACTAAAAGGATTTCCTAATAAGTAAGATTGATCTGCTCCAACTGCTGTTAGCAATTCACCGTCGTTTGGGCTTCCGGTAAAGGTATAGTTTTGAGCCACTCCAGGGCCTTTAAATATAAATCCATCTGTCGCTTTTATAGCACCGTTTTTTCCCTGGCGAATCCAATTCGACATATTTCCATCGTTACTTGCAAAAGTATATATCCATCTAGTAGATATATTTATAGGAGTACCAATACTACCATCCCAATTCCCAGTAAAGTGAATATCTTTCGCAATATTACCATCCACTTGTCCAACAGTTGCAGTAGCATCTAGAGGGGTTGTACCGTCTTTAAAAGCACTTGCTACCGTATAGGTGGTTTTTGCTGCATTTGTTGTTACAGGAGACGACATGTAATTATACCTGTATACACTTGCTATATCTGAGTTTTGATCGATATAAACTTTACCATCACCCGTAACCTTGGCAGCTCCTTCATGTGTTTGTATGAGCTGGCTTGTACCTATCAAACGTATTTCTGCATTCGTCCCAATGTTTACAATATCTGTAACCACTAATAGTTGGTTGTCTATAGATAGTCTATTACCTGCTGTAATTTCTAATTTATCGGCGTTTAATGGCCCACCACTATGTGTATAGTTCTCATTAATAACAACAGTTCTAGATCTATCTGGTGTTCCGTTGTCCCAATTACCTGCTGTGGTTTTTGTAGGCCCAAAATTATGCACTCCTATCGTTATATTTGTATTTGAAGGAGAACTTGTAATTTCTGACAGCAAAGGATCGTGAGGGTGTCGTTGAAAGTTATTAAAACTTGTGTTTAGAGTATCAGTCTTAAATTCTACCCATTCCTCTGATTTATACGCAGCACTTGGCGCTGTTACTTGGTCTTTACGTACATAGGCAGATTGGTCATATAAACCATTTACTATATCTGTTCTCGTATCCCAAGGAATTTTACTACCTGCCAATCCGCTTCTAGAAATAGTAATAATATCATTTTCAGAGGAAGTTACGGTAATAAATTTAACATCTTCGGATACTTCAGAATTATGACCGATTGAAGATTCTATTGCATCTGTATTACCATCTTTAAATAAATTAATATTTAAAGCATGCGGTACAATAATTTTGTCAGGTGCACTATTACCTATTTCTACGCTTGTACTTGTGCCAACTCTGTAAATCTGGGTTATGATAGGTACACCACAACCATTTTTACTGTTATCTAAAGCATAAGTTTCATAATTACTAGCTATAAACGTATTGCCATTATTTAAAGCATTTTTTATATTGTTAGACATACCATCTGCTCCTACAGGGTCTGCCGTTATATCAATAACAGCATTCTCGGTGTTGTCTGTAATACCATCTGTATCGTTTTCTCCACTACTTTTTAGAACGGTAGGTGTAGCTGCTTCTATGGCATCTGGGCAACCATCGCCGTCACTATCTAAGTCTAATCTATTTTCTATGCCATCGTTGTCTGTATCAATATCAACATTGGTTTGATCGCCTACAACAATTTCTTTAATCTTAAAATTTCCACCATCACGATTTATCATTTCTATTTGAAGAAATTCTGTATTTGCATCTAAGGTATATTCTATTAGATAAACTGTTTCAATTACACTCAGATCACTTTGATCAATGGTATATTCATTCGTACCACCCCCTAAATTGGCAGCACTAGAAGATAATTGTGCGACTCTTAATTGTTTTTCATCGTCATTATTTTTGTTGACATATATTTTAATAGTTGTATCAATAGAAATTTTTCCGTCTGTGGTAGCTCTATTTAAATCAACTATAATATGCGTGTTATTTATAAAGACAACTCCCTTTTCAGTATTATCAATAATAGTATTACTAATTTGATTAATGTTTGATGACCCAATGTTATAGCTGCCAACGATTTCTCCAGAAGAAGCTTCAGGAATATCTGCACCATACTCTTCGGTGTCTAAAATACCATCGTTATCATCGTCTATATCTATAAAATCGTAAATGCCGTCATTGTCAGTATCTAGACAAGCAATCGTATTAGAAGCATCTGTTACGGCTAATTTTGTACCGGTGTATCCGTCGCTATTACCGGTTACTACTCCGTTTGCGTTAACCGTTGTTCCATTTACTTGACCTAGTTTATTAGGGTCTGTAGAAGGTGTAAAACCAGCTTCATTTGCATCGTAACAACCATCGCCGTCGCTATCTGTATTTAAGAAATCTGCATTATCAGACCCTGTGGTGTTAATCGGTATTAACCCTGTACCTGAGCAGCTAGTAACACCTGGTCCTTCATAAGATACTCCATAAATCCGCGCATTAGCATTATACAATTCTATTCTTAAATAGCGCAGGGTTTGCGGGTTGTGATTATGATCAGGATGTGTGTAGGTAATTTCTATTCGACCAGAGGCCGCTGTGATATTAATATTTTGATTCCCGTTTACAGCTCCTCCGGATGCGTTACCCTTTTCAATTTTACCATTTAGAGAAGAAGAAGGATTCATATTCTCAATATATACTGTAAATTCTGTTGCACTAGACAGTTCCTTTTCAAAATCTAAAACGATAACTCTATTGTTATTATTCGTTTCATGTGCGTAAGTATTTACAAAATCACCATCAATTGCACCGTTGAGATTGTCAAAATTTTGATAGGCAAGGGTTAAGTAACTTTCAGCATATTTAACATTATCATTATCCGTTATAGTACAATTATCATCATACATATCTACCAAACCGTCTTCATCTAAGTCTTCTAGATTGTCTGCAATACCATTGTTATCTGTGTCTGCACCACCTGCCTCTAAAAGATCATAAATACCATCGTTGTCTGAGTCTAAGTCTAATTGATTGGGTATGCCATCGCCATCAAAATCGTCATTTCCCTCAAGAGTATCTAAAATACCATCGTTGTCGTCGTCTATATCTATGTAATCTAAGATGTTATCATTGTCAGTATCTAAACAAGCACTAGCATTCGAGGCATTTGTTACGTCTGGTGTTGTACCGGTGTAGCCATCGCTATCGATTACTTTACCGTCTGCGTCAACTCCCGTTCCCTTTACTTGTCCGAGTTTATCAGAATCTTTAGAGGCTGTAAAACGGGCTTCATTTACATCGTAACAACCATCATTATCGCTATCTAAGTCTAAATGATTGGGTATACCATCTTCATCAAAATCACCCGATCCTTCTATCGTATCTAAAATACCATCGTTATCATCGTCTATGTCTACATGATCTTTGAGGCCGTCACCATCTGTATCTGGTATACATTCTGCTACGCGAAACTCTAAGTGGTCTGAAGTACCAGAGCTATCTGAATCTTCAGGTGTTCCATAGCCGTCGCTTCCGGTTACTTTTCCGTCTGCGTCAATTCCCGTGCCGTCTACTATTCCGTTTTCATCTGCATCTGTAAAACCAGCTTCAGCAGCATCATAACACCCATCGCCGTCACTGTCTGTATCTAGAGAGTTAGGTATACCGTCTTCATCAACATCACTAGAACAGTTTGTTGGCGCACTATAAGTTTGTGACCAATCAATTCTATCTATATCGAAGGGTCTGTCTGGTCGTGATCCTCCATGGCTTATCATCATATTAGCTGATGTTATTCCAAAACCGGCGTCACCACTGGAGTGCTTTTGTCCTTGCCAATCGTCATAAGTTGTTGCATTTATATTATCAGTTGTAAGGATATTACCTACATTATACTGCACGATGTTATTAATACCCATTCTAATTTCGTTACCATTCGGAGTGATTTCAAAGAAAACATTCACGTCAAGGAGATCATCTAGTTTAATTGTAGATTGAATTGATGTTTTATATCTACCTTGTTCATCAATGTACCTACCCCAGATGTGTAATTCTTCGGTTGTACCTGACCAAGTGTTAGTAACCTTTTTTTCTATTCTAAAAAATGGCCCATTAAAATTCCAATAGGACAGACCATCACCGTTTAAATAGGTAGTATATATAGGGTCTTTTGGTATTCCGATGTATAACACATTATCGCTGGTAAGTTCTTCATAGGCTTGTATTAAAAATGTTCCGTTGAATACTGTTCTTTGTCCAGCCGCAAAAGCAGCACCAATCTCATAAGATTTGAAGTTTGGCCTTTGTGATTGCATAGATGCCCATGTACTTGGGCTATATTGACTCATGTAAGGATCTAGAGTAGTTATGTTTGATGGTATACTAATTAAAGGACATTCGTCTGTATCTAAAATACCATCGTTATCGTCGTCTAAATCATTAATGTCAGATATACCATCGTTATCGGTGTCTAGCAAGCAAGCATACTTATAGCTTGCCTCAATATAGTCTTGTTCGCCATTTGCATTAATATCTGCCGGTGTGGTGTAGCCATTGTTACCGATTACTTTACCGTCTGCATCAACACTTGTACCGTCTAAAATGCCATCATTATTGGCATCTGTAAAACCGGCTTCATTTACATCGTTACAGCCATCGCCGTCTGAGTCTAAATCTTGGTGATCAGGTATACCATCACCATCTGTGTCTCGTATAAAATCTTCAGCGATATTTATTACAACATAAGGAGATTCCCAGCTATTATGAGGAGTACCTTTTACATGATTATATGCAGGAGGAGCACTAATTGAATCACTGTGATAAGCCTGATTTCGATAATGAGAATCTTCATCAGTACCTCCTACTCCATCACCCATCCATAAGGAGGTAAGAACTCTGGTCGCATTGGAGGTATTAGAGGTATAAGTTAAATTGGTTATATCACTGTCAGCTTGTCTTCTCGTTTGGCCTTCTAAATATGTGGTTTCATGTTGTTTTGGGCGCAAAGCAAACATAGATATCTCATTAGTATCAGGTAGAGGAACATTGTTATTTAGGGTTACAGATCCGTAATAAGCAATTTTACCAATTAAAGGAAATGATCCATAAGTGTTTCCTATACCTACCACTCTATTAATAAAAGGATTATTACTACCATGTACACCACTTGAAGTGGTACTTATTGTTGAGCTCCAAGTTCCTGCTATTTCACTTACATTTCCTTGAACATCTATTTTATATATTTTAAACCTCGAAAAAAAAGTAGGTAAATCAGCAACGTCAGTTCCTCCTGTAGTACCACCATCGTACACAACAGTTATATTTGTCCAAGCATCATGTTGAATTACGTTTGTGCTTTCCCAAGATAAGCTTCCATTTTTTGTAGATCCATAGAAAAAATGTAACTTATTATCTTTAGTGTATAGATTAATTCCATCTCTATCAAATCGAATCCAATCTGAATTTGACCATAACGTCTGTCGCGTTGATGGATTATTGTTAGTTGAACCTAAATTGCCATTCCTTTCATCTTTATACCAGATAGAAGTCATCCAAGGTTGCCCTTTTACAGCGGTATAGTCTGGTGATGTTGGGTTTGTAATCTTATTATTATCGTAAAACATCTCCGAACGTGTCATTGTATTATATCGATCATCTTGCCACAAGAAAAGTCTTGGGTTTTGGTTACCATTAGAGCTCTCTCTATCAGACCTATATGCATTATTGAGTATTGCGGGAAAAGTATTTGGGTTTTGAATTTTCTCGTCTGCGTCTGAAATACCATCGTTGTCATCGTCTAAATCGATGTCGTCTGTTACACCATCGCCATCGGTATCTTGCGTGGTTGTAGCGCTATAGCTTTGGTTGGCTTTCGCTGTTGTGCTATTAGGCAGCCAATTGGGTGCACCAGATTGGAGACTATTTTGTGCGAATGAAGATAAAGAAAATAAAAAGAAGTACAGAGCTACGATGATCTCTGTGTCATTCAGTTTTTGGGGGATCTGCATGTTGGTCTTAAATTTTTGAAAAAAAAGACCAAATATAACATTTATTGATTATATTTTACGCTTTTACTTTTTTTATGAACAAAATTTCACTCTTTTTGATTAAAAAATCCTCTTTTGAATTTTGGCACGTGCAAATTTAACAATGTTATGGTTTTATTTTATGTCGGCATGTCACATATTGTCACATATTTAGCATAGTAGCAGTTAAATATTAAAACTAAAAAGTTATTACAATTATTTATTTTTAGGTTTCTAATTATGTAGAGTTCTTCTTCTTTTTTAGTGGCATAAATTTTTAAAGGGTACATCTTATATAATATCCTTTAGGCTTGTATTGAAGATTAAATTTGGGTTAGTATCAAGACTTTGTGGAGTGGTTCTCTAAAATAGGAGAGCAGCTAGTTCGAAAAGATTTTGCGTCTAAAACTTCGAAATGTGAATTCTCTAGAGAGATTATAATAAAAAAACCAAACCTAAATTTAGGTTTGGTTTTTTTGTGTTAAACAGAAAATTGTTTTCTGTATGAGTAGTGTATGAAAACTTATTCAACTATAATTTTTTTATTATTTGTGCCTTTATTGGTGGTTATTTTAGAAACGTAAACTCCTGCTGGTAATCCCGGTTTTAATTCTAGTAGGTACGATTCCGCATGCTCATTAATTTTCCAAGTACTTATGGTTTTACCGAGAACATTATAAAGTTCTATTTTTTTAATGTCTACATCGTAATCTTTAGTTACTATTAAATGGTGGTTTTTGTTGTCTACATAAATATTGGTAGATATGTTGATAATTTCATGATCTAAAGACAACGCAGCACTTGCCTTAAAGGCCAATGCAAATCTATCTGTGTAAGAACCGGGTTCTAAAGATAAGTTTGCGTTATCTTCAGTTATTTCATGCGAAATACCTGTTGTTCTGTCGATAAGATAAATGTTACTATCAATATTTTTTAGGTCATCTATCATTATTGATATGTCAGTAGTATTTTCTACAACAATTTCTAAAGGCACTTCTATATCTTGAGAGAATGCTTGCACTCCGGCAATTACATAATTTCTCTCGTCTTCGGGGAATTTCCAATAAAAATCGGTCGCACGCGTATCAAACATTTCAGAATCGTATCCATTATCATAGGCAAATGAATTGTTTTCGTGAAAAGAGACACCGATTTGTCGGTGGTATATTTTACCATCATTTTGGTTTAGCGCATTCATTCCTAATTTTACAATTGGCAAACTACCATAGTAGCGTCCATTTGCTGTGGAGTTCTTTTCTTTTTTCTTACCAGACTTAAAGAAAATAGAATTATCATCACCCCCTTGTAAAGAATCTTTGTGTACTTCCCCAACAAATTCTCTTTGGCTATTGTTAAATGCGATAGTTCTAACATTGGTGCCAACAATATCGTCTTTACCAACAACATAGAATCCTTGTCCTACAGGAATATACGTACCTGGCGTTTTAAATTTTCGTAACACCGCAACTGCATCTGCGTCAGAATTATCTTGTTCAGGAGTATATTCATAAGTTTGATAAGTTGCTACACTTGTTGATAGGTTTATGGTTGAATAACCGCCTATGTAGCTATCTGTATAATGACCTCTAGTAGGATCTTTTTCTCCTACATGATCCCAAAAATATAATGTACCTACGATGCTATTTCGGTTATCATGGAGAAATTTTAGTCCATTCAGCGCAGAGCTAAAAGGGTTACCTAATAAGTAAGATTGATTTTTTCCTACTGCTGTTTCCAATTCACCGTCGTTAGGGCTTCCGGCAAAGGTGTAGTTTTGTGCTACTCCAGGGCCTTTAAATATAAATCCATCAGTTACATTTATTTCACCGTTTTTTCCTTGGCGAATCCAATTCGAGATATGTCCTTCATCAGGTTCAAACGTGTATATCCAACGAGTTGATATGTAAGGGCTACCATTTTCAATTTTACCGTCCCAGTTACCTGTAAAATTCAAGTCTTT
>ERZ1047472.3418-NODE-3418-length-10455-cov-5.456538_pt1 | contig 10455 bp, 9 predicted proteins | sample MGYA00383095_ERZ1047472 | MGnify/ENA primary metagenome ERZ1047472 (study PRJEB29581, sample SAMEA5548365) | metagenome | biome: marine; feature: coastal; material: water | depth 1 m | study: Short-term variability in the microbial, nano- and picoplankton...
TCAAATTTGAGGACTTGGCAAAAGGGTAAACGAAAGCTTGTACTGGTAGGCGTTAATAAGCCAAATACTATTGATGCTGAAATGATTCAAAAACTTGTAAATGACCCCTCTGTCATCGTACTTACAGAAACGACTTCAAACTTGCACCATCCTCGATTTTTCCCCTTTATTGATCAATTGATTACCCCTCTTGATCCTGTAGGACTTAAAGCGTTGCAACCTGATATATTATTAACTTTTGGCGGTTTGATTATTTCCAAAAGAATCAAAGCATTTTTGAGAACTTATAAACCAAAGCACCATTGGCATGTAGACCCTAACAATGCCAATGACACGTTTTTTAGTCTTTCAAAACATTTTAAGTGTAATCCTAGTATATTTTTGAATCAATTGTATAAATCGATTGCTTTAACACCAAGTACTTATTTTGAATTTTGGCAGGCCGTTAAATATAAGCGTCTTAAAGCCCATCATTCGTATTTAAGCACCATACCATTTTGTGATTTCAAAGCATTTGAATTGATATCTACTGCCATTCCAAAGTCTTACATGGTACAATCCGCAAACAGCTCTGTCATACGTTATTTGCAATTGTTTGAATTTGATAGTTCTATTACCTTGTTTTGTAATAGAGGCACTAGTGGCATTGATGGTTCTACAAGTACTGCTGTTGGCGCCGCTATTGTTTCAGAACTTCCCACCTTAATTATATCAGGAGACTTGAGTTTCTTCTATGACGCGAATGGGTTGTGGAACAAGTACATCCCCAATAATTTTAAAATGATAATTATCAATAACGATGGGGGTGGTATTTTTAGAATTTTACCTGGAAATGACGATTCAAAACTCTTTAAGACTTATTTCGAAACCAAACACGGTCGCAGTGCTGAGGGATTGGCAAAAGATTTTAGATTTGATTATCATACTGCAAATTCAGTAGAAAGCTTATCAAAAGCTTTAACTGTATTTTTTAAGGCATCAAACTCACCTCAATTGTTAGAGGTTTTCACCCCCTCCGAAGATAATAGTAAAATTTTATTGGCTTACTTTGATGCCCTTAAATAATTTTATAAAAACCGTGACTTTTTGAATTATTCTGTGTCTATTGTTTCTGAAAGGCTTTTTTGAGCCTATTATTTATGTAACATAACCCAAACACTATGAATAAAAGAGAAGAATTGATTGAAAAATATGCCACAGATTTAAAAACAAAATGCAAAATTAATCCTGAAATGGATTTGTTAACAAAGGTTACTATTGCTTGTGGACCATCCATTTACAACAAAGATGCCAGTACTGTTTCGGCTTCTGATCCATCAGAAATTAAAACCATAAGAAACAATTTTTTAATTAAGAAATTGGGTCTCCATGATACCCCAGATCTCAATACTGCTGTCAATACAGTGATAGATGTTTACGGCCAGTCTAATCGCAATAAATACCGAGCAGTGGTTTATTATTTATTGACCAAACATTTTGGTAAAGAGTCGGTATTTCAGAATTAGATTCTTAAGAAAAGACCACTGTTTTGTTTCCGTAAACCAATACTTTTTGGTCGATATGGTGCTTGACAGCATTTGCCAGTACGATTTTTTCTAAATCCCGTCCTTTGGCAATTAAATTTTTGATACTGTGTGCATGTGAAACGCGAACGACGTCTTGCTCAATAATAGGACCTGCATCCAATTCAGCGGTAACATAATGGGAGGTTGCCCCAATAATTTTTACTCCGCGTTTAAACGCGGAGTGATAGGGCTTTGCACCAATAAATGCGGGTAAAAATGAATGGTGAATGTTGATGATTTTAAAGGGGTAAACTGCGATAATATCCTTTGGTATGATTTGCATATAGCGTGCCAGCACGATGAAATCAATATTGTATTTTTTTAATAATTCAAGATGTCGTAGCTGGGCTTTATCGCTGGTTTCGGCTGAGGTTGGAACGTGAAAAAATGGGATATCAAAGCTATCTGCAATGGGCTCTAAGTCTTTGTGGTTACTTACAATGAAAGGAATATCAACTTTTAACTCTCCAGATTTAAATCGCCCTAAAATATCATATAAGCAATGGTCGTATTTTGACACAAATAGCGCCATTTTTAAAACGGAATCAGAGTCGTAAAGTTTCCAATCCATTTGGAATTTATGAGCTACAACCGTGTTAAAAGATTTCACAAAATCTTCTTTTTGAATTTCGACATTGTTTAATGTGCATTCGAGTCTCATAAAAAACACCCCTTCTTGGTGGTCTACGTGTTGGTCCACATAAGTGATATTTCCATCGCATTTCAAAATGAAATTTGTGGTCGCCGCAATGATTCCAGACTGGTCTTTACAATTTATTAGAAGAATAAATTTTTTCATCCCTGCAAAATTAGTAAAAACTTTAACTTTCTGAAGGCTTTTCGAAAGTAATTATTAGAAGGAATATGCTTACCTTTGCATAATGATTGAGATCGGTCGTTATAACGCTTTAAGAATCTTAAGAGATACAGATCCAGGCTTGTTTTTGGGAGATTCAGAAGACAATGAAGTATTGCTGCCCAATCGCTATGTTCCTGATGCTTTTGAAATCGACGATGTACTTGAGGTTTTCGTTTATTTAGACAATGAAGAACGCTTGGTTGCCGTTACTGATGCCCCTTACATTCAAAAGGGTGAATTTGCGCTACTTCGTTGCAATGCTGTAAATGAATATGGTGCCTTTTTAGATTGGGGCTTGGTCAAAGAGTTATTCTGTCCGTTTAAAGAGCAAGCTTTTAAAATGAAAAAAGGAGGTTGGTATTTGGTCCATTGTTATTTAGATGAAAAGACAGATCGGCTCGTGGCCTCCAGTAAAACAAACCGCTTTCTTGACAATTCAGAACTGAGTGTTCAGCTCTACGATGAAGTGGATTTAATTGTCTCACATCCTTCTGAATTAGGCATGAATGTCATTGTGAATAACTGTCATTTAGGACTGATTTTCAAAGATGCAATTTTTAAAGACCTGAGTATTGGCGACAGATTAAAAGGCATTGTTAAAAAAATTAGGCCTGGCAATAAAATTGATGTCAGTCTTCAGAAAATGGGCTATAGAAATATTGAACCCACTGCCAAGGCATTATTAGACTTAATAACTGATCATAACGGATTTTTAAATGTTACTGACAAATCCGCCCCAGAAGCCATAAAGTCAGTTGCGCAAATGAGTAAAAAGAGTTTTAAAAAAGCAGTAGGCGCCTTATACAAAAAGCGACTCATCCGCTTGGAATCTGATGGAATTTATTTAAAATAAAGCTATGAGTGCTATCAACTGGAAAACAGCCCTGAATTTTGAAGACATTACATACAAAAAGTGTAAAGGTGTAGCCCGGATTGCTTTCAACAGACCGGACGTTCGCAATGCTTTTAGACCCCAAACAACTTTTGAGTTGTTAAAAGCCTTTCAAGACGCCAATGAAGACACTTCTATTGGAGTTGTTTTGTTAAGTGCTGAAGGTCCTTCATCAAAAGATGGTATATATTCCTTCTGCAGTGGTGGAGATCAAAAATCAAGAGGGGATGAGGGCTATGTTGGTAAAGATGGCTATCACCGTCTAAATATATTAGAAGTTCAACGCCTGATTCGCTTTATGCCCAAAGCTGTTATTGCAGTTGTCCCTGGTTGGGCTGTTGGAGGTGGTCACAGCTTACATGTAGTTTGTGATTTAACACTTGCTAGTAAAGAACACGCCATTTTTAAACAAACAGATGCCGATGTCACCAGTTTCGACGGTGGATACGGCTCGGCCTATTTGGCTAAAATGGTTGGTCAAAAGAAAGCTCGAGAAATATTCTTTTTGGGACGAAATTACAGCGCTCAAGAGGCATACGAAATGGGCATGGTCAATGCGGTTATTCCCCATGATGAGCTTGAAGTTACCGCTTTTAAGTGGGCACAAGAAATTTTACAGAAATCCCCAATTTCGATTAAAATGCTAAAGTTTGCCATGAATCTAACGGATGATGGTATGGTTGGGCAGCAAGTTTTTGCTGGTGAGGCTACACGATTGGCTTACATGACAGATGAGGCCAAAGAAGGACGCGATGCGTTTTTGGAAAAGCGGCCTCCCAATTTTAATAAAAAATGGATTCCTTAAGATGGCAACTTTAAAGACTTGGATATCTGCATCACGGCTAAGAACGCTACCACTCTCAATTTCTGGTGCATTGGTCGGGTCTAGCTATGCTTATTTTCTAGGTTTTTTTGACGGTTTGATTTTTACACTCATTATTTTAACCACCCTAAGCTTTCAAATATTGTCCAATTTGGCAAATGATTATGGTGATGGCATCAAAGGTACCGACAATCATTCTCGTATTGGCCCTGAAAGAGCAATACAGAGTGGTGCTGTCACCCCGAAGCAAATGCGACTTGCAGTTATTTTAAACACCCTCATAAGCATTGGCTTAGCCATTGCATTGATTTGGTTTTCTTTTGGCGTTACGCATCAAATTACTTCCATAATCTTTTTAATCTTAGGAGGTCTATCAATATGGGCAGCAATTTCTTATACAGTTGGTAATGCTGCTTATGGCTATAGAGCCTTAGGAGATTTGATGGTATTTTTGTTTTTTGGATTGTTGAGTGTTTTTGGCACTTTCTTTTTATTTTCAAAGCAAATTGATATTAGGCTCTTGTTACCTGCCTCTGCAGTTGGACTTTTAAGTGCCGCTGTTTTGAATCTAAACAATATGCGAGATTTAGAGTCTGATAAAAAATCAAATAAATATACCCTTGCAGGTTATATGGGGCGTAAAAATTCTAAGATATACCATTTTTTATTGATTCTATCAGCGATCGGGCTTATGATTGCGTTTCAAAGTATTATGTCTTTTTCTTATTTAATGCTTTTCAGTTGGGTTGCTTTTGCGCCGCTATTGATTCATCTAAAAATTGTCTATGGTATCAAAAATCCAAAGCGATTTGACCCTCATCTTAAGTTGGTGGCCCTATCAACATTTGCGATGTCTCTATTGTTCGCTTCTGTACTGGTGATTGAACAATTGCAACAACTTTCCTAACGAATAATGAAGGCTACCTTTTTTAAATACCAACTGCAGTTTAAACAAGCTAGTGGTACCTCCAGAGGGGTGCTAACCTCCAAGGACACTTGGTTTCTTGAGATACAAGATGCCAATCAAATGGGTATTGGTGAGTGTGGCATGTTTAGAGGCTTGAGCTGTGATGATCGACCCGACTTCGCAGATAAACTGGATTGGGTTTGTGAAAATATCAAATTAGGTCAAGAAGCCCTGTTGGAAGAATTGTCAGAATTCCCAGCCATTCAATTTGGTTTGGAAACCGCCTTTTTAGATTTAAACGCCGATAAATCTTTTGTTTTATTTCCTTCAAAATTCACAGAAGGGCAAGCAGAAATTCCAATCAATGGTTTGGTTTGGATGGGAAATATAGATTTTATGAAATCTCAAATTCATTCAAAAATTGCTTCTGGTTTTGATTGTATAAAGATTAAGATTGGTGCCCTCGATTTTGATACTGAATTCAAACTACTTCAATCCATTAGACAAGAATATGACGCCAATACCATAGAAATTCGTGTTGATGCCAATGGTGCCTTTTCGACGGATGAAGCACTAGACAAATTAAAACGTCTTTCCGATTTACAACTACATTCCATAGAGCAACCCATTAGCTCAGGCCAAATTGAAGCCATGGCTGAGCTTTGTGCAAATTCACCTTTGCCAATTGCATTGGATGAAGAATTAATTGGGATTCATGATGTAACAAAACGCAATTATCTGCTACAAACAATAAATCCCCAATTCATCATACTAAAACCGACACTTGTTGGTGGTTTTTCTGGTAGTCAGTCCTGGATTGATTTGGCAGAATCCCATTCGATAGGGTGGTGGATAACAAGTGCTTTAGAAAGCAACGTTGGTTTAAATGCCATTGCACAATGGACTTACCAATTGGACGTACATCGTCCGCAAGGATTGGGTACAGGAGCCTTGTTTACCAATAACTTGGTCTCACCCTTGAAAATAATAAATGGAAGGTTGTCATATGATCCTTCGAATAAATGGAAATTAAATTTATAAATTATGTATATAAAACAGGCTTTTAAAATAGAAAATGATTGGTGGCTTTACATTGTTGGATTTCTCATTGTTGTTGTAGGAATTGTTTTGGGTCAAATTCCATTGACCATCGCGATTGTTATGGAATCACTAGGAAACGACTCCGTGGCTGCTATTGATGACCCTTATGAGTTGATGGGAGTATTGGATTCAAATTTAAGTTTATTTCTAATGTTATTGACCTATGCAGGAGGCTTAGTAGCAGTATTTTTTACTGTCAAGTTCATACATAAACAAGGCTTGGTCAGTTTGACCACCTCAAGAGAGAAAATTGACTGGGGTCGGTTTTGGTTTGCATTTATATTTTGGGGTGCCATTACCATTGGTTTTATTGGCGTAGAGTATTTTTCTAACCCCGAAAATTATGAGTTTAATTTTCAATTGGTTCCATTTTTAATTCTTGTCTTGATTGCCGCTCTCTTAATTCCTTTGCAAACGAGTTTTGAGGAGTATCTGTTTAGAGGCTATTGGATGCAAGGTTTGGGTATTTTGGCAAAAAACCGCTGGGTTCCATTGGTATTAACATCAGTAGTTTTTGGTGCAATGCATTTGGCTAATCCCGAAATTGAAAAGCTAGGTTACATTCTTTTGGTTCATTACATTGGAACTGGTTTCTTACTGGGCATTATGACATTGATGGACGAAGGTTTGGAACTCGCTTTAGGATTTCATGCTGCTAATAATTTAGTGGCTTCGTTATTAATCACTGCCGATTGGACTGCTTTTCAAACCAATTCTATATTTAAAGATATTTCCGAGCCAACAATGGCTGGTTTTGAAGTATTTATCCCTGTTTTTATTGTTTACCCTGTAGTTTTATACGTATTTTCAAAAAAATACAATTGGTCTGATTGGAAAGAAAAATTATTTGGTAAGGTAGTCAATGATTAATTAGCGTTCATTTGGAATACACGTCTAATCATAATACACCCCATACGTCCTTTGAGATCAATGGTCGACGCTACAATGCTAAATCCATAAAAACCTTAGCATTCAATCACGTGGCCAATGGTTCACAAAATGAAATTCAACTTGGAAACTTCATTCTCGAATGGGTAAACGACATTGATTTTATTGCCATACAAACATCCGGAACCACATCAACTCCAAAAGTAATTCGTATTCCCAAAGCTTCGTTTATTAATTCTGCGAAAGCAACCGCAACTTTTTTTGGCTTAGATGCTGGAGATTCAGCGCTTTGTTGTTTGCCGTTTTCTTTTATCGCTGGTAAAATGATGTTTGTTCGCGCTTGGGTTTTAGGTTTAAAATTAGACATCATTGAACCTTCATCATATCCCTTGGAGCATTTATCTGAAAAGTTTTATGATTTTTCAGCCATGGTGCCCCTACAACTTCAAAATTCAATTTCAAAAATCAATCAAATCAAAACCCTTTTGGTGGGCGGTGCCAGTGTATCAGAGGCATTGGCTTTAAAATTAAAGGGGCACACCACAACTGTATTTGAAACCTTTGGAATGACCGAAACGGTGAGTCATATTGCGGCTAAGAACTTGTCATTGGGGGAATCTTTTTTTGAGGTTTTACCAGGAATCGAAGTCACTCAGGACGAGCGGGACTGTCTTGTCGTTTCAGCTCCTCAACTTAGCACTAAAACATTAACCACTAACGATGTGGTTTCAATTGTTTCGGACACTGCTTTTAAATGGTTGGGTCGCTATGATAATGTCATCAATTCGGGCGGGGTAAAAATTTATCCGGAGCGGCTTGAGAAAGAACTTCAAAAACAACTTAAAGTTCGGTTTTTTATTGCCGCTTTAACGGATGAAACCCTCGGTCAAAAGGTGGTGTTGATTATTGAAGGGGAAGTAAAGGAAATAGAGCTTGATTGGCATCAAATAGATCCCATAAAACGCCCCAAAAACATTTATTTCGTTCCTGTTTTTTCAGAAACACGCTCCGGGAAAATACAACGTCAAAAAACATTAGAGTTGTTAAACTTGAATCAGCCCTAAATTGAAATTTTTTTCAATTGGAGCGTGATTGGCTGCCTCAATACCCATGCTGATCCAGTTGCGTGTTTCCAATGGGTCAATTACTGCATCGGTCCAAAGTCGGGCAGCTGCATAGTAGGGGGAGACCTGCGCATCGTATTTTTCCTTGATATTGGAAAGCAATTCAGCTTCTTGTTGTTCTGTGATTTTTTGCCCTTGTTTTTTAAGAGCTGCAGTTTCAATTTGTAATAACACTTTAGAAGCACTGTTGCCACTCATTACCGCAAGTTCAGCACTTGGCCATGCGACAATCAGTCTTGGATCATAGGCTTTGCCACACATGGCGTAATTTCCAGCCCCGTAACTGTTTCCAATGATCACAGTAAATTTAGGTACCACAGAGTTGCTGACGGCATTAACCATCTTAGCACCGTCTTTGATGATGCCACTATGTTCACTTTTACTGCCCACCATAAATCCGGTTACGTCTTGTAAAAACACCAGTGGAATTTTTTTCTGATTACAATTCGCTATAAAACGGGTTGCCTTATCAGCACTGTCGTTGTAAATGACCCCACCAAATTGCATTTCACCACTTTTAGTTTTTACCAACTTACGTTGATTTGCAACAATTCCAACAGCCCAACCATCGATGCGTACATAAGCTGTGATGATTGTTTTACCATAGCCTGCTTTGTATTCTTCAAATTCAGACTTATCAACCAAGCGTTTGATAATTTCATAGGTATCGTACTGGTCCGCTCTAGAGTGGGGAAGAATCCCAAATATAGCGTCTGGGTTTTCTTTTGGTTTAGCCGCCTTTTCACGATTGAATCCTGCAGTTTGAGCCGCTCCAATTTTAGCCATAATGGCTTTTATTTTATCCAGCGCATCTTTATCATTTTTGGCTTTGTAATCTGTAACGCCACTAATTTCACAATGGGTGGTGGCACCTCCAAGGGTTTCGTTGTCAATGTTTTCTCCTATTGCTGCCTTGACCAAATAACTGCCTGCAAGAAAAATACTGGCTGTTTTATCCACAATGATAGCCTCATCACTCATAATAGGTAAATAGGCCCCTCCAGCCACGCAACTGCCCATAATGGCTGAAATTTGTGTAATACCCATGCTACTCATTTGGGCATTGTTTCTAAATATACGTCCAAAATGCTCTTTATCAGGGAATATTTCGTCTTGCATAGGTAAATAAACGCCTGCAGAGTCCACCAGGTAAAGTATGGGAAGTTTATTCTCAATGGCAATTTCTTGGGCTCTCAAATTCTTTTTAGCGGTAATGGGAAACCAGGCGCCAGCTTTTACAGTGGCATCATTGGCGACAATAACACATAGGCGTCCAGAAACGTGGCCTATTTTAACAACCACCCCTGCAGATGGACAGCCACCGTGTTTAGCATACATGTCCTCACCAGCAAAAGCACCTATTTCGAGAGCTTTAGATTTGGGGTCTAAAAGGTAGTCAATTCGTTCCCGTGCGGTCATTTTACCCTTGGCATGTTGTTTTTTAATTTTTGCAGTGCCACCTCCACGTTTCACTTTTACAAAGCGCTTCCGCAAGTCTGATAAAAGTAATTTGTTCTGGTCTTCGTTTTTATTGAAGTTTAGGTCCATGCCGTGTTGTCTTTGAAGCAAAAGTAACAAATATCTTCAGTTCATTGATTTTGTTTAACGAAGATTTACAATTCTAATTTTTAACGCCAATAAAGAAATAAGTTTCGGCGATAAACTAATCCTCTAAAAGTGGTCTTTCAATTTCTTCTGAAGTAATATTTAAATTGGAGTTCCCTGATGAAATTTTGATAACATCCTTGTCTATTTTTTTGAATTCCTTAGTACTGTTATTGTAATGGCCCACAGCAATGCCTAAAGTGTTGCCCAGTTTGTCGTGATAGGTTTTATAAGCATTTAAATGGTTGGAGAGCTTACCAACATTTTTTAAAATATCATTAATTGAATCTTCAACTTTTAAATTATGTAATGCCTTGACCGTTATTTGTAGCATTGGAAATAAGCTCATAGGCGAAACAATCATAACTTTTTTTGTATAGGCGTAAGACACCAAATCGCGTTGATTGATTTTTAAAGTTCCAACTCTACTGTTTAATAAATCTTGATACAAACCATCTGCAGGAATGAACATATAAGCGTAGTCAGTTGTGTTTTCATTCGGTCTGATGTACTTGGCGGTTTCATCAATTCTTCCTTTGATATCCGATTTGAATTTCTTTTCCAAAGCCGCCAATTCATCTTTATTCGCGCATTCAATCATCTTGTTATAATTGTCAAGTGAGAATTTTGCGTCGATTGGAATGATATATTGCCCCACTCTAACTATGGCATCTACAGCCTCGTTATTTTG
>ERZ1047472.3419-NODE-3419-length-10454-cov-21.599769_pt1 | contig 10454 bp, 3 predicted proteins | sample MGYA00383095_ERZ1047472 | MGnify/ENA primary metagenome ERZ1047472 (study PRJEB29581, sample SAMEA5548365) | metagenome | biome: marine; feature: coastal; material: water | depth 1 m | study: Short-term variability in the microbial, nano- and picoplankton...
CAGAGTAGCGTCGCAACTAGGAATGAGTGCTCAAGCGGAAGCCCAAGCAAAAGCGGATCAAACTGGTGCCATAACAGGTATGTTTGGATCACTAGCGTCTATCGGCGGTAGTTTAATAAAGTAGTGATTAAAAAATAAGAAATGGAAAACAACTTAAATCAAAACCTTTTTTTACAGCAGTTTAATAAAAGTGATGCTATAGCTTATAGTCAAAGTTTTACATCAAGCACTAGCGATTATAACTTTCAGCTTTTAGACAACGCTTATAGAAATACTGGTAGAATTTACGCTAAACTAAAGTTAGCTATAGACTCTAATAGATGTCAAGATGAAACTTGTGCTCTTGAATTAGCTGAGATCAAGCATCTACAGGAAGCACCACAAGCTTCTTTGGATTTCTTATCTTCACTTTTAGCTGAGTTAAGTGTAACTGACGACTCAAATTTTGATCCTAACAACAACTTTAAATACACTGCTGCGAATAGCGTAATGACAGCTAAACCAGGTTTCTCTAAGTCTGACGGTTATAACGTATATTTAGACTTACTACCAAACGGAGCTCAGCAAATTGCTTTCATAGGACCTGCTTTTGAAGAGCCGTTGGTTATAAATAGTACAGCTTTAAACGCTTTAAACGAATCTAACACTTCTTTAGTAGTGCAAACGCCAGACGTGTCTAAAGACATGTTGAGACTTCTAACTGAAGTCGGTATATTCTCACCTGATATGGTTAGTGAAGACGGACAACTTTCAGCCGGAGCTAAAATAACTGAAGAGTATGTAATTATGAATCCTGATGGAACTCCTGATTATGCGATCATAGATGTAGGTGGTGGTAAGGGTAGAAATACACTTAAATACGACATCGATAAAATAGATAAAAAAGCATCTCCGTTTATAAACGCTGAGGTTGCTGGTTTAATGAGCTCTGAGCAAGACGCGGTTGCAGCTTGGAACGTTTATATATCTAAAGGCACAAGTGTTGAAGAGGACGATCAGATGGCTCAGAACGCTAACGCTGGCGATACTTCTTGGAGCTACACAGAAGATTTGCCACTTATGCAAGATAAAAAAGTTTTATTTGAAAAGAAATATAAAGAATACTTTATGAATAATTATCTGAAACAATTTACTACGAACCAATTACCTACGGTTCAGGCAGACGCTGCGGTGTTTGATTTAGCTGAAGCTAAGAAAGCTAAAGCTCAAAAGTTTATTGACGATAATAACCTATAAATTTAATTAAATGACATTACTAGAATATGTACAGTCACTTCAAGACCAAGGAGCAACGGATATAGCTGCTAAAGTTAAAAAGTGGAAGGAAGAAAACGAATACAAAGCTCCAGAAGTTAGTAGTGAAGCAAAGATAAACCCTGCTGCGGCCCAAATGGGTGCAGCTGTAGCAGGGAAGAAAATGAAAGCGTCCAACAAAACGTTTTCAGATTCGGTTTCAATTTTTGGAAATGGAAAGTCTCAATATCAAGAAGGTGATTTTAGTAAGAACTATAAAGATACGTTTGGAGAGTCTATAGAAGATTCTAATAAACGTCAGAAAAAAAGAGAAGAATACGAAGCTGAGATAGATAAGTTAAGTAAAGTTTCTAACCAAGGAATAACACACTCTGCTAATAACTATGATTACAAATGGGATATAGACGATGAGGGTGTTTTAGAGTATTATACCAAGCCCACTGGTTCTGAAGACTGGATAGACCTTGTTGCTAATTCTAGTTCAGATGATGGATCTGTAGCTTTAGCCGCGGTTCAAGTTGAGCTTGGCCATAGAGACGACTATACTGTAGATGAGCTTTTGGAAATGAACAAAAAGCAAGAAGTTTCTACACAAGATTTTGACCCTAATAGAGAGGGAACTCAGTCTTTTGATGACATGTTAATTTTTAATTATGCTGAGCAAGAAATGCTTAGAAACATGGACATTAAAGATAGAGAAGTATATATAGCAGAGGCTAAAGTTAGATTGGATCAAATAGAGTTTGATGAAGCTATGAAAGATCCGGATAACAAGAAGTTACTTGATGATTTAAGATCTAAAAGAGGCAACTATGAAGTAGAAAAAGCTGAAATACAGAAAAAAATTGACTCATTACCTTCTGGTGAAATATCTAAACTAGAAGAGTACGAGCAAGAATTAGTAGATTTAGAAGAAAAATTTAGTGACGCTGCTATACTTAGAGATAATTCTATAAGATCTGTACTAGATAAAAGAATTAATGAAATGCAACCTGAAATACAGGGATTAGCTTACGAATCTGCTATAATTAAAGAGCAAGAAGAACCTTCGTTATTAAACTTAGCTGGAGATGTACTTAAAAAAGCTACAGGACCTAGCAGCCTAGGTAATTTTGTTACTAAAATAGTAGGAGATATTGCGTCACCAGTAGACGAGGCTTTAATTATGCAACAAGAGTTTTACGAGGAAGCTAAGTTGAAATATGCTAAGAAAAACGGATTAGATGTTAGTGAAGTAACTAATGATCAAGTTAGGAGTTTAGTAGAGCAAAAATATATAGAATATTACACTCAAAAAGAAACTGAAAAAATTTATACTGAATTAGCAGATTCCGATGCTCCAATATTTTATGGCGTAAAAAGCCTTAAAGATTTATTTGGAGACACTAGTGAAGAGAAGAACGCGAAACTAACAGCTGTAGCTGAAAAACTAGACGTAAGAAAAGAATTATTAAAAGTTGATTTAGCTAATAAGAAACTAAGCCTAAATGTTATAGAATCGCTTGGTATTACAACTCAGACCTATAAAACCGAAGAAGAAGCAGAAGCCGCCAGAGAGAAACTAAGAATATTAAACATTGACACTAAGGCTAATTATAATATAATAAACAATACATATGACGGGTTAAGCAACAAGGTTAAGTCATCTAGTGATGCTGAATTGTTTTCTGATTTATATTCTAGAAACTATGGTATTGTTCCGAGACTTGCTGGATCTTTTGCTTCTAGTGGTCTAGATTTATTTGTCAACGGTGTAACTGAAGCTTTGACTAGATACGGCATAACAGATGTTGCTATGAGTGTTGGAAATCCTTTCATAGCAATGCCCAACCTAAGAGCTAAATTAAGCGGGGGAAAAACATTTGGAAGATTAGGAGTAGATAAGTTTGCTGGCTCAGTTGATGAACTTGTTACTGAAATAAACGACCAATTAGCTTTACCTAAAAGCTTTGACGAGCTCGAAAGCGGTGGTGATTGGGCGAGGTATTTAGCTAGAACAGCTGGAGAGCAATTACCTATATACGCTGTCTTAGCCACTACAGGAGGTGCTGGATTAGGTATTATTGGATTAGCTACTGCTGGTAGTAAGTTTAGAGAGATGCAAAAAGAAATAGACTTTTTTGGCGCAGAATACAGTTCACTTCAGATGTATGGGGCAGCTACTTTAACAGGTGCTTCAGCTGTAGCTACAGAGTATGTCACACAGGGTTTACTTGGTCGTTTAAGAAGCTCTTATAAATATAGCGCAGGTTTTAAAGTTGGTTGGAAAGAGGGTCTTAGAAATATAGGCTCAAGCATAAAAAAGTGGGGTATTGACATGGCCGAAGAGGTTCCAAGTGAAATACTAGACACCATAGTAGGAAACGTTTCAGACAGATACATATTAGGTAAAAAAGACGTAAATATTTTTGATGGCGTCAAAGAAACCGCGTTTAGCACCTTGTGGACCGCTGGTATAATGATGAGAGCTCCACTTATTGGTCATCAATTAGCTGCTCCGTTCAGAACTAAGCTATCTATGCAGACTATAGGTGAAAACACTTTGAAGATAAAAGATTTATCTGAGTCTTTAAAAAACCCAGATTTAAGTGTACAAGCGGCTCAAAATATACAATCCGAGATAAACACCCTTGTTGAGGCTAACATGCAAGCGCTGAAAACTGATTTAGCTAGAATAGATAAGTTAACAGACGAAGAAAAAAGCTTGCTTTTAACAAATAAGGCTAAAGAATATGAATTAGTTAGATCTATAGAAAAAACAGCTAATGACAAAACTATAGATGAAAAAACTAGAAAAATATTAATACAAGGCTATTCAAATACTCTTTCTGAGTTAAAAAATAATTCAGCTAAAGTACTAGCGCCTTACATATTAGCAGAAAATAAAGAAAAAAACTTACCTACAATAGAAAAAAGTATTGAGAACGTTCAGAAAGTAACTAAAGAAACTTTGGGCGAAGATATAAATGTTGTAGATGATATGAGTAAATTTACTGAAGAGACTGGACAACCTGCGTTTGTAGACGCTTTTGTTGATCCTAAAACTAACAAGATATACATTAATAAAGAGTGGGCGGCGAGTGTAGGAGCTGTCACTGCAGCTGAGCACGAGCTTTTGCATAAAATTCAAAAGTCTTTATTCGACACTAACCCGACTAAAGCTGTTGAGATAGTAAAAGACTTTCAAAAAACACTAAGTGAAACTGAATTAGATTTAGTTCAGCAGAGAATAGATAAAAACTATCGCTACGAATTAGATAGTGGCGGTAATTTAGTGTTAGATAAAAAAGGTAATAAGATAGAGAAACCTTTTGAGGAGTACGCAGAGGAATATTTTAATATATTTTCTGATCTTGTAGGTAAGAAAGAGATAGGTTTTACGGATAATCTAGGTGAGAATTTACTTAGGTTTCTCAATAAAGTTAAAAACAAAATATTCCCGCCTTCCGCTGGTTTTACAAACCTAGAATTTAAAAGCGGTAGAGATGCGTATAACTTTATAAAAGATTATAATAAAAACATAAAGAAAGGTAAAGTTTCTGAAAGAGCTTCAGAGTTAATTAAAAAAGGCGCAAAAACAACCAGTAAGCAGTCAAAGCCGTCTATCACTAAAAGAGCAGCTGAATATGTAGGGCTTGTAAAAGAAGGAGTTCTTACTAATGAAGATTTAGTTAATATTATAAACTCACCATCTTCAAAGCCAAATGACAAGTTTGGCGCTATAGATGCTATAGTTGAAAGCAATTGGCCTGTTATAAGCAACGCTATAAAATTCAACCCAACAGGTAGTATACCAATTGAAGCGGTTAAAACAGCGGTTACTGAGCAAATGCAAGGTATATTTCCTGGTAGAAAAAAAGAATTATTTAAAGACTTTGACGCAAGTAGAGACAATAAAGCTACTACTATTTTAGGTCCAAAGTTTCTTGGTATGAGACAAGCTGAAATACTTGAAAGAGCAAAACAAATAGGTGGAACTACCAGCGAAGGAACCAGCACTGATTCTGCGCAGGCAAAACAAATAGTTGACACTTCAGCTAAAAAATCAAAGGCTTCTGTTAAAGAAACTAAAATTGCTAAAAAACCTACTGAAACAACAGAGTTCTCTAGAGCTCTGCTAGAAAACGTAAGCTTTGAAACACAGAAAGAATTAGAAGATGCTATTTCCAAAGCTATAGAAGACGCGTTTAAAGGTCAATTAATAACAAGGTTTGGACAGACTAGAGATATACCTAAAAAAGTAGCAGATATTTACGGGGAGCTGTTTGGTATAAACCCTCAAACTATAACTGATAAAACTAGAAACTATCAAAACTATGACGCAGCAGGTTTAACGACAGCTAAACAGTTTTTACTTAAAAACGCTACGCAAGATTTTTCTCGTTTGCCACTAACTAAAGATGGATTTGGTAAAGGTACTTTTTTACCTAGAAACGTAATGAAAGCTCTTTACACTGATGGTGTTTTAACAGGTGGATTAAAAGACTATATAGAGCTTTTAAGACAAAAACCAGTAAAACCTATATACAGAGATGCTTTAGGTCAAACAATAAGAGGTTTATTGAACTTACATATTAGAAACCGTATGTTTGAAACCTTAGTACCTACTACACCTAAAAGAATACAAGGAGGCGCTAAGTTCAGCGTTACCTCTACAGGTGTAGAAGAAAATAAAAAACAAATAACCAAAGCACAAGCAGCGGAGGCGTTAGTTTTTAGAGGTAAGAATCAAGAGCTTACTATGGAAAAAGTTCAAGATCTTGTATCTGGTAAAAATTGGTCTGAACTCACTAGAAAAGAGCAAGTTGGTCAAGTTGTTGAAGCTATAAAAGTTTTAAACGAAGAACTAGGTTTTAATATAGCAACCTCTGTAAACTTAATAGAGAGAGGAGATCCGGACAAAGCTGGAAGTAAAAAACAATTATACATAACAGATTTAAGTGCAACTTTAAACAATAAAAATATATCAGCTAAGCGCAAAGCTGAGATCCAAACACAAATTGAAAATGGTGAGTTAATAAATCTTAGCACTATAAAAGATAAAAGTAAAATATCTTTAACAAATAGTGACGCAGCAAGAACGCAAACTACTCCAACTGGAAAAAACAAAACTAAAGAGCAAAGTGTTAAATCTAGAATTGATATTAATTTATCGAATATAAAAAATATTACTAAAGCTAAAGAAGATGTTTTTTTAAACCTATTGAAAGTTATTAATAAAAACCCTAGCCTTTTAGGTGCTATTAATTCTTTGCTATACAAGGTAAACAATAATGCTGGTGCTTTTAGAAACTTAGGTACTTTAATAGGTATGATACAGCAAAAAGGTTATAATCAAAACATTACTGTTGGGGAACATGTTCTTCAATATAACGAAATGATCAACTTATTAGAGGTGGCTGGAATAACTATGGATCCCGCTGGTTTTAAAGACATGTCTAAATGGCTAGCAGAGTCTTATATTCAAGTGCAAAGCACTAATAACACAAAGGCAGATGGTAAAAAAATAGGTAGTAGATCTGGATCTGGAATTGCTATACAAGAAAACAACTACCCTGCTGGGTCTAAAAATTTATTTACTAATAAAAATAATTTACCAGCTTGGAACGCTAAAGTGAGTATGCTGCCTGAATTGCAACAACAAATAGTAGAAGCTGTAAATGGAGAAAGAGCTTGGAAAGACGTTGGAAGCTCTTTGTCTAAGTATTTTAGCTCATATGGGTACTATAACGCAAACACCTTTAAGATAGGTGATGCTAATGGTAACTTGGTTCCAATAGCCGATATTTGGGGTGTTAAAGTCCCTAAAAAATATCAAGCTACAGACTCAAGTGGTAACTCTATTTTTCCTGACGTAGTAGAGAAACAAGCTGAAATATTAAGTCAAACTCTTCTCAAACAAATAACAATTGCTGAAGGTCAAAAACAAGTAGATGCTTTTATTTCAACTCTTGCACAGGGGAAGTCAATGGCTTCTAAACGTGACAGCGATTTAATACCTGATGCTATAAAATATGACAGACCTATAACTGTACAAACAGCTATAAATGCTTTAGAGAAAACCGACAAGTCTTTAGAACTTGCTAGAAAACTAGATCAACCTGTTAAAAAGATTAGAGTATTTGATTTTGATGATACATTGGCTAGAACTAAAAGTAATGTATTGTATACAATGCCTGATGGAACTACTGGTAAAATAGATGCTGCTACATTTGCTAAAGAAGCGGGTAACATGGAAGCTGAAGGAGCTCAATGGGATTTCTCTGAGTTTAGCAAAGTAATGCAAGGAAGTAAAGGACCACTATTGGATGTAGCTAAAATTATAGCAGACAAGCGTGGAACTAAAGATGTATTTGTTTTAACAGCAAGACCTGCAGATGCGGCTGGACCAATTAAAGAATTCTTAGCTAGTATGGGATTAGATATTCCACTTGCTAATATAACTGGTTTAGGTGATGGTGCTCCAGAAGCTAAAGCTGGGTGGATTATGGGTAAAGCAGCTGAAGGTTATAACGACTTTTATTTCGCAGACGATCACACAGGAAATGTTAAAGCGGTTAAAGATGTATTAAGTCAAATAGATGTTAAATCAAAGGTTCAATTAGCTAAATTTAGTAAAACATCTACCTTTAATACTATCGTAAATGATATGATTGAGGATTCATCTGGTATTGAAACTTACAAAAAGTACTCTGCTGCAAGAGCTAAAACAGTTGGTGCAAACAAAGGTAAGTATGCTTTTCTTATTCCACCATCCGCTGAAGACTTCACGGGCTTACTATATAAGATGATAGGTAAAGGTAAAAAAGGAGATGCTCAAATGGCTTTCTTGAAAACAAACTTACTTGATACTTATAATAGAGCTGAGTCTGCAGTTACGCAAGCTAAGATATCTGCTGCAAATGATTTTGTAGCTTTAAAAACAAAACTAAAAACACTACCTAAGACTTTAAGTAAGGAAACCGGTATTGGTAAATTCACTTACTCTCACGCAGTACGTGTTGCTGCTTGGACTAGACAAGGTATGACCGTGCCTGGTCTTTCTAAAAGAGATGTTAAAGAATTAAATGACTTTGTAAATAAAGACGCTAAATTAACAGTTTTTACTGACGAGCTTATTAAAATACAAAAAGGTAAAGAATATCCAAAGCCTGGTAAAGACTGGTTAGGTGGTAATATCACAACAGATATTATAGGTGGTATTAACAAAGTTAACAGAGCTGAATATCAGCAAGAGTGGAGAGAGAACATCGAAATTATATTCTCTGAAGACAATATGAATAAGATGGAAGCTGCATATGGAACTAGATGGCGTGAAGCTATGGAAGATTCTATACGTAGAATGAAGTCTGGTAGCAATAGACCGATCGGAGGTAACAGAGTAACAGAAGGATTACTTAACTGGTTAAACAACTCTGTTGGTGCTGTAATGTTCTTAAATACAAGATCTGCATTGCTACAAACTATATCTGCGGTAAACTTTATAAACTTAGGTGATAATAATATAATAAAGGCAGGAAGAGCGTTTGCAAATCAAAAACAATTTTGGGGTGATTTTATGACGCTTATGAATTCTGATTACTTAGTAGAACGTAGAAACGGTCTTAAGATCAATGTAAGTGAATCTGAAATTGCTGATGCTGTAAGAGAATCTAAGAACAAACCTAAAGCAGCTATTGCTTTCTTGCTTAGTAAAGGTTTTGTTATGACTAGATTTGCTGATAGCTTTGCTATTGCATCTGGTGGTTCTACTTTTTATAGAAATAGATTAGAAGCTTTAAAGAAACAAGGTTTAAGTGATGCCGATGCTACACAACAAGCTTTTGAAGATTTTAAAGCTATAGCGGAAGAAAACCAACAGTCTAGTTCACCTAGTAAAATTAGCCAACAACAAGCTTCTGCTGCTGGTCGTGTGATACTTGCTTGGGCAAACACTCCAATGCAATATGCTCGTATACAAAAACGTGCTGCTCAGGATCTTATAAATAAACGTGGCGACTGGAAAAGTAACGTATCTAAAATAGTTTACTACGGTGCTATTCAGAATTTAATATTTAACTCACTACAGCAAGCTGTGTTTGCTTTAGGATTTGGAGATGACGAAGAAGAAACTGACGAAGCAAAAGCTCAGAAAAGAAACGATAAAGCTTACAAAGTTGTTAATGGAATGATTGATTCTCAGTTAAGAGGCTTAGGTGTATTTGGAACTGCAAGTGTAGCTCTTAAAAATACTTTAATGACTCTTTATGAAGAGCATGGCAAGAAAAGTTCTAAATACGAAAACGCAATAGCTGACTTACTAAGCTTTTCACCACCTCTTGGATCTAAAATAGGTAAAATAACTGGAGGTCTTAGAAGTGCTAGTTGGAATAAAAAAGATATGAAAGAAAAAGGTTTCAGCTTAGACAACCCAGCTTATATGGCAGGTGCTCAAGTTGTAACTGGTCTTACAAATGTTCCACTTGATAGAGTCGCTAAGAAAATAAACAACTTAAGAGGTATTGTCAATGAAAGATCTGCTCTTTGGCAAAAAGTTGCTTTAGGTCTTGGTTGGTCAACTTGGGATGTAGGTCTTGGGTATTACGGAGGTTTTGATAAAGAAAAGCCGCTAACACCTCAGCAACAATTAAAGCTAGAGGTTGATACAATGAAGAAGGACACTAATAAACCTGATCAAGTTAAAACATTACTAGATTTTGGCTTAACTAAAAAGCAAATTAGAGAGCTTAAAAACGAAAACAATAGAGTTAAAAAAATATTAGAACTACAAAAAACTAAAAAATAATGGCAAAAATAAACCCTAAAACAGCTAAAGCTATGTACGAGGCTGGTATGAAAGGCAATAAAGACAAGATAGCTAAAGAAACTTACGGTGAGTTTGGTTTCGACACTTTAACATACGACCAGCAGCAAGAGGTTTATAAAAAATATCCTAAACTACAGAAAACAGGATCTGATAAAGGTTCTGACTTTGAAAAAAACCCAATTAATATGAAATCATCATTTAAACTCCCTCACCAAAGCCCTGCACAATTTAAAGGAGCAAACTCATCTAACTCAAAGTGTTGGAAAGGTTACAAAAAAGTAGGTACAAAACCTTCACCTAGCGGAACTGGAGAAACTGTTAACGATTGTGAAAAAATTTAAAATGAGCATAACAGATATTAAGATATACGCAATGAATGCTGGAGCATTAGGCG
>ERZ1047472.3420-NODE-3420-length-10451-cov-6.360042_pt1 | contig 10451 bp, 6 predicted proteins | sample MGYA00383095_ERZ1047472 | MGnify/ENA primary metagenome ERZ1047472 (study PRJEB29581, sample SAMEA5548365) | metagenome | biome: marine; feature: coastal; material: water | depth 1 m | study: Short-term variability in the microbial, nano- and picoplankton...
GGACGTGTTAGCTCTGGTGCTAATTATCCATTTGGTGGTGTTACACAGCCAGGAACTTTTCCTGCATCAATAGAAAACCTTGAATTAAAATGGGAAGAATCTGAACAAACCAATATTGGTTTCGATCTTACAATGTTCGATAACAAGGTTAGTCTTATTGCAGATGCTTACATTAAAAAGACGAATGATTTACTTCTAAATGCACCATTACCAACAGCTACTGGTTTTGATAATGCGATTAGAAATATTGGTGAAATTCAAAATAAAGGAATTGAGTTTGCTTTAAACACTACAAACATTGAAACCGAAAATTTAACATGGAATACAGGGTTTAATATTTCATTCAATAAAAACGAGGTTATTAGTCTTGTTGGACAAGAATTACTTCAAGGCGGAATAACAGGTGGTAGAGGAGAAGCTAGTTTAGTGAGAGAAGGAGAACCACTTGGCACTTTGTATGGCTATATTTTTGGTGGCGTTGATCCTGCAACAGGTGATGCTTACTACATAGATAAAGATGGAAATTCAACATTTACACCAAATCCAGAAGATAGAACAATAATTGGTGACGCTAATCCCGATTTCTTTTATGGCTTTACTAATAATTTAAAATATAAAGGTTTTGGTTTATTCGTTTTTCTTCAAGGTTCTCAAGGTAATGATATGTTAAATGTAACAAGAATTGACACCGAAGGTATGATTGACCCAAAAAATCAATCAACTGCAGTACTAAATAGATGGAGACAACCTGGAGACATTACTAATATTCCAAGAGCAAGTTTTGGAAATAGTGATAATTCAAGAGTATCAACACGCTTTATTGAAGACGCTTCTTATTTAAGATTTAAAACCATAACCTTAAGTTATGATTTACCACAACCTGTATTAGATAAACTAGGGATAACAGCATTTAAAATTTATGGTACTGGAGAAAACATATTTACCATAACTGATTATTCAGGATTTGATCCAGAAGTAAATGCTTTTGGAGGAAGCAATACTGTACAAGGTATAGATTTCGGAACCTACCCACAAACAAGAAATTTAATTTTAGGTTTAAACGTAACCTTTTAAAATTATAGCTATGAAAATATATAGAACAATAATTTACGCATTACTCTTAACTGTAACCTTCGGTTGTGATGACTATTTAGATCTTCAGCCTATTTCAGAAGAGACAAGTGGTAATGCTTATGAAACTGCAAGCCAAATAGAAGCAGCACTTGTTGGTGCTTACGAGTCGTTTCAATCTTCAGAATATTATGTTTGGGATAATTTATTATTTCAAGATGTACGTTCAGATAATTGCTATGCAGGTGGCGACAATCCAGAGATTTTTCAGTTAGATTATATAGATATTGCACCAACGCATTCAAGATTATTTACACACTGGTCAAACATTTATAATGCCATTTCCAAAGCCAATTTAGTTATTGAACGTGTAGATGTTATAAATGATCCTTTACTAACTGATGAACGCAGAAGTCAAATAAAAGGTGAGGCTATCTTTTTACGCTCATATCACTATTTTACATTAGTAAAATTATGGGGAGGCGTACCGTTAATTACCAATACAATAACTTCTACCGAAGCCGAAGATATTAATATCCCTAGGTCTTCAACTGAAGCTGTTTATGCCCAAATCACTACAGATTTAGAGTTTGCAGCAACATTATTACCAGACACCTATGGTAATGATGCGAGTATCAATAAAGCTAGAGCAACATCTGGTGCAGCACATGCATTAGCAGCCAAGGCTTATGCACAACAACCAAATCCAGATTATGGAGCAGTATTAAATCATATACAAGCTGTTGAGAGTAGCAGTGCAAACTATCAATTAATACCATATAGTCAGCTATTTAGTGGTAATAACTATAATAATGCAGAATCTATTATTGAAATACAATATCTAGGTGGAAACGAAGGGAATTTTGGACCACAATTATTATTACCGCCATCTATAAGCGGTGATTCATGGAGGAAATTCGTAACACCATCTGTAGATTTAGTGAATGCTTTTGATTCTGAAGGTGATACTGTTAGAAAAAATGCAGCAATTTTATTTGAGTCGGTGCAATGGGTCGATGAGTTTTGGGGTAATAGTCAAGGAACATCGATTCCATTCAGCTACAAGTGGAAAAATGCAAATGGTTTTGCAAGTGCAGATAACACCTATCTTATAAGATATGGAGATATAGTTTTACTTAAAGCTGAAGCTTTAAATGAAACGAATCAACTTCAAACAGCCATTAATGAAGTAAACAAAATACGTCTTAGAGCAGAACTACCAGATTTAACGGATGCTCAAAGTAACTCTCAACAAGTATTACGAGAAACTATACTTAAAGAACGTCGATTAGAATTATTCCAAGAAGGGCAACGATGGGATGATCTTGCCAGATACAATGTATTAGTCTCTACAATGAATAACCTAGTTGAAATAGATTTAAGAACAGGCAATCAAGTTAATTATAATATGACTGAGGCAAAAAAACTATTACCAATTCCTCAGCAAGAATTAGATAGAAACCCAAATTTAGTTCAAAATCCACTTTAAAACTATAGCTATGAAAACAAAGAATTTATTTATAGTATTATTTTGCATAATTTTTAGCTTCACATTCAATTCTTGTGAAACTGAAAATAACCTAGACCCAGAAGGGCAATGGGAATTAAGTGCACCAGTAATTTTAACACCTACAACAGACCAAAGTATTGTCTTAGACCAAGATACACCTAGCGAGTCTGTTACTTTTAGTTGGGAGCCAGCTGTATCATCAGAAGGCTATGCAGTAACTTACGAAGTGTTAATGGTGCCAGCAGGAACAACAGATTTTTCTGCACCAATTTTTACATCAGAATCATCTAATAACGGAACTAATACATCCTTATCCATAAGTTATGAAGCATTAGACCAAGCATTAGCTTTTTCTGGGTTTCCGGCTAATGAAGTAGCGCAAATAACCTTTGCAATAAAAGCAAATAGCTTAAGTAAATCGAGTCAATCTACTTCAAACATAAGTATAATGCGTTTTGAAGATGAAGGATTACCACAATCACTTTATATATCTGGAACAGCAACAGAAAATAATAATGATTTATCACAGGCTATTGCTCTAAGACGATTAAATGATAGCAATGGCTCACTATCCAATACATACGAAGTTTACACAAGTCTTATTGCAGGCGAAACCTATAAATTTTATAGTGAACGTTCATTGCCAGCTTTAGAGTTTGGTGGGAGTGATGGTAATATTGTTTCATTTGGAGATGCAATAGTGGCTAACGGTTCTGGACAATTTAGAATAAAAGTAGATTTAGATAACAATACTTATGAGCTACTTCAAATAAACTTTTGGAGTATGGTAGGCACGCCAATTAATGGTGGTTGGGGCGGAGACGAACCATTAGATTACCAAGGTAATGGAATTTGGAAAGCATCAATAAATCTATTAAATACTGGTGGATTTGTATTTAGAGCCAATGGAGATTGGGGTTATTTATTAAAGCGCGTTGTTGGAACGCCAAACACACTTGTTTTAGAAGGTGATGCAGGTAATCAAGGAGTGTCTTTTGAAGATGTACCAAACAATCAAACGGGATTATATTTTGTTACTCTAGACCTGTCTGCAGAAAATTACACCTATTCTTTTGAAGTAGATGATACAGTTGTAGAACCTATAGACACGCCAGCTCAATTGTTTTTGTTTGAAAATGGAAGTATGGTTGAAGAGTTTTCATTAAATGGTGATGCATTCAGTTCTAATCGATTTATTCCTATGCAAGCGAGTAACAACTATACTTTAAATAGTGCTGCTGATGGTAATGGTATTTCATATTCGATTAATGGTCTATTAGCAGATAGTGTTACACCAGATGGCGATTTGGTATCAGATGCATTAACACTAGTAGAAACTAGCAATTCATTTTCATTAATCTCCGATAGAGCACTGAGATTTAATATTGATTTTAGCGTGCCAGAGGTTACTTGGACGTATTATAATTTCAAACTATTCCACTGGCAGATTTGGGATGAGAGAGAAGAGATCCCAATGACTTACAGTCATCCAAACACATTTACTGTAACTGCAAATCTTACATCAGGTTCAGACAGCAAATTTATTAGCCCATGGGATTTTGATTTAGGTAGTGATAATCCTGCGTCATTAACAGGTAACCTTATCAATTCTGGCGGTTCAAACCTTCTTAATATTAATACAGATGGATCTTATACAGTAACTATGATCCTCAACGATGATTATCAGTCTGGAACCTATGAGTTTGCTCAATAATTAAACAACAATTTAGTATGAAATCCTTAAATAGATATAATTTGAAATTTTATTTAATTATTACTCTTATATGCGCTTTACAAGCCTGTAATGATGACGAAACTGTAACGAATCCACCACCTGAAGTTGCGGATGTCAATGTTGGTTTTTTTCTAACCTCGCCAAATGAAGCCAATTTATTAGCTCAAATTACTACAGGAATATTTCCATTAGCAGCAAACAACAACTTTACCATAAATGTTTCTGAAAGTACAAGCTATCAAGAAATGGATGGGTTCGGTTACTCATTAACTGGTGGAAGTGCCATGCTAATTAATAATATGTCGTCGTCTTCACGTGCAGAATTATTAGGAGAACTTTTTGGTACAGGCGAAAACGGTATAGGTGTTAGTTATTTAAGAATTAGTATTGGTTCATCAGATTTGGATGAAAATACGTTTAGCTACAATGATTTGCCAAGTGGTCAAACCGATGAAAACCTTGATAATTTTTCGTTAAATCCAGACATGGTAAATCTTGTTCCTGTTTTAAAAGAAATTTTAGCAATTAACCCTAATATAAAAATACTAGGTACTCCTTGGTCTGCACCAACATGGATGAAAAGTAATGGTTCAACCATTGGAGGAGAATTGCAACCGCAATATTATGACACTTATGCTAACTACTTTGTGAAGTACATCCAAGGTATGGCAGCAGAAGGTATTACAATTGATGCTATTACTATTCAAAATGAGCCTGAAAACCCATACAATAACCCGAGTATGGTTATGACTGCAGAGCAACAAAAAACCTTTATTCGTGATCATTTAGGACCTACTTTTCAAGCAGAAAATGTTACAACTAAAATTATATTGTTCGACCATAATTTAGACAATCCAGATTATCCTATTTCAATATTAAACGATGCTTCAGCAAAAAGTTATGTTGATGGTTCTGCATTTCACTTGTATGCAGGTCAAATAGATAATATGTCGCTTGTTCGCAATGCGCATCCAGATAAAAATGTCTATTTCACAGAACAGTGGATCCAAGCACCAGGAGATTTTTATTCAGATATCCGTTGGCATGTTAGAGAACTTATGGTAGGCGCACCAAGAAATTGGAGTAAAAATGTATTACAATGGAATTTAGCAGCTAATCCTAATAGCGACCCACATACAGATGGTGGTTGTACAGAATGTCTTGGAGCAATTACTATTGATGGTAATAATGTGCAAAGAAATTCTGGGTATTATATTATTGCGCATTCTTCAAAATTTGTTCCGGTAGGTTCTGTAAGAATAGAATCTAATACCTCTTTTGAATTTCCAAATGTAGCTTATAAAACACCAGATAATAAAATTGTTGTCGTTGTTTTAAACAATTCAGATGTACAAAAATCACTAAATATTAACGTGCCAACAAAACCAATATCTGTAACCATGCCTGCAGGTTCAGTAGCAACCTTTATTTGGTAATTAAAATTATAAGAAATGATTAAAAACTGTTTTTATATACTATTAATAATTATCTCTTTGTCGTCTTGTAAGCATAACGAGACCAGTAAAGATTTAGCAATTAATAACGAAAGTGTAACTAAAGAAAAAACGAGTTTATTAGGTAAAGAGGTGCGTGTTTATACTACAGCTGAAAATACTGATAAAAGATTGTCTACAGACTCTAAAAAAACGTTTACAAAAGCAAATCAACCTTTAGAGACCGAAGTCGCAATTTTTGTAAATCCAGAAAAGCAATTCCAAGAATATTTAGGTATTGGTGGTGCAATCACTGATGCATCAGCAGAGGTGTTTTCTAAACTAAGTGAAGCTAAACAAGAAGAGCTTTTAAAAGCTTATTTCTCTGAAGAAGGTATTAATTATAATATCATAAGAACGAGTATTCATAGTAGTGATTTTGGTTTAGGAAGTCATACGTATATAGAAGAAGGCGATAAGGAACTCAAAACGTTTTCTATTGAAATGGATAAAGTAAAGCGCATACCTATGATAAAGCGCGCCCAAGCACTAATTAATGATGATTTGGTGTTTTACGCAAGTCCTTGGAGTCCGCCGTCATTTATGAAATCAAATAAACAAATGCTTCAAGGAGGTAAATTATTGCCAGAGTATTATCAAACTTGGGCTGATTATTTTGTGAAGTTTATTGAAGCTTATGAAGCTGAAGGTATTCCTGTTTGGGGAGTAACGATACAGAATGAGCCAATGGCAACACAACGTTGGGAATCTTGTATTTATTCAGCAGAAGAAGAACGTGATTTTTTAAAATATAACCTTGGTCCAACATTTGAAAAAAATGGATTTGGAGATAAGAACATTGTAGTTTGGGACCATAATAGAGATTTAATATCTCATAGAGCCAATACTATTTTTGAAGACCCTGAAGCTATGAAATATGCTTGGGGAATTGGTTTTCATTGGTATGAAACATGGACAGGAGGAGAGCCTAAATACGATAACTTAAAAAATATTAATGAGTCTTTTCCTGATATGAATTTGTTATTCACAGAAGGTTGTCAAGAAAAGTTCGACCCAACACAATACGAGCGTTGGTCTAACGCAGAACGTTATGGAAATTCGATGATCAATGATTTTAATAGTGGTACTGTAGGTTGGACAGACTGGAATATCTTATTAAATGAAAAAGGAGGACCAAATCACGTACAGAATTTTTGCTTTGCGCCTATACATGCAGACACTCAAAATAACGAACTTATATATACACCAACGTATTATTACATAGGACATTTTTCAAAATTTATAAAGCCCAAAGCCAAACGTATAAGTACAACGATGAGCAGAAGTACAATTGAAAGCACATCTTTTCAAAATCCAGATGGGCAAATTGTAACTGTAGTAATGAATAAAACAGATGAACCTATCTACTACAAATTACTTGTCGGTGGTAATGAAATTAAAAACAAAATATTGCCTCATGCAATGCAAACACTAATTTATTAACTAAAAATTCTTTTATTATGAAAAAAAATTACTTTATCGGATTATTGACATTAGCAATGCTATTGTCGTTTCAAGGGTTTTCACAAGTAGATGTTACCATTAGAGTAGATATGTCTGCAGAGACTGTAAGTGCTGATGGTGTACATGTAGCTGGTACAATCAACGGTTGGTCGCCAGATGCAACAATGCTTGTAGAGGAAGGCTCAACTGGCATTTATGCCGTAACTGTTCAATTAAATGAAGGGTGGCATCGTTACAAATTTTTAAATGGAAATGCTTGGGGAACAAATGAAACAGCAAGTTACCCATGTGCACCAACAAATGGTGATAGATATATGTATATTAATAATTCTGGTGTAGATGTTATATTAGAGCCAGTTCCTTTTAATGGTTGTAATGCAGCAGGAACAGGTTTTGAGTTAACATTTAATGTAGATATGGCTAGTGAAGGTACTATTGCAGCAGGTAATGTACATATGGCTGGATGGCTTACAGATTGGAATGCAGAAGTATTATCCTTACCAGATGCTACAGGAGACATTCATAGCGGAACCTTACGTTTACCAACACCAGCAGATTACCCAATTACATTTGAGTATAAGTATTTAAGTGCTTCTGGTTGGGGAAATGAAGAATCCCCAGGACCAGACGCTACATGTCCCTCAGTTACAGGTAATAATAGATTAGTTACTGTAGCTAATTCTGGAGAGAATGTATATGATGTGTTTAATGCATGTAATTATGTTTTAAATATAGAATATTTTACAGCTAATTCATTAAAAACTGTATATAATAAAACAAATAGACTATTGAATTTCTTTAGCGAAGGATTTAATAATGAAATATCACAAATCCAAGTATTTGATATTACTGGTAAATCTATTAATACTATAGAGGGTAATAATACGTATATTAACGATTTAGAAATCGATTTTCAAAGCCAAGCTAACGGTCTTTATTTTGTAAGAGTAGAAAGCAATGGTAAGCAATTGGTTAAGAAAGTCATGGTTTATTAAAATAAAAATTATTAGTGATTATAAAGCCAATAGAACCTTTTTTCTATTTAGTAACACTTATTTTTTTAAGCTGTAACAATGAAACTAACCATATAGCAGGTGAAATTTCAAAACAAACCTTTATTGAAACCAAAGTTGATTCTTTAATGCAATTAATGACTATCGAAGAAAAGATAGGACAGATGAATCAATATAATGGTTTTTGGGATATTACTGGACCTTCGCCTAAATCTGGTGACGCTTCTAAAAAATATGAGCATTTAAAAAAAGGTTATGTTGGCTCAATGCTAAATGTAACAGGTGCAGAAGAAGTAAAAACAGTTCAAAAAATAGCTGTTGAAGAAACCAGATTGGGTATTCCGTTAATTATTGGTTTTGATGTCATTCACGGTTATAAAACATTAAGCCCTATACCTTTAGCTGAAGCAGCAAGTTGGGATTTAAAAGCCATAAAGAAATCGGCGCAAGTAGCTGCTAAAGAAGCTGACATTTTAAATGATAATTGGGAATTGACTTGGATTGAAACCGGGTTATACAATTTAGATGACTGTAAAAATGTTGGAAATAAAACTTATTTTATTGTATGTTATGTAAAGGAGTTTAGAGATTCTAGAGAAGCATTATCAAAACAGTTGTTGAGTAGTGAAAATTCCGAGGGTGAAACTAGACAAGAAGAGATTCCACTTAATATTGCTTTTGAAAAGGAGGGGGAATATAATGATTCTGCTTGGGATAAAATGATGAATGGAAATTATAAAGAAGCCCTTGATGACATAAATAAATCGATAAAATACTTTTCCGATGAGTCTAATAATGATACAGCAGCAATGATATACTTTCATTTAAAGGACTATAAAAACGCTTTAAAGCATGCTAATGTTTCGGTAAAAATGAATGATTCTGGAATCCCTAGTCCTGAGCACTTATTTACTAGAGCAAAAATTTTGGTTAAGCTAGGAAAAACAGCTAAGGCTATAAAGGATCTTGAGGATGCTCTATATTGGGAGGATGACTGGTATGATGGTTACGAAGACGCTAAAAAACTTCTTAAAGAAATTATTAAAATCAAATTATAACAAATGTCTATTGAGAAATTTAAGTCACTATTTTTATAGTTTTAATTACAGTAGAATACCCTTAGATAAATTACACAAATCACAAATAATGCCTTGGAGCCAAAAGGAGTAAAGTCGAACTATTTTGGTGAGGATTTAGTAGAATTAGCTCGAAATTAATTTATTGTTTCTCAATAGGACTCGGATTTAAAACACTTTATTGTCACTTCTACCTGTCTCACTGCTTCCACCTCATTAAACGACTGTAAACGCCGTTATACGACGTTAAGCGGCTTCACTAGGGCTTCACCTCTTTTTATTTTAATGCAAAAAAAATAGATAAACTTAGAAGGGGAGAGGTATAGGGTTCAGTTCTTTGATCGATTACTTTAAGTTTTTTTAGAAATATTCTTTCCTATTTTTTAAATTAATTATAAATATATTATTTTAGTCAATCACAATCTAATTAGTATGTCGAGTTATATAAAGTTATTATTGAGTCCCTTTATATTAATCTCACCTCTTTTAGGTCTGTCCCAAAACTTCAATTATTTACCAACCTCAACAACTGGGCTTGTAATTTATCATGAACACTACTCATTATCTTATTCAGAGCATATTATCGTTATCCATTTTTATAAAAATAAATAATTGATTCTAATTAAAAAAGCCACTAAATGCGTGGCTTTTTTGTGTTTAGTAACTTTAAGTTGTAATAAGGACTGCATTCTACTTTAAAATAAAACATAAAAAAGACTGTCTTTTCAAACAGCCTTTAAAATTTAAAACTAGATTAATACCTATTTTTTGATCACTCTTTTCATTGTTGTGTTATTAATGTTTAGCATGTAAACACCTGTTTTCAAGTTGCTAGCGTCAATATTGACTTTCAGCTCATTAGCCGTTTGTTCTAATACTTTTTGCCCTAATAGATTAAAAAGTGTTAGAGTCTTAATTATTCTTGAAGACTCAATTGTCCATTTAGAAGCTGTTGGATTTGGATAAACACTCACTTTATTTAAAACCGTAGAATCAAGCCCTAATGTTTCCACCACATTAACTGTTCTTGTAACTTGCACTGCGGCATTACCAGCTGCATCACTTACATCATAGGTTACTGTATACTCG
>ERZ1047472.3423-NODE-3423-length-10441-cov-5.676295_pt1 | contig 10441 bp, 9 predicted proteins | sample MGYA00383095_ERZ1047472 | MGnify/ENA primary metagenome ERZ1047472 (study PRJEB29581, sample SAMEA5548365) | metagenome | biome: marine; feature: coastal; material: water | depth 1 m | study: Short-term variability in the microbial, nano- and picoplankton...
AAAAAGTCCCGCCGTTAGGCGAGACTTCATTGTAAATTGGCGGTCCGGACGGGACAACCAAATACGTTTGTGTCTTTTTTCTAAAATTACTTAAACCCTTATTAACATTGAATTATAAGCTCATTCATAACAAGACGAAGCAAAGCAAAATAAATGTAGAGAAAGTTTTACTGTATACGGGACTGTATACAAAACTCAAATCACTATCTTTGTAAAGCAATTTAATTGCCTTCTATTATGACAACCAAATTTCTTCTTCGCAATGCGAAGGCAACAACTAAAACACCTATTAACGTAAGAATAGCTTGGAAAACTAATTCAATGCTTTTCAGTACTGGCGAAAAGGTACACCCCAATTTTTTTCTTGCTGACAATGCAGCCAACATAAACACCCGAATAAGTACCAATTACAAAAACTCGGATAAACTTAACAAAGCGATTAATAACAAGCGATATTTTTTAAAAGAATGCTTCGACAACTACGTTTCAAATTATGGTTTTGAACCTTTAACAAGTGCCGACTTTAAGAATTTTATTCAAGATGAAAAGAAACGTATTGCAGAAGTAACAAGGCTAAAAAAGGAAGATGAACTAAGAGCAGCGGCAAAAAAAGTTACCCTTTATAAAGCTATTGATGCTAAGGCTGACAAGGAAGAAAAGCGACTACTTGCAGAAGGTAAAGCAGCTGGAAAGAGTAGTGTCGTATACCACTACAAGCGATTAAAAGCAATTATTCAAAACTTCGACCAAGAACGTGAAGAAATCACAACCTTTGAAAACATAAGTATGGATTGGTACTATTCTTTTAATGACTATTTAAACGACCGAGACTATACACCCAACTATAAAGGCAAATTAATTAAGAACATCAAAGCGGTTATGAATTTAGGCTTAGAAGAAGGCTATTCAATAAATACAGTACATAAAAATGAAGATTTTAAAAAGGAAGGTGAAGCAACTCACAAAGTATACTTGAACGAAGCAGAAATTGAACACCTTTTTGAATTTGATTTTAGCAATGAAAATGAACTAACAATAGCACGTGACTGGCTTGTTTTAGGGTGCACTACAAGTCTAAGAATTTCGGACCAAAAGCGAATTAATAAGGATTGCATAATAACGACCATTGTAGACACTTATAACAAAGGAATAAGAACTGACATCGAAAAGAAATTCATTCGTATAGTGACGACCAAGACAAAGAAAGAAGTAGACATACCGCTGAATGAACAACCACTTGCAATACTTGAAAAACACAACTACGACTTACCAAAGCTATACGACCAAAAGTATAACAAGTTAGTAAAGAAAGTGTGTGAAATAGCTGGAATAAATGGCATTGAAAAGTTTACAAAAAAGGAAGGCAATAAAGAAGTAAAGTATGAAGTACCTAAGTACGAACTAATTTCGAGCCACACCGGAAGAAGGAGCTATGCCACTAACCTATACAAACAAGGTTTCCCAACAATCTCAATAATGGCTATAACCGGACATTCTAAAGTGAAAGACTTTGAAAACTACATTGTATTAGATGCCAATGAACACGCCAAAGTTTTGGCACGTCACCAACATAAGCTGGAAGAAGAAAAAATAGCTGCAAAACAACACTTAAAACTTGCTTAAGAATGAATGAAACAGAAAGACAACAAGCTAAAGAAGCACTTGAAAGGCGAGATGCGACTAAGAAAGCAGAAAAAGCGGAATTAAGTAAGCACATAGCAGAACTTATTAAACTCGAAACATTTGATGCAAAAGCTGAGTATTGGAACACGCACTTAGAGCATAAAAGCCTACTTCAAGGTATTGGAGGAGGTGAAGAACGGATTAATTTGATTGAACTTGCAGCAAATAGAGATGAACGTTTAAAGGTTATCAAGGCTGAAATACAACGCTTGGATAAAATAAATAAAGACCTTCTTCCCGTAAACTTTAGAAGGAAATTTTATAAGCGAATAAAGGAAACACCCGACATAGAACTGACAAAAACTAAGTTTATTGAAAAGATTGATAAACACATTAATACAGCACAGTTTCCCGACATTCACACGCAGTACAAATCAAAAGGCTTTGATGCTTATGATGGTGGAGGAAGTATAGAAAGTAAGGTTGAAGACTTACAATTCCTTGCAATAGGTGTGAAGAATAGTTCATTTTTTAAATACACCCACGAAGGTTATTTACTTGCTGAATTACAAAGTGAAATAAAGGCTTATTCTAAAAGTGAAAGTACAGAACAAGCAGAAACTTCAGGCGACGAAGTGCAACCGCAATCAAGTCCATTAGTTGCAGCACTTGTTTTAAAACATCTCGGAATAGTAGAAAAAATAGCAAAAAAAGAAAATCTCTCAAAGCAGAAAGTAATTGAATTATTGAACACTCTATTTGGTGGTTCAATGCTGGCAAGTTCAATTTATTCTTCTTATCGTGATAAGCAGAAATCAACTAATAAAGCAAGAAAAGATAGTTTAAAGTTTTTGCAAAAAATAGGATCGCTTGAAACAATTGAGAGCTTCTTGAACGACTGGAAAAAGGACGAATAAGTAATAATTTTCTACTTTTGGCAAAGTTGCCACGGGGCAAAAACGGGGCTATTTTTAGTTTTTTTCTATTTGTTCAATGCAAAGAAATAGCATAATAATTGAGCAAACCACGCAAGCAGAATTAAGAAACATAATTCAATCAAGCGTAGCAGAAGCCTTAGAAAGTCTAAGAGAAGAGCTAAAAACAATTTCAGTAAGCCAGAAACTTACACGTCAACAAGTTAAAGACGAATTTCATTTATCGTTTCCTACTATCTTAAAATTTGAGAAGCAAGGAAGGCTTAAAGGCTATCGGATAGGTCGAAGAGTCCTATTTGAACGCAGCGAGGTAGAAGCATCATTAACACCAAGAATGTTTCAATAATGGCATACTCTAACTCTATCATAACGTATCGTAATTTAAGCAATACTGTATTACAACACGAAAACACTCATAAATTCTCAGTTTATAAAGCACCAATAGCAAATGTAAATCCATTAAAAAGTACTACGATTAGCAAAGTACACGCTGTGATTGTTAGCGAGAGATACAAGGCTGTTACAAGTGATTTAAGAGCTTTAAAGGATAAAAAGGAGCAGACTGATTGCAAAATAAAGAAACTGGACTACGTCACGTTTAGTGGCGAATTTAAAAGCCGCTCGGTTACAGGACTAATCGAGCATTCAAATCTTTTCTGTATTGACTTAGACGATTTAGAGGATGTTCAAGCAACAAAAGACCAAGTGCTTAAATTACTTCCGCCCTCTCTAATGTTTGTAAGCCCAAGCGGTAATGGACTAAAGCTCGTCTATAAAATCAATATTAATGATGCAGAGCATCTTCAATATTATGATGCCTTTGAAGTTTTTTTTAATGAACGACTGGGAGTAGCTATAGACGATAAGTGTAAAGACGTGCCACGTGCGTGCTTCCTCTGTCACGATAGTGAAGCATACTTTAACGATAATGCAGAAGTAATAGACAAGTCGTTTATTGATACCTTTTTTATCCCAATACCAAAAATTACACCCATTGAATCTAAAGTTGAAACAGTAACAGATGTACAAATAATTATGGAAAACCTCAAAAAGTGGGTTGATAAAAAAGGTAGCTTTGAGAGCGGGAATAGGAACGGATATATCTCTAAACTAGCATATGCTTATAATCGTTACGGGATTCCTTTGACAGACGCAGAGAACGACCTACTGTCTTACGCTCAGGACGACTTTACAGCAGAGGAGATAAGAGGTATTATTGAGTGTGGTTACAAGCAGACCGCTTACCATAATATTTCAGAGTTCAAAGTAGATAAGCCCGTCTCCATTAAAGAGAAGAAGAAAGTACCTACGCCATTGCTCCCAATAGATGGCTTCCCTGATTATCTCCAAGGTTTTATTAATGAGTATGTGGGTGTCTACAATGTGCCGCGTGATTACATCGCTGCCAGCGTCTTGTTCTCAACCGCCTTTGCTATTGGTAATAGAATAGAGCTTAACGACAAATATGATAATATCCCATTGCTATGGATGAATATTATCGGTAATGTGTCAAGCGGTAAAACTGAGCCACTGAGTGTGTGTATGAGCTATTTCAATGAGAAGGATAAAGTATCTTTTAATGAGTTCAAGATACGCAGTAGTTTGTATGAATCAGAAATGGAGAAACCAAAGAAGGAAAGAGACACTTCTTTACAAGCTCCAAGCTATTTTCAGTATATTATTAACGACTATACTCCGGAAACAATACCCAGCATTCATTCTATTAATAATAGAGGAGTATGTATCTATAGAGACGAACTGAAGGGTTGGTTAGATGATTTTGGCAGATACAATAAAAGTGGTGAGCAGAGTACAATGCTCTCAACGTTCTACCGTCAGCCTATGCAAATAAACAGAGCAAGCAAAGTTCCAGTTTATATAGACAGGCCTTGCATATATTTAGCTGGAGGAATGCAACCTGAGTTATTGGTTGATTTAGCGAAGGACAATCGAGCTGAAAACGGATTTCTGAGTAGGTTACTTAATGTCTTTCCGGACGCAGACACGAAACAGCCGTACAGTAAGGATAAATTAAATGCTGACACAGTCGCTAATTACCATAAATACTTAAGTGGATTGGATACCATTCGTGATGCAATAAACTTAACGCTAAGTAAACAAGCCGAGGTTATGTACTCAGACTGGTACGACAGAAACGCTGAGCAATCTAACAATAACTCTACTGGCTATTTAAAAGGCGTTTACGGTAAATTAGACGTATACGCCCTAAGAATAGCTGTCACCATCTATGGAATGAACTTAATATGCAATCAAAACACCTCAGAGGAAATTGACGGTACAACAATGCGAACTGCTATAAATATTACTGAGTATTTTAGATCAACTGCTTTAAAAGTTTACGGCAAGATATTTAGTGATTCAAAAAGTAAATCCTTAGATAAAAAAGCGGTAATAATATATATGAGCTCACTTGGTAAAAGTCAAAGTGATATAGCAAAAGCCTTAAATGTTGGACAATCATATGTTAGCCAGGTTTTAAAAAAAAGGTAATAAGTAATAGATGACAACTCCCAAATACCCAACAATAAAGGGCATTTCGGGGTGTTATTACCTATTACCTAATATCTCAATATAAATGAAAAATAGCTATTTAAAACAGCATCTCACAAAGTGTGATTTGTCATTCTTACCATTTGTCAAGAGTGAAATTACAGAGTTAAAAAATCAAATAGAAGCAGAAGATGCTATACTTAGAAATGTAGTACCCGAAGATTGGAGTGATGATATTGCTGAATTAGACAAGCGCTTTAATAGCATTGACCTACCTAACGAATCTATAAAAATAAATGAGTGCTGTATTGTGAATGACTGCTCACTATTTATTGACGGCCATTTAACTGTAGTGAAAGCAAATAACGGTAAGGATAAGTTCAAACCCTATTTACAACGACTACAGAACCTTGCTGAAATAACACGGGGGGGGTAGGCGGTAGCAAAACATTTTTAGAACACGCTGACATACGTGTGTGGAGGTTTATTTTCACGTTTACAAGTTAGACAAACAGTGATAAAGCATTACCCCTACACCCTTATTTCTTAAAACACTACAATGAGATGTGGTATTTACTTGGATAAAATAGAACACGCCTATAATTGGGTATTGCCTCTTGACAGGATACAAGGTATTCGTTTTTTAAATGTGAACTACAAAAAGAATGAGGCGTTCAATTTTGCAGATGATTATTTTAATGATATTTTAGGTGTAACTAGAGACTTTAATCAGAAAGTTGAAGAAATAAAGATTAAAGTAGAACCAAATGCTGTGGGTTTTACAGACAGTAAACCTCTTAATCCGTTTCAAAAAACTGTAATAAGAGAAGAAGATGGTCATTATTATACTTATTTGAAGGTAAGACCAAATAGAGAGCTCTATAATAGATCATTAATGTTTGGAAAATCTATTGAGGTAATGGAACCAAAGGAAGTGAGACAAAGATTGAAAGGAATGGTAGATGGAATATGTTTAAAGTATAAATAATACAAGCCTGTACTCATACAGGCTTTAGAATTATAGCTCAGGGATGCAACTGCTAGAGGTAATAAAACTCATCCTAAGATAAACACAACTAGTGCAATTAGTATTATGTTTACGTTATTCAAGTTATTTCTATCTTCTTGTTATACTCTCCATCGTTAAACTCATTGATCGTTTTATACTCCGTGTTATTGTCTCTGTTGTGTGACTTAACGACTTGCTTAACTTCACTAAAGGTGAAATCAAATACATAGTCTTCTTGTTCAGTCTCCTCGTAATAAAAGAAAATTGGTTTGTGTTTTAGTAACTCCTCTATGGTCATATTAATTAATTGTAATTGAGTCCGAAGCTTCGGACTGTTAATCTCTACACTCAAGTATATGGTTTGTTGCGTGTTTTGTATACAACCGTAATCTATATACTTTTAATGAATGCCAACAGTCGTATATGAAGCGTAGTATCCCGCAGGGTGCTATGATTTCATATACAGTGTTAGGTACTTTTTTTATAATTTTCTTTTAGGTATTCTTTCAAAGCAGGAATGGCATTAACTCCTTTTTTAATAAGAATTTTAACAACATCCTTTCCACTTAAAAAGATTATAGGGTGACCATCAGTTCTTACTTCATCGTAAGCTTGTTTAGCCACAGCAGATGTAGTAACCAAAATGCCGAATTGTCTATTACGTATCCTTGAAATAAGCCTTGAAACTTCCTTGACACCTACAGTGTTTATTTTTTTATCTAACACCCCAGGGTTATAGCATTTAGCTTCAATTGCGAACTCGGTAAAAATTGGGTCGTCATTAAGTCCGAGTTTTATTCTTCCGATAGCATCACGTCCTCCGTCAATTGTTCCTCTTGTGACTTCATCAATTATTATTTTGGAATCGGTCATCCTGTATATTTCTGCAGCTAAATATTCGAATAGTGTTGGCTCACTTGAAAAATACTCATATATAATTTCTAATAATTTCCATTCAATCTTGTTTTCTGGAAGCTGTTCATTGATTGTCCTAATACTTATTGTCCTTTGAGAAGTTAAAGGAATATATATTCCATTTTTTTTCCATTTATTAAAAACAATAGGCTCTTCCTGTGAGTCAATGATTCTATCGTTAAGGTTTTCTAACCATGTTCTAGTAATTTTTGCGATATTAAGAATAGTAAATAATGCTGAGTAGTTTTGAAACCTTAATCCATCTGTTGTTTTCCATATAGCAACTAAATCTTCTAGTTGATTTTTATCAATTGTTCCAGGGACGCATAAACCTTTAAATTGAACAGATCTATTACTATTATGCGTATGGTATTTTTTAAATATAAAAATCGGAGGAATATGTACTCTCGGTGATTCTTGGGAATGAAGTGATTCAAATAAATTTTTCAGAATCGTATTCCCATTTTTCTTAGTATCGTGTAATTCATGGCCAGGTTTTTTATTATCTCCATAATATTGGAATATCCCTGTTTCAGTGTCTATTGTATCTGGCCAATCTATATTTTCGCCAGAAGTATACAAGATTAAATATTTTAAATTATTTAGACTACCTGCATATCTGAAACCACCTTGGTTTCCAACTGGCAATATTTTGTTAATAGGGTCATCACCAACGTTCCCATTATTACCGCCTTCATAAACAGCATCAATGATTAAATCACAGTTTGAGAGTTTATCGAATGGGTATATTTTCATTCTTTATTTTTATTGCATCTAACGTGTTTGTATAAGATTAGTTGCATGTTTTAAGCACTAAAGTTAGCAAATAAATCACAGATAGAAAGTCCGCGAGGACTTTCTTAAATACGCTAGAACTAGCAATTAATTTTATACGGTGTTGGGTGTAGTTTTTTATTCTATCCATTCAATAAAATCAGGATTTTCTTCATAGATTTCTAGCAAAACTTTTGCAATTTAACTCTCTTTGTCTTTTAATCTAATTACTAAAGTATCAATTGCTCTTATCATTGGAATTTTTAAAAAAGGAAATGATTTTTATCAGCTACTTAAGTCATCTTTTAAATATTTATTTAATTCCCTAGGGAATTCCTGTAAAACGGGTAGCATTTGATTTGACAAGTGTCTCAAAACTTCTATAAATGAGTTATTTGCCAAAATTCTTTCCTCATTGGTGTAGGAATCTAATATTAAGTCTAAAATAAATGCTACATTTTTTCTATTACTAAAATCTAGCCAATACTTAGAAGTAGGTCTGTCATTATAAATACCAGAATTAGGTAAGGCTACATTATTTGTTATAAACTTTCTGAAATTAACATCCTTACCAGTACCCCAGCCTATCTTTTTCCCTATGTTTAATCCATAATTATGGAGTTCAACTTCAATTAATTCAAAAAACTGAAAATATTGATTAAGGATTCTGGGTTTTAATTTAGTCGTATCAAGAATCTTATCTTGACTCACAGCATCAAATAAAATTAAAAAAATGCACCATATCTTTTCTTGTGTTTTTAATTTGAGTTTTTCTTGAACAAATTTACTGTTATCAAATTCAATAAATACATTATTTAGATTGTACTTTCTAAGTCTGTAATAATGATACAACCCATTAGAACAAATAAATATTTTATCACTATTTATTGTGCTGCCATTTCTGATAAATTTATCACTTAATGCCGATTTCACAACAGCCTTTGAAAATTCCAACTCTAAAGATTCTTTGTTCCGTGCACTTGACTCAATTAACTTTCTGAAGTCTTTTTGTGATTTAGACAACGATACATAAGTTTTAAAAACATCAATATCCCCTGTGTGTGTACATTTTAAATCCTTTACGCTTAATTGATTTTCAAAAGTTTGTCTTAACCTTGAAAACAGCTCTTCCAATAACTCTTCCATTAAAACGAATTCACATTTATACCCTCTGAATTTGGTTGAGTTAGTAATGCTAAAACTAATCTTTTATTACTATCTAGCTTTTTAATTGATTGAATCACATTATCTAAAGTCCTCCTATCCATATTCCCAATCTCATCTAACAATATAATAACGTAATCTCCTTCAACATTATTAATCCTTTGACGAAGGTAATTACCACTTGCGAGTCCAGTTGAAATATCATCTTTCCTTATTATTACATTATTCTCACAATGAAATTGCTTATTTAGCAAATCATAATTTTCTAATCTAATATATTCTCCATCTGCCCTTAAGATTTTATTATCCATAGAGTAAGCAATTATACTACCTGCAATATCCATAAAGTCTTTTTCTTCTTCGTCTTTAAACCTGTCTAAATCTCCGGAATTGATAGAAGATATAACATCGTTAAAATTACCTAGATTTCTAATCATGAACTGCATTGATAACATTATTCCTTTTATCCGCATCTGTTCAGCCTCGGAATACTGGCTCTCACTCTTGCCCTCCTCTACCTGCAAACGAGCCAAATTCATTAATTTCTTGTTTTCTATTTTATCTTTTTCTGCTGATTTTGCATCTTTACTTAATTGATTCTCCTTGAGTGACGCTGGTAAATTAGTTAAAACATTTTGATTTTTAAATCTGCCTTTATTTAAAGAAAGCATTCTATTAACCTTCTCTAAATCATTTATCAAGGTTGAATCTATATCTAGAAAGTCAGCTAATTTATTTTTGAGAATAGCAATTTCTGAGTTGGTATCTCTTATTCTTTCTTTATAGTTTTCAATTACCGCTTTTTTACCATTGTATCTATCACCAGCCTCATCAAAACCTTGTTTATTTGATTCCTTGCGAATTTGTGAGTCGAGGCTATATATTTCTTTTATCAGATTCGGAATTCTCTTATTTAAATCTTTAAAATACAAAATTACTTCAGTAAAATCTGGACTCTTGTTCTGGTCCATATTCTTCCTTATTTCGTCTTTTAAAGCGCTAGTATTATTATTTGTTATCTGTTCTAATATCCCATCTGCCTCATCTTCTATTAAATCATTTATCTGGTGTAATAATGTTTTTAAAAAACTATAAACAATGTACTTCTTACTCCCTTCCATTTTCCTGACAAAAAAAGAAACTTCTTCATCTAGTTTACGGACTTGATCTTTAAAGTCATTAATCGACTTAACGTAATCTTCGTCATTAATAATTTCCTCAATGTCAACAGTTACAATCGAATTAGTTAAGTCATTTAAAGTTGGTTGTTCCTTAATAAAATTTGCCAAATCTTCATTCTTGGAAATCGTAGCCTCTAACCCAATCAATATTTCTTTAAACTCGACTACTCTAACAATTTTATTTCGCTGCAAATCACCTATTTTATTTTCATCCTTCTTTGATCCCTTTTTTGGTTTTTTGAGTAATTTTAACTGGCCCTCGCTTTTCTTCAGACTAACTTGTAAGGATAATAATTTCTTGAATTCATTAGAAATTTTAGTTAAATCTG
>ERZ1047472.3431-NODE-3431-length-10432-cov-5.776332_pt1 | contig 10432 bp, 13 predicted proteins | sample MGYA00383095_ERZ1047472 | MGnify/ENA primary metagenome ERZ1047472 (study PRJEB29581, sample SAMEA5548365) | metagenome | biome: marine; feature: coastal; material: water | depth 1 m | study: Short-term variability in the microbial, nano- and picoplankton...
CCCAAAAGCTTATTTGTCTTAAATGAACAGAGAGTTCGAATTTTAGTAATTTAGACAGCATAACTAATCTTTATTACTCATGAAGCCATTTAGGTAAGCAAAATAAGCATCTTCTAAAAGTATGTCTTTTGATTTCCAGCCTTTATTAGGTTTGGCTGAATTTAGGACTGTTACTACCGTTGCTCCTCGAAGCCGTCGCGTTGATAGTACTTGCATTTCGGTTTTAAGGTTTTCTACTTCCAGGTCATCGTCAATTTGTTTTATCCAAACTTGACCTTTAATATTTTTTATTAAGTCTTCAGGAGCGCCGCGAACGATTAACTTTCCTTCACCCATAACTCCCATATCATTGCATAAATCACGGACATCTTCAATAATATGCGTGGATAAGATAATGATTTTATTATCACCTGCACGCGAGAGTATATCTAAAAAACGTTGACGCTCCAAAGGGTCAAGTCCTGCTGTTGGTTCATCAACAATAATTAAATTTGGATCACCGATTAAAGCTTGAGCTACCCCAAACCGCTGTTTCATTCCGCCCGAGAAAGTAGCAACCGAAGCTGATTTATGCGTCCAGAGATTAACCATTTGCAACAGCGTTTCAATCTGCTCTTTTCGCTCCGCCTTATTTATTATACCTTTTAGTATTGCTATGTGATCAAGTAACGCTAGAGCGCTCATTTTAGGGTAAACACCAAAGTCTTGAGGGAGGTAGCCGAGACCCGACCTGATGATATCAGGATCGTGAACGATGTTCACGCCATTATAAGTGATTGTACCGGAGTCAGGTTTTTGCAAAGTTGCAAGGGTTCGCATCAGGGTTGATTTCCCCGCTCCGTTAGGCCCTAGTAGACCAAATAAACCGGGTTTAAGATCAAGACTTATGTTATTCATGGCATGAACTGAGCCGAACTGCTTGTGAATATTTTTGATAGATAACATTTTTGTATTTCCCACGGTATAAGCTAACATTATACTAGATATTTTGGTGTACTTAAGAGGTTTTTTTATCAAAAGCAAATTAGATATGGATTTACAGTTTATAGACTTTGACTTGGACGGTAAAACCGACGTGACTCGTCAGTTCATATTCGTTATGAGAGATCATGAGCGAAAATAAATTACCTAAAAAGCAAGTGTTAGATTATTCTTTTGCACGTGCCAATGGTGTCTTAGCAACCACCTTAGACAGCGAATCTGTTATTATTCATCGTGCCTCTACTACTTTTGAAGCGATACTTGAGGCTCGTCGAGTAAAAGCTCAACCAGCTGTTTTAAAAGAGGTGAGTAATGGTGAGTTTGAAACATTGGCAGCGCAAGTTTATGCTTCAACTGACCTATCTATTTCAGCAGAGGATGCGATAGGTACTTCGTCTGATTTAAACGCTCTAGCGGATGGCATACCCAAGATTTCAGATCTTCTAGACAGTTCTGATGATGCACCAGTCATACGTCTTATAAATGGTGTCCTTCAAGAAGCTATAAATAACCGCGCATCTGATATTCATATAGAACCTTTTGAAGCGCGGCTTTCTATTCGTTTCCGTATTGATGGTTCACTTCAAGAAATGTTGAGTTTACCCTCACGTTTATCATCTGTTTTAGTTTCACGAGTCAAAGTTATGGCACAACTGGACATTGCTAAAAAGCGTATTCCCCAAGATGGCAGGTTTTCATTAAATTTAGGGCAAAGAGCAATCGATATTAGGGTCTCTACATTGCCATCACGTCATGGTGAGAGACTAGTAATGAGAATTTTAGAGCAGGGTTCTTCGCGCCTGGAGCTCTCGGACTTGGGAATGACTCCTAAGTCACTTAAACCTTTTGAGGCAGCTCTAAAAAGGCCTAATGGTATCATATTAGTTACTGGACCAACAGGTTCTGGCAAAACAACCACGTTGTACGCTGGCCTTTCTTGTTTGAATAATGGTTCCCGTAATATACTTACTGTTGAGGATCCAATTGAATATGCGTTGGACGGAATTGGTCAAACTCAAGTTAACAACCAAATTGGTATGACCTTTGCAGCAGGATTACGTGCAATTTTAAGACAGGACCCTGACGTGGTTATGATTGGAGAGATCCGTGACCCTGAGACAGCAGAAATTGCAGTTCAAGCTTCTTTGACTGGTCACCTTGTTTTATCTACTGTTCATACAAATTCTGCTGTAGCGGCTATTGCTCGTTTGAGAGATATGGGGGTAGAGTCATTTTTACTATCATCAACAATAACGGCTCTTGTTGCGCAGCGTCTCGTACGCCGGCTTTGTGAAAAATGTAAATGTACATATGAGCCTAGCCAAAATGAAAAAGAAGAGCTGGGTATTTCAAAGATAAAAAAAGCTTTTTACAAAGCAAAAGGGTGCAGTCATTGCAATAATACCGGATATGTTGGCAGAATAGGTATATATGAGATTGTAACATTGGATGAAAACCTTCGTTCACTCATTCATGATGGAGCGAGTGAGTTAGAGATAAGCAATTATGCTTTTAAAAACCGTCAATCTCTACTTGGGTCTGGTGCTGAAAGAGTATTATCTGGAGAGACTTCTGCACAAGAGGTTTTAAGAGTTTGCAAATCAAACATTGCTGATGAGATTTGAATTTGAACGCTTATGATTTCATAGCTTTAGACTCAAGAGGGAAACGTCAAAAAGGCACTATTATGTCATCTTCACCAAGAGATGCACGTGATATACTAAGATCCCGTCAACTTGTAACTATTAAAATTAAGCATTCCAAACCCAAAGATCAGTCAGTTTTAAACTTTATAAGACCTAGGATAAAGCATAAAAACCTTACACAAGCGACGCGGCAGCTTTCAATTCTAATTGATGCCGCTACCCCAGTTGAGGAAGCTTTAAAAATTACTGCACTTCAATTTAAAAACAATATTGTTAAAACTATTTTATTATCTGTGCGCTCACAAGTTATGGAAGGCTTACGGTTATCTGATGCGTTAAAAATTCACCCTACATCCTTTTCTGAATTATATATTGCAATGGTCGCATCTGGCGAAACTTCTGGCCGCCTTGCTTCTGTTCTCAGTAGACTTGCCGATGATTTAGAGAGGGCTCAAAAGATTAAGCAAAAAGTAAGAGGGGCTACGGCTTACCCTATAGTGCTATCAGTAGTAGCTTTGACTATTGTTGTTGTTTTAATGGTTTCAGTTGTTCCCAAAGTTGTTCAACAATTTGATAGTTTTGGACAGGACTTACCAACATTAACAACACTCGTCATAGTTCTATCTGAATGGATGCAGCAATGGGGACTAATTTTATTAATTTTCATGTGTGCTTGTTTTTTAATTTTATCACGTCTTTTAAAGCAAGTATCATTCCGATTGAGTTGGGATAAAATGTTACTAGCCCTACCAATTATTAGTAAAATAATTAAAGATATGAATGCCGCTAGATTTTCACGGACGATGTCTGGTTTAGTGGATAGTGGAACTCCCATATTAACAGCTTTGGAAGTATCTTCGCATACATTACAAAATAGTATTATGAAGAAAGCTGTTCTGGATGCTGCGTTAAAGGTTAGTGAGGGTTTAACGATTAATAATGCTCTCCATGATGCAAATGTTTTTCCGCAAATTGTAATACAGATGATTGCCGGAGGAGAAGTAAGCGGGGATTTATCTGGAATGCTTGCTAAATCTGCTGAGTATTTAGAGGATGAATTCTCTTCGTCCACTGACGTATTTTTATCTTTGCTGGAGCCTTTAATTATTATTCTTTTAGCTGGGGTTATTTTATTAATTATTGGTGCAATTTTTATGCCAATATTACAACTTAACACGCTTATCGTTTGAGGAGATTAAAATGAACATTCTGAGATTAATAGGTCAAATTAAGCTTGCCGAAAAAGATGAAGGTTTCACATTGATAGAGGTGTTGGTGACTATGGCAATCATATCTATAATGGTTGTGGGAGTAGCGCTTACCATTATTCCAGAAACAGGTAAGGCACAAATTATAAGAGCTAAATCTGATATACGAATACTTGAACAAGGGTTGGAGATGTACCGTTTAGATATGCTTGACTATCCAGAGCAACAAATGGGATTAGGGGCACTAAAGTCTTTACCAAGTGGTGTGGATGAAGAGCGTTACCGAAAGGGAGGTTATTTAAAATCACTACCCGATGACCCCTGGGGTAATCCTTATGTTTATATGTACCCGGGTGAAAACGATATTTATGATATTATATCTTATGGCGCTGATGGCGAAGTTGGGGGAGAGGCCGCGGATGAAGATATAGTTAGCTGGGATAAGTAAGAGTGAAAAATAAATCCCAAACGGATGGTTTTTCACTCATAGAAGTTTTAATAGTTTTATTTATTATTGGACTTATGTCATCGGCTGTAATTTTATTTATGCCCCAATCCTCATCAGATCTTGATATTCAAGCAAAAAAACTTTCATACGGATTTAATGCTTTAATCCATGACAGTTTAGTTAGTGGTAAAGTGGCATCATTTGGGTTTTCTGATAATGGATATGCATTTTATACTTTTGCTAATAACCAATGGGAAGAAACCACCACGACAGAATGGCCCGAAGGCTTAAATTTTGAAATGTACCAATCGGGAAAAAAACTTGATATACCAGAAGATACAATGCCAATTTTTCTGTTCAAACCTAATGGCCTCATTACCCCTTTTAGATTAAAAATCTCAGATTCTGATTATTTATACTCATTTTCATCACATATGAATGATGGTATTAAGGTTGAAAAAATTACAAAATGAAGGATGGTGGTTTTACATTGATAGAAGTTTTAGCTTCTCTTCTAATTTTTAGCCTTGCAATAATTGGACTCACTCGAAGTAGTATGGAGTCTGTACGAACAGCAAGTGTTCTACAAAATAAATCGTATGCAGCTATTGTTGCCGACAATCAGATTGTAGAATTAAAAATTTTACCTTTACAGACGGGAATAATTACCGGTGATAGCGTTGTTATGGGAAAAAGCTTCGATTGGAAGGCTGAGGTTGCAAAAACACCGAGCAAAAATTTTTATGAAATTAAGGTAGAGGTAATTGATAGTAATACTAAGCAGTTAATTATAAAGCGAACTGCTTTCCGATTAGCGAAACCATGATAAATAATCCTAATATTAGTCAAAGAGGATTTACCCTAATAGAAGTATTGGTTTCGCTTTTTATTTTTTCCATTATCTCAATAGGTGCAACGACAGCACTGACTCAAAGCTTAAAAACTAAAGAACAATTAGCTTCAGTAATGGATGAGTTGAGCGAAATTAACATTGCTCGTACTATTATTAAAAATGATATATCGGCTATAACTTTGCGCGCCAGTAGAGATGAGTTGGGAGATAAAAGGCCTTATTCTTTATTTTCTGATAGTACTGTTTTACTAAGTTTTACTCGCCGCGGTTTGGAGAATCCTGGAGGGTTGGAAAAGCGTGGAGACTTAGAGAGAGTAAATTATGTTTTTGAAGAGGGTTCCTTAATTAGGATTTCGTATGAACATGAAAACCCAGGTCAAATGCCTAATACCTATAGATTAGTATTGCTCAAAAATATTGAAGATATAAAGATAAAAGGGATAAAATACGAAAATAACTCAATGATAAAAGTTAATAATTCAGATATTCGGTTTAGTAATATTGAAATTCCGTTGGTGAGAGCAATCGTTTTAGAGGTAACTGATAAAAATAATGACCTAACGGAACATTTTTTTGAGTTTAATTTATGACTGAAAAATCCAAAGAAGAGGGTACAGTTTTACTCACAACTTTACTTGTTATGTCCATAATGGCTGTAATATCGATAGCTATTATAGAGGATATAAAATTTGCCGTTAAAAAAACAATTAATACCGATCATTATGCGCAGACACATTGGTATTTAATGGGCGCAGAAGATTACATAGAAAGCTTTATCAGTAACCAATATGACGAACTCGATGTTTCAATCAAAAATGATACGCTAAGAAAATCTCTTTCATTGTCCTACCCCTATGATGGAGGAATGATTTCAGCTAATATAACCGATGGTACTGATTGTTTTTCATTGGGTAGTTTAATTACTGTAGACGGTAGAGCTGATGTTGCTGGTCGAAGGCAGTTTGAATATTTAATGGGTTCATTGGGAATACCTGAATATAAATCGAAAAAAATTTCTTATTCTCTTTCTGATTGGATGGACGCGGACACCCAACGCGAACTTCTCGGTGCTGAAGATGGAGATTATTTACGACGTCCAATACCTCACCGTACACCTAATTCTATAATCTCCTCCGTCATGGAGTTGCGTAGTATTGAGGGAATAGATGAAAATATCTACAAACGTATAAGACCGCACATATGTGTTCGTATGCAAGGGTCTAGAACTAAATTTAACATTAATACCTCTGAAGCTAAGGACGCTTTTCTACTCTCATCAATTCTGGGAGGAAGTGATTTTTACGAAACAGCACTTGCAATTATTTCTGAGCGCCCGAAAAAGGGATATGAAAACATTCAAGAGCTAAGATCCAGTCAAGCTCTTCAAAACTTTGAAGGCGATAGCGTTGCTTATGATCAAATTGTATTTGAACCAAGCTTCCTCTGGGTAGAAGTGAAAGTTGATTATCGTAATGCCTCTCGAGTAGTTAGTTATGAGTATGATGTTAGTGATGGTAATATTAGTAAAATATATAAAGGATGGGGATATGAGAGTTTGCGGCCAAAATTACAGGAAAAGGAATTATAATTAAGGTGTCACGTAATCTCATAATAATTTTAAATAGCTTTAATGATGAAATAGGTATGTGGGGACTTATTGATAACAAAAAAGTTATTGACCATGGACAGGGGAAGCCGCCTATTGCTCATAATGTTTATGATACTTTACTTGTATTACCGGGGCAATTTATTAGGGTGTATCCTCACAAAGTTTCAATAAAGTCAAAGCGAGAATTAGCTCAGGCAGCAATATTTTCTATTGAAAATAAGTTAGCCGAACCCATTGCCGGGCTACATTTTTCTGTATCAGAAGATAGAATTGCAATTATCAACAAAGATTATTTAACACGATGTTTGGTTAAAATAAAAAATATGGGTTTCACGCCTCAAAAAGCAGCTGCAGATTTTGAATTATTTACAAGCATAACAGGTAGTTTTCTTATTTTAGATCGCGTAATCAACCCGGGTATCTTTGGTAATGCTATCGATAGTGCCTGGTCCGACGAAAAAAACACAATAGATAATATTGAAATTTTTAAATCTATCGATCACTCTGTAGAAAAAAATAATTTTCTTAATCTTTTGCATAATGAATTTGCGCAAAAAACTGCATTGGCACTTCCATTTAAAAAACTTGCTTTTACTGGCTTATTAATAACTTGTTTTATTTTTGTATTTATTTCTTCAATATCAATAGAAACCCGCGCTCTAAAAAAGCAGGTATCGGATTTAAAGTTAAAGACAGAAAAATTATACTTCGATACAACAGGAGAAAAAGCTAATGGCAAAGCTGCATTATTGACTAGAAAATTTATCTCAAAAGGCAGTTCGAACTCTTCTGACTTTCTTCGTTTGTCTGAAATATTATTTAGATCCGTAGAGAATGTGCCTGGACTTTCCGTAAACAATATTAGGTTTCAAAATAAGGATAACGAATTACAGATACAATTTATTTACCCAAGCTTTGAGAGTGCTGGGGAAATTGAAAAATTTGTCAGCGAATACGGCGGTACATTAACGACAGGCGGCGTTAGAGAAAAATCAGGTATTTTGGTAGGAGAGGCTAGTCTTCGTGAGTTTAGATCGTGAATAATTTTATAAAGTGGAGCCAACGAGAGTTATACGAAAAAGTTATAATCAGCTTGACGACTGTGATGGCTTTTGGGTTTATTATCTATATATCTGTTTATAACCCTATTAGAAAATTGAATATTGAAGCGAATTTACAAGTTTCTAAAGCCATTTCTGAATATGAATTAGTTGCAAACGCAGTTCCTGAACTTTCTGAAGGAACATTGGAAAAAGAGGTAGTATTTAACCGAGATATATTAATACAAATAGCCCGTGAAAATAGTATCAATCTCTCTCGTATAAATCCTAGCAAAGAAAGTTTAGTGATCTGGGTCGATAATGTTGAAACAATAAAGATGTATAAATTTATTCAATCTTTGATAAATATTGGAGGGGCTAATCTTACACGAGCGTCTATCTCCATTAATGAAAATTCCTTACTATCGGCACAGCTTACTTTAAGGTGAATTTAGTTTTTAAAAATTAATTTCTCATGACAAAGAAGCCATTCTTTTTTTTCAATTCCTCCAGCATATCCACCTATTTTACCATTTTGAAGTATAACTCTGTGGCATGGTACTGCTAATGCAAGAATATTTTTAGCATTTGAGTTAGCGACAGCTCTCGAGGCCTTTTTATTGCCAATCGCTGCGGCTAATTCTGAATATGAGCAAGTCTTTCCAGCAGGAATTTTGGTTAAATTAAGCCATACTTTTTTTTGAAATTTAGTTCCTGTAAACATCAAAGGCGTGGTGAATTCTTTGAGGGCCTTTTTAAAATAAAGTTGTAACTCATTTTCTATTCTTTGAGTTATTAGTGTCCTACCTGACATAATATGCCGATTATATTTTTGAGATAGCCTTTGAAACCCATTATGAATGTTTTTTCTAGCAATAAATTCCAACATATAAAGATGGTTCTCGTCACAGATTGCTAACATTTTCCCTAATGGTGTAGGTATCCACTCAATAAAAAGCGGGCTCGTTGCGGAATCATTTATTATGGTCCACCTTTTTTTATTAAATGCATTAAAGCTTTTACTGTCTTTGTAAAAATTTTCCACTTTTGAATAATCCCTCATTTGTACAGTTTAAGACTTGAAAGTCAGGATAAATAAACTCGATTTAGAATCCATACGTTACTATAGAGACGAATTTATAATTTGGATGTAGTAAAAACAAGCATTGTTATTTTCTAGTCATTTCTGTAAGTCTTGATAAAATAAGGGAAATAATATGACTGTTACATTTTACAAAGGGGATCTTCCGAAAGGACTCGATTTTGGTTCTTCTGTTGCAGTTGATACTGAAACGCAAGGTCTCTCCCTTCTTAGGGATAAATTGTGTTTAGTTCAGTTATCATCAGGAGATGGGAATGCGCATATAGTTCAGATGGATAGAGAAAAATATGAAGCTCCAAATTTAAAGTATCTATTGAGTAACCCTAAAGTTGAAAAAATTTTTCATTTCGCTAGATTTGATGTGGCAATAATCAAACGTGATTTGGGTATTGATATGAACCCTATCTTTTGTACAAAAATAGCCTCTGGGCTGGTGAGAACATACACAGATAGGCACGGTTTAAAAGACCTGACAAAAGAGTTATTGAATATCGATCTTTCAAAACAACAACAAAGTTCGGATTGGGCTTCTGATGAGCTAAGTCAGGCGCAACTCGATTATGCAGCCTCTGATGTGTTATACTTACACCAATTAAGAAACATTTTAACTGCTCGTCTATTAAGAGAAAGAAGGTTAGATCTAGCAAGGAGTTGTTTTGAGTTTCTACCCGCTCGATGTGAACTTGATTTAAAAGGTTGGGAAGGTGTTGATATTTTCAGTCATAGAATGCGACGTTCCGAATAAATTTTGGAAATTCACATTATGTTTTTGTAATAAAAGCTGAAAAAAATTTCTATCGTAATTTTTAATTTCTTGTTTTATAAAGTCTCATGAATTCAACCACTAAATCAAAAATAGACCATAGCGCAGGAGAAGCACTTGGGCTTTGGGAGCCTAAGAGAACACTTACTCTTGATTCTGCTCGCAGGCATTCTCTTTTTATAAAAATGATGCGCAGGGTGTTAATGGGCTTCTGTTTATGCTTATCGATTTTTCTTATTTATGAATTTGCAACACAAGGTACTGTTACGTTTATAGAAGACAATCCTACTGAAGCAGTAAAAATGATTAATCCTAGGTATAGTGGTAGAACAAATGATGGCTTGCCCTTTTACCTAAAAGCAGATCTAGCAACCCGTAAAATGACAGAACGGGATGTTGTTTCATTAATCAAACCGGTGCTCGAGTTTACAAGAGAAAAGGGAGCGGAAGTATCAATTTTACTGGCTGAAACTGGAACTTTTAATGATATAGAAAAAATATTAAACTTAAAATCAGGCGTCAGTTTGAAAACTGATGATGGATATGAGTGTTTAACTACACATGCCCGTATTTTCAATAAAGAAAAGCGTATTGAGGGAAAAGAATACATTGAATGTAATGGTAATTTTGGTGAAGTAACAGGAAATGCATTTGAGATTAATAATAATTATAGTCAGTTTGTATTTAAAAATGGAGTAACTGCAGCGATTGAACAAGATAGTGCGATCAGTACAATCGGAGAGAGCAGATGAGACTTACAATTTTATTTTTTCTAGTAATGC
>ERZ1047472.3438-NODE-3438-length-10419-cov-4.173196_pt1 | contig 10419 bp, 9 predicted proteins | sample MGYA00383095_ERZ1047472 | MGnify/ENA primary metagenome ERZ1047472 (study PRJEB29581, sample SAMEA5548365) | metagenome | biome: marine; feature: coastal; material: water | depth 1 m | study: Short-term variability in the microbial, nano- and picoplankton...
GTTCTGCGTTAGCCGTTTCTAAGGCTCTGCGCGCATTGTCCAGTTGGGTATAGCTGCCAATGGACACTTGAAAAATAGTCTCAGCCTGGCTGACGCTGCATGTCACGCACAACATAACGAGGACAATGGCAGAGCGAACGAAATGAAAGTGGCCTGCGGCAGATTGTTTCAAAGGCCTATTCCTTCTGTTACCGAGTAGAGCGCTATCGACTTTCATTATACGAGGGAATTGTTTTAGCGCCAAAGGTTTGGCGGTGATGTTCAAGGAACCAAGCGGCTTTCTCTAGGCTTTGGGGTTGCCATAGAACGCGCGGTTGACGTTGGATTGATAGCGGCGCAGCCAGGGATTTCGCGTGCGAATCGGCCAATCTGAAAATAAAAGGCTGATGACTATCCGCCGCTCGTCGCGGACTAAGGGTCGAACCCGATGAAGTACGTGGTCACCTTGAAACAGCACCAGCGAATTCGGCAGTTGCTGCTTGGGTATCAGAGTCACTTCGCCAAAGGGTCGAAGCTCCAGCTTGGACGTGGCATCCAGCGTGTCTTCAACTAGGGTCAAGATCCCAGCCCAGCGATCGCCGAGGTAGATGCTACCGTCCATATGCCAATCAGTACCGTCACCGGTTTCATCTGAACCCTCGGGGGCGTCATAAAACAACAAGCTGAGACGGTTGGTATCCACAGCGGGCACCGGGGCCAATGTTTCAATGCCTGTGGCCGCGCGCAGCTTTTGGATGAATTCGTCGCTGGAAAAATACCCCAGCCATGGCTTGGCCTTGCTGCTGTTGAGCTCGTGACCACCCATGGCCATGCCTTTACGCCAGTGACTGTTTTCTCGAATCGCTTGGGCGTGCAGGCCTGAGACAGCATCGAGCAGACCATCATAGACATGCTGGGGCAGCACGTTTTCGATAATGTGGTATTGCTGGGCGTCGGCACTGACCACGCCTTGGCGATTCACTTTGTTGTGTTTATGCAGCGCTACTTCTGCTTTGAGTAAACGCCATAACTGCTTAATCATGGCCCACTTTAGCAGACTCAATGTGGTTTGCTCCTTCGCTCAGAGCAGCTACCATCGGTCAGGAGATGCGGCTGATTCGATGGCAGGGAGCTGCGATACGGGTAGTCCAAGGCGAAAGGAATAACGTTGTGGGGATAACAATGGAAATACACCAACGCGCGATGATCGGGCTGGTGCTGCTGGCATCGGTGATGACTGTTCAAGCGGATGTGCCACGCACACCGTCGGGTAAGCCTGATCTGACAGGCACCTATGACACCGGAACATTAACGCCGCTGCAGCGCCCCGAGTTTTTAGGAGAGATCGAATACCTTTATGTGTGGGTAGCGGACCTGTTGAACTGGGCCGCTGGCATTGCGATCGATTGGACGTGGGAAGACGAGAGTGATCCAGACCGAGAGGCACCGCCTAAGGGTGGCGACGGCAACAACACCGCCGGTGCCGGTGGGGTAGGGGGCTACAACGCGTTTTGGATTGATCCGGGCAGCGCGGTAACTGCCGTAGATGGAAAAATTCGCACGTCGATCATTTACGACCCACCCAATGGCAGACAGCCCAAGACCCTGCCGGGGTTTGAGGCTCGTATGGGTTCGCGTTATCAAAGCTTCATTCACGAAAATACGGGTACGGCGAGTTGGCTAGCCCACGACGGCGAAGGTCCCTTTGACGGTCCGGAAAGCCTTGCGCCAAGTGAGCGGTGTTTGATCAGCTTTGGCGCAACGGTGCCGAACATCCCCAGTCTGTACAACAACTATAAGCGCGTGGTGCAAACGGATACCCACGTTATGATTTTGCAAGAAATGGTGCACGACGCGCGAATCATCCGTATCGACTCCGAGCACACGGCTGAGAGCAACCGGAAGTGGATGGGTGACTCCATTGCCTTTTGGGATGGTGATGTGTTGGTGGTGGAGACTAAAAATTTCAAACGCGTTAACGGATTGGTTGGTGCCGATGAAAACTTGCATGTGACCGAGCGGTTCAGCCGCAAAGAAGACGGCAACCTGCTCTACGATTTCACCGTCAACGATCCAACGGCATGGGAAGCCAGTTGGAGCGGTAAGTACGAGTGGCAGTCGAAGCCAGAAAGCAAGGTTTACGAATACGCCTGCCACGAAGGTAACTATGCGATGGGTAATATCTTGCGAGGTGCTCGCTTGCTGGAGAGTGAGTGGCAGCCCGCGATGGATGTTGCCGACGCAGCCGAAGGCGCAGATTAGGCGCAGATTAATCGACCACTATCGCTGAAAACGTCGACTGACGAGAGTACGTTCGAGTCCGTCTTTGCTAGAGTCTGGGTGACACGAGAGACGAATAATGGTGGGTTGATCGCATGAGACAGGTTGTATCGGCGTTAGTGATCTGGTTTTTTTGCGCGAGCGGATGGGCGAACCTACCGACGCAAGAACGAATGGCTGATGATCAGGGCGATAGAACCTCCTACGTGACCAAGATGGCCCTGATTCAGGGCCATTTATGGGTGGCAGCCCAGTTGGTCGAGGCGGGGGAAATGGACCTTGGGGCCAAGCACGCGAAGCACCCGGCGCAAGAGGTCTATCAAGAGCTTCTGCCATTCTTCCGTCAGATTGGATCGGCCGGTTTTGCCGACGAACTCGATGCCATGTCCCAGCAATTTCACAGCGCAAATAAGACCGATTTTCTCACGTCCTATCTGCGCGTCATGGCAGTGATGAATGCCATTGTCGCCGATCAAGGCCTCGATGACGCTGCAAAATTGAGAGTGGCTCGGGCGCTGATCGCGCAAGCCGATATCGAGTACCGCGCCGGGGTGGTCGACGATGAGATTGCCGATTTGCAGGAGTATCAAGATGCTCGGGGCTTTCTTCAGATTGCCGAAAAGTTTGTGGTGCAATGTGCAGGGTCAGCGCAACGCGGTCGCTTGCTTGACCAATTCCAATCCGCAAAGGCTCTGTGGCCCGATCTCAATCCTGAGGTGCCGATACTGGGGGACCCAGCGACATTATCCGCGTTGATCGGCCAGCTTGAGGCTGCGGCGCAACTTGCTTCTCCTTAGCCTTTGCGCATACATTTCTTCGCATCGAATTTCGCGTAAACGGGGTCTCGTGCCTCTTCATCGAATGATCATGTTAAACACCGCAAGGATTCACTATGTTGACACTTCACTTTGCCCCCAACTCTCGTGCAGGCCGCATTGTTTGGTTGCTGGAAGAACTGGAATTGGCTTACGACATCAACAAGATGGCATTTCACCCCCAAGACCTGAAGTCAGATGCACACCGTGCCCGCCATCCGCTGGGTCGGGTGCCGGTGCTGGATGACGGTGATATCCGTATTTTTGAATCCGGCGCCATCGTGGAATATGTGTTGGCCCGACATAAAAACGGCGGGTTGAGACCGGCAGAGGCGGCTGCGGAATTCCCTGAATATTTGCAATGGTTTCACTATTGCGAGGGAATGGTGATGCCTCCCGTGAACACCATCGTGGTGCAAACGGTTTTGCTGCCACCGGACCGCAGGGACGAAACCGCTCTGGCTCAGGCGAAACGTCTACTGTCCAAGGCCCTTGAGCCCGTTAACGCCGCATTAGAGGGTCGGGACTATGTGATCGGCGATTTTTCTGCCGCGGATATCATGCTGGGCCATGCCTGTTTCATGAGCAACCGTCTGGGCTGCGTTGGTGACGATATGCCTCATTTGAAGGCTTATGTTGAACGCATCGCGAATCGGCCCGCATTCAAAACAGCCATAGAGATGCAGTAACCGGGCGTTACCGAATTGGAGCAATATCTGCCCCTTTGGGCGTTTATCGTTCTCATGGTCGGTACGCCGGGACCGGCAAATCTGCTGATCATGAGTGCGGGCGCTCAGCACGGATACCGGGACTGTGTGCCCTTTGGCTTGGGTTTGATTGCGGGGAAACTGCTCTTGAATCTGGCCATGGTGATCGGTCTAGGCGCCTTGTTGGTCCTCCATCCCCTGCTTGGCAGCGTCTTTGCCTACCTGAGTGCCCTTTATATGAGTTGGCTTGCCTTGCGAGGCTGGAATGTAGACCCGGTAAGTGCCAGTGCAACGACGCAACCGAGTTTTCGTCAGGGGCTGCTCGTTCATCCGTTAAACCCCAAGGCTTGGGTGATGACGACCTTGGCATTTTCTCAATCCGGCGCGGGATTTGAGGAGCCGTGGCAGCGCTACGTACTGATTCCCCTAAGCTTTGCCGTTGCCCAGGGCGTATTGCACAGTGCATGGTGCTTGGCGGGTTCAGCCCTGAGCGCATCCCTCGGAGGCAGTCTGGCGCTGAATCGCAGCCTGATCGTGGTCACACTGGGTACTGTACTGTGGGCGCTGGCCTGGTCTTCTTAACTACTGTTGATCGACTACATAGTCCGAAAGCGCCTGAATGAAGGCGAGGGTGCGGGCTTCTAGGTCATCACTCCATGCTTCGAGCCAAGCACTTTGCAATACCACAATCAGATCCCGATTGGTGTCGATGACAATGTACTGACCGAACACGCCTTCAGCAGCGTAAATGCCGTCACCGAGCAGCCGCCAAAAATAGCCGTAGCCTGCGTAACCCCCGGAAGGCGCCGTTGATTGCTGCATCCAGTTGTCGGTGAAATTGCCGTTGGATGGCGTTTTTGTATTCGCCAGTGCGAATAAACCCAGACGTCCGTAGTCTCGAAGGTTTGCGCTGATGCAGCACCCGGCAAATTCTCGGCCGTTAGGCCCATCGAGTAACCAGTTCGCATTGTTGGACAGGCCACCGGGGAGGAAAATCTTTTCAGAGGCGTAGTCGCTTAAGGTTTTGCCAGTGGCCTTGGCGAGAATCACGCCAGCGATGTTGGTTTCTCCGGTATTGTAGTTAAAACGAGCACCAGGCTCTGCGACTCTTGGTAACTGGTTCATGTACCGAAACCCCGCCGTTTGTTCCGTGGGTAAATTCACGATATCCGAGGCTGGATCAGCATAGTCTTCATTCCACGCAACGCCGGACGCCATTTGCAGGATGTTTTTGATGGTTACGTCAGCGTAACCGCCAGTAGCAAAAACCGGGACGTACTCGCTAATTGGCGTGTCGAGTGATTCGATGAATCCATCCTTGATCGCGGCCCCATAAAGCATGCTGACAACCGACTTTGTGACCGAAAACGAGACCCACGGATTTTGCGGCAGATGCCCTAGGCCATAACGCTCCACTTTCAGGTCTCCGTTGTGAATCACCAGTAAACCGGCGGTGCGATGGCTTTGCATATAATCGGCAACGCTGAGTACTTGCCCGTCGAGTCGGTAACTGAAGCGTTCAAGGTTGGTCAGCGTTTTCGGCAGTTCGGAGGGGGCAGGGTGTCCTTGAATCGAACGCGTTGGATACAGTTCTGCCATGCTTGAATAGCCGGTGACTTGCTGGTCCGGCGTCCAAAACAATATGCCGCTGTCTCCTGTCAGATCCGGGGTAACAGCAGTTTCAGAACGGGCTTGTTCAGACGCACGAAGTCCTGATGTCGAACATAAAATCAGTAGGATTAGGTAGATGGGCCTCATGTTAGTCTCCTCGCGGGCATGGTGGCTTTGGCTAAATGGCTAAAACGTTGAGGTTAGCGTTGACTCAGCCAATCCTTTTGTTGGGTCATGATACGCTTGCTCGCTGCCATGGTGCTCATGCTTGGTTGAGTTGCACCGGTTTGTCCGAGCAGCTCGAGCTGGGCATAGAACCAAAATTGCACGCCAAATGTTGAAAGTGCTCTGAGGGCCTTGAATCGATTCAGAAACGCCAACCAACGTGGAAAGAATTTAAGTTCGGATTCATAGCGCGGCAGTTCGTCCAAGCCCGACATTAATTGGTTAGGTGCGTCGGTCATAACACACATGGGCCGGCCAATGCCGATCACGTCGGCACCGTTTTGCAGCGCTTCTTCCATGGCTGATTTCAGGCGGAATCCACCGGTGACCATCAGTGGTATTGAGACTTCTTGTTGCATGGCCAAGGCGAAATCGACGAAGTATGCTTCGCGCGCGATGGTACTTTCTCGCACTTCTTGTTCGGCCACTTCTTCCATACCTTCCACGCCCAGCAGCTGAGGTTGCTCGTAGGTGCCACCGGAAATTTCAATCAAATCGACGCTGGCCGCTTCCAGCCACTTAGCAACTTGGATGCTGTCCGCAAATTCAAAGCCACCTTTTTGAAAGTCCGCGCTGTTGAGCTTCACCGCGATTGGGAAGCTCGGGCCCACTGCACTGCGAATCGCATCTACGACCTCGAGCAGCATGCGCGCGCGGTTTTCCAGAGAGCCGCCGTATTGATCATCGCGTAGGTTGGTGCGAGGACTGAGAAATTGGGAGAGCAAGTACCCGTGAGCCGAGTGGATCTGGACACCGGTGAATCCCGCTTCCTGGCAGGCCTTGGCACAAATGCCGAACCGATTAACCAAATCGACAATCTCGGATTCGGTTAGCGCCACGGGTTTGCCAAACTGACCACCGGGTAGGCCAACGGCAACCGCTGAGGGTGCCTTGGGTTGTTTGTTTACGTTGGTTTGGGTCTGGCGGCCCGCATGGCTGATTTGTGCCCACAAATGATTGCCGTTGCGAGTGCCCGCTTCCGCCCAACTCGCCAAAGCGGCCTGCATTTCATTATTTGGGGTGCTGTCGACGATGACGTTGCCGGGGCGCTCGAGATGATCTTTGTCGACCTGAATGTTGCCAGACAGAAGAATGCCCGCACCGCCATCACTCCATAGCCCGTAGAGCCGATTGAGCTCGGGCGATGGCAGCCCCTGAGGGGTCGCAAGGCCTTCGGTCATGGCTGCTTTGCAGATTCGGTTGGGAACGGTAACGCCGCATGGCAGCGTGAGGGTCGAGCCAAGGGTGCGTGTCGGCTGGGAATCAGTCATTGCTCAAGTCTCCATTAGGAATAGTGGCGCGCGCCTAGGCGTTAACGTTTTCGTTAGAGCTTGGGCGGGCCGAGATTCTTGCAGGAAAGATGCCTCAATTCTTCGAGATTCTCCACTAAAAGGAGTGTGCGAACAGGGTCTGTTGGGCGAGAGTGGGGCGTTGGGAAAAAGGCCCTGACCGTAGTCAGGGCGAAGTCACAGATCGGGCCGGTTTAGTCTTGACCCATGGACCACGTCTTGCTGGCTTGACGGGCTCTTTCGAACTCAGACAGCTCTTCGTCAATACGACGAAGCGGCAGGCTCTTTTTGATCTCAGGGATCTCGATTTTAAATTCTTGCGGAAGGATAGGGTCGACTGCTGGCTTTTGCATGATTTTTCCTAACGATGAAGTGCATGGGTTGATGTGATGGGGCGCAGTAAACCGGAGATGTCTCTAAGGGTAAAAGGAATAAATCAAAAGAAATAAATTCCATATGGGAAAGATTTGGATTTACCTTGCTGGCAGGGAGCCGCTTAAGTGATTGTGGACGTAACTTGCCTGCTGGCGATTCAGCAGTGATGATTCTTAAACCCACAGTTAATGGAGTTGTGCTTTGATTAACGTTGATGCTGGTCGTCTTAACGGCGTTATTTTTGGGCTTTTACTGGTGTTCACTGTCCCAGGGTGCGCGCCTGCGGAAAACCCGCTAAGCGAAGGTAATGACACCGGGAATGCCGAAGCCGATACCATTTTGTTCGGTGGCGTTGTGGCCAGTATGGATTCGCAGGTTGTTGGAGCCACCGCGGTTGCTGTGGTGGATCATCGTATCGCTGCCGTTGGCTCTGATGAAGAGATCCGAGTGTGGGCTGGTCCAGCGACCCAACTCATTGACCTGGACGGTCGTCTGCTTGTGCCGGGTTTGATCGAAGGCCATGGGCACTTCATGAGTTTTGGTCGTGCCCAGCAGATTATTGATTTAAACGATGTGCGGAACTGGCAGGAAGCGGTTGGTCGTGTGGCCGTTGCAGTTGATGCGGCCGAGGCCGGTGAGTGGATTTTTGGCAGGGGCTGGCACCAAGAAAAGTGGGATCGTTTGCCTGCCGACGCGGTTGATGGCGTTCCGTTAAACCAAACCCTGTCTCGCATTTCACCCAATAATCCGGTTCTGCTAGGCCACGCCAGTGGTCATGCAGCATTTGCGAATGATGCGGCACTGGCTGCAGCTGGTATTCGTGATGCGACCCCAAACCCTGAGGGAGGCACCATTGTCCGTGACAGCGCAGGTCGCGCTACGGGGTTGCTGCGAGAAACCGCACAACGGCTGGTTGCAAAAGCGGCGGCAGATTACCAGTCCCAGCGCCCTCGAGAAGAACAGCACGCCGAGCTCAGAGAGCAGGTGTTGTTGGCTGGGGAGCAGGCATTAGCGCACGGTATCACCTCGTTCCATGACGCGGGGGCCAGCTTTGCGACCATCGATTTTCTCAAGGAAATGGAGGCCGCTGATGAACTGCCCATTCGCCTTTACGTGATGGTGCGGGGCGAGAGCAATGAAGATCTGGCAGCCAACCTGTCGGCCTATAGGATGGAGACGGAAGAAAACGACTTTTTAACCGTCCGCTCCATCAAGCGTCAGTTGGATGGAGCCTTGGGTGCTCATGGTGCCTGGCTGCTCGCGCCCTATACCGACTTGCCAGAAACAGATGGGTTAGTTCTGGAGTCGGTTGAGGAAATTGAGGAAACCGCGAGGCTGGCAATTGAACATGGCTACCAGCTCAACACTCACGCGATTGGTGATCGTGCCAATCGGGAGATTCTAGATCTCTACGAGCGCGCCTTTACAGAGGGCGGGGCGGATGGCAAATCCTTACGCTGGCGCATTGAGCACGCCCAGCATGTTGATCCGGTTGACGTGCCTAGGTTCGGTCAGCTGGGCGTGATCGCTGCCTTTCAAGGCATACACAGCGCGTCTGACGGGCCTTGGATCTCCTTTCGTTTGGGTAATGAACGAACCGCTCGTACGTCTTATCCATGGCGGGATTTAATCGAGAGCGGGGCGCTATTGGCCAACGGCACCGACGTGCCGGTTGAGCCAATCGACGCCATGGCTTCTTTATACGCTACGGTGTCTCGTCGCACGTCTCAGGGTGCGCTGTTTTTTCCGGAGCAGGCCTTGAGCCGAGAGGAAGCGCTGGCGAGCTATACCATTAACAACGCCACAGCCGCCTTTGAGGAGCATGTTAAAGGTTCGATCACCCCGGGTAAGTGGGCAGATTTGGTAGTTCTGTCCCAAGATTTCTTTACGGTGCCGGAAGCGGATATTCCAGACATTGAGATCGACATGACTCTGGTGGGCGGACAGGTTCGTTACCAACGAAACTGATTCGATTAAATGCTGAAGGTGGCTTTATTGTCGGCGACGGTACGGCAATTTTGCTGGCATTGCACGAGCCATCATTTGAGACTTTTTTCTCTCGTCCCCGCTTTCTCGCTTTCTCGCTTTCTCGCTTTCACGGGGTGGAGGTTATAACCACCTGTTTTGTATAAAAAATTCACATTAGTCACCCAAAAATACACAAATATTTCACGAAAATATCAAAATGTTACGAATTGGTAACAAAAAGCTTTACAGAGGACATTTGAAGGCGAAAAATCGCGCTCGTCGCCTTAAAGGCGCCGTTTATCAATTTTTGGAGATGGACTATTGAATAAGAGCTTTTCCAGCGTTCTGCTGACAGCACTTTCTATCGTGGTTTCTTTCTTTCTGACTTCGACGCAAGCCTTGGCCGCCGATATGGCCCAAGCGGACCCCGAAGTAATGGAAGAGGTGATCACCATCGGTACACGGGGCAAGCCTCGTTCGACTACCGATTCTACAGCACCAGTCGACGTTGTGACGGGTGATGACTTCTTGCAGCAAGGTGGTGGAGATACCAGCAATCTGCTGCGTAACCTTGTGCCCTCGTTAAACGTAAATGATCAGCCCATTAGTGATGCGGCAACCCTGGTGAGACCCGCTAACCTGCGAGGCCTAGCCCCTGACCACACGTTGGTTATGGTGAATGGCCGTCGTCGTCATCGCGCAGCCGTAATCACATGGTTGGGCAACGGTATGGCGGACGGTTCGCAAGGTGCGGACATTTCTGCGATTCCTGGCCTAGCGCTGCGCAGCGTTGAAGTACTGCGAGATGGCGCTGCCGCCCAGTACGGTTCCGATGCGATCGCGGGTGTAATCAACTTCAATCTGAAGGACTCTGCGTCTGATGGTGCGGTTGAGATCAAGTTCGGAGAATACTCCGAAGGTGATGGCGCTCAAACTGTGATCGCGGTAAATAAAGGCTTTGCTCTGGGTAGGGAAGGTTTCTTAAACCTGACTGCCGAATGGGCAGAAGCCGACGCAACAGATCGCTCGGTTCAGCGTCAAGATGCGGCAAATTTGATTGCCGCCGGCTTCGAAGATGTAGCTACCCCTGCGCAGGTATGGGGTACTCCTGAGGTTGCGGACGATTATAAATTGTGGGCGAATTTTGGTGCCAACTTAAATGACAGCATT
>ERZ1047472.3439-NODE-3439-length-10418-cov-4.697867_pt1 | contig 10418 bp, 12 predicted proteins | sample MGYA00383095_ERZ1047472 | MGnify/ENA primary metagenome ERZ1047472 (study PRJEB29581, sample SAMEA5548365) | metagenome | biome: marine; feature: coastal; material: water | depth 1 m | study: Short-term variability in the microbial, nano- and picoplankton...
TTTTTATGGCTTTGTCTTAATCTGTTAACAATATAGTATCATTATTTAACAAAAGAATGGTGTTGCCTTTTGCATGAGAAGCACCTAGATTATTACCTTTTGAATACCCTAGATTTATTTTACTTTCTATAATTATAATATCATTTTGATAGTTTTCTTTTAAAAATTGAACACTATTATCTGTTGAAGCATTGTCTACAATTATAATTTCATAATTTGTTTTTATATGCTTCACAATAGAGCCTATACAACTGCTTAAATATTTTAAGCCGTTATAATTTACAATGATTATAGAAAGTTGTACCGACGTAGTCATTCTGTTTTAATGTATTTCCAATGACTTAAGTCTTTAGATAGTTTTTGTTCTAACAATTCTATATCTTCTTTAAAAAACGCTTCATAAACCTTTTGTTTTATCTCTAAAGTTAAAGTTTCTTTATTAGATGCTTTGAGGTTTTTTCGCTCTAAAAAAAACATTATTTTATTTTTAACTGTTTTTGATGGTATTAATTTACCTATCCATTTTTTAAACTTATAAGGCTTATAAATAAATTTACTAAGGCTTTTACTTTGTGGTATTGAAGCTAGGTTACTTTTAATATCATAATTATACTCAAAAGGTTCTATCCTAACAAAGGATGTAAAATCTGATACAAATTGTCTTATGTCTTTTATAATATCATCAAAAAATAAAACCTTTACATTATCTTTTCCGAAAACAGTTTCATAGTTTTCAATTTGGCTTGTATATGAGCCTCGAGATAAGTAACTGTAATGTGTATGGTCAAAATAAGTCTTAAGTCTTAATTTTTCTGATTTTAAAGCTTCTTCAAATGTTAGTTCTTCTAAGCCTCTTCTTTTAGTCATTAGGTATTGAGAAAAAGCTCTATCCAAGGGGTTTCTGAGTATAAAAATAATTTTAATTTTTCCAAATTCGGCAAAGATTTTTTGGGCTGATGATTTAAAATATGAATACTCTGGGTCAATCTCTCCTATATACTTGGTATTGGTATTATTAAAGAAAAAATTAAAATAATAATCCAAACCTTTCTGATGCTTTTCTTTTTCACAAAAAAAATGAGTTTCTTTATAAATAGGCATTGATATATTAGGGTTTTGATTTAATATATCATGAATGGTAGACGTCCCGGCTTTTTGAACTCCTACACACATAAAATGTATTTCTTTTTTCATTTAATCTTAGTGAATTTAAAACACTGATTTATTGATTCTTAGCGAAGAAATTTATTAATGCACAAAAGTATAGAAACCAAATTTCTTTTTTATGTATAAGATACAAATTATGTTTAATCCCATATTAGATATTAAACTAGCTACTGCTGCACCTATAATTCCATAAATTGGTATTAAAATGAAGTTAAGTGTCATATTAATTATAACTGTAATTATAGTAATATTTCTTAATTCTTTTTGATGATTCGTCATGTTTAATAATTGTGCCACACTTCCTGATATGGCATTAAAAAGCAGTCCTATAGAAACAATAATTAACACACCCGACCCCCTAATAAACTCTTTGCCAAAAAAGCTTAAAAACTCTATTCTAAAACTTATTATAATAATTGGTAATGTAACTATTGTAATTAAGCGAGTTGATTTATATATAAGCTTTCTAATCTCTAAAAGTTCATTTTTACCATATAGCTCTGCTATTTTTGGCCCTAAAACTGTGTTTACAGCATTTATAACTACAATAGCTATAGTTGCTAGTTTAAAAGCAGCATTATAAACACCTACTTCTGCTTTTGACACCATTGCTCCTAGCATAAATATATCTGTCCATTCTGAAACAAAAATAAACGTAGCACTAAACATCATTGGAAATGATATTGAAAACAAACGTTTATAACTAAACTCTGTTTTAGATTTTAATACTTTAAAAGGGAAAAATAACAACAGACTAATTGCTACAATTGTAATTGAACATAAATAACCTTTAATAATATAATATTCATTTAAATCAAAAAATAAAATAAATCCTAAAAAAATAATGAATATTAAATATGGCAGCGAATACATAAAGAATCCATATAACTGAAATTTTTTCTTTGCTCTTATAAACTCTGAAAAAAAAGTGTGAAAAACCAAAAAAACCAAAAAAAAAGAGAGGTACTTAAAATACTCTCCCATTTTTTCATCTTTAAAAACTTTAACAGCTAACTCCTCTTTAATTAAAAATAAAACTACAGCAAAGGTAATAGAGGATAAAAATATAACTTTTACTGTTTTGTATAGATATTTATTAAGTGGTTTGTTATTTAAAAAATTATTATGGTCAGCCGTTAGCCTTAAAACACTAAAAGTTAAACCTAGTGATGATATAAGAACTAAGAATTGCACTAAAGCTAATGTTATGGAATATCTTCCAAATATTTCTGCCCCAAAACTATTAGTTATAATTAACATAATAGTATAGGATAGTGTCATACCTATAATCCTAAAAAAGAAAACAATTGAACTGCTGGTAAAGAGTGTATTCTTTTTAAAAGAAAATAGCTTCATTTAAAAAATTTAAAATTTCTTAGTAAAATGTGTAGTCTAATTTGTCTTCTAGTATTTTTCTAGAGTAAAATACTGGCTCATGTTTTCCATTTACTTCTTTTGAAGATGCAATATATGTTTCTCTATTATAAACTATATTTGAATTAGGGATGAAAAACTGAAAAAAGTTTTGATCACTTATTACTATTTCATCTCCATTATAGTCTAGTCTTGCCCCCTTAATTTGTATACTTTGACTTGTTAAGTTTTTACCATACTTAAATATCAAGCGTGTTGGTAGTACATCTTCTTGAAGTTGAATTACAATACTTTGTTCAAGGTTATTACCGGCAACATTTACAGTTAATGAGTTTTCTTTAGTAATACTGTTTTGCTCTCCTTCTAAATAAAATAAAGAAAACTCATCGTTGTTTTTAACGATTGCATCTAAAGTTAATGTAAAATAATCTTCATTTTTTTTATCTTCTACAACTTCGTTTTCTTTGCTTTCCTTTGTGTTTTCTGTTTTTTCTGTTTTTTCTGTGTTTTCGTTTTTACAGCTAAACATTAATATTAATGCTATAAAACATACTGCTAAATTTTTCATTTTTTTTGCTTTTTGTTTACACTACCATACCAGCTGCAACAGTTTCGTTGGTAGTGTCATCGATTAAAATTATACTTCCTGTAGCTCTGTTTTCTCTGTAAGAATCTACCATTAATGGTTTTGTTGTTCTTATTTTTACTTTTGAGATATCATTCATGTTTAGATTTTTATCTTCTGTATTACGTTCTAAAGTTTCTATGTTTATTTTATAAATAACCTCTTTTATCATTGCTTTTTGCTCATTACTTGTATGCCTAATACTGTATTTGGTTCTGGGCTTTGCTGAGTTGTTATTTAACCAACATAACATGACTTCAATATCTTGTAATTGTTCGGGTTTATTCTTAGATCTTACAATCATATCTCCTCTACTAATATCAATGTCATCTTCTAATGTTATTGAAACAGACATTGGTGCATAAGCCTCTTCTATTGTGTTGTTAAAAGTGTCTATGGTTTTAATTTTAGATGTAAAACCAGATGGCATTACTGTTACTTCATCTCCTGTTCTAAAAACACCGCTAGAAACTCGCCCTGCATAGCCTCTATAATCAATAAAACCATCTCGTTGCGGTCTTAAAACGGTTTGTACAGGAAAACGAGCATCTACCTTGTTAATATCACTGCTAATATGCATGGTTTCTAAAGTATGTAACATGGGTGCTCCTTGATACCAAGGCATATTTTCTGATTTATTGACCACATTATCGCCATGTAAAGCACTAATTGGTATAAAACGCACATCTGTTACTAACATTTTTGAAGAAATATCTTCAAACTGACTTATAATATTATTGTAAATTTCTTCTGAATAATTTACTAAGTCCATTTTGTTAACACAGACAATAATATGTGGTATTTGTAGTAATGAAGCTATAAATGCGTGTCTTTTAGTTTGTTCAATAACACCATGCCTAGCGTCTATTAAAATTGTTGCAACGTTAGATGTAGAGGCCCCTGTAACCATGTTTCGTGTGTACTGAATATGTCCTGGAGTATCAGCAATTATAAATTTTCGTTTTGGTGTTGTAAAATACCTATAAGCTACATCTATAGTTATGGCTTGTTCTCTTTCATCGCGTAAACCATCTGTAAATAAGGCTAAATCTACACCATCGTGCCCTTTCTTTTTACTTGTGGTTTTTATAGCTTGAAGTTGGTCTTCAAAAATAGATTTAGAATCGTAAAGTAAACGACCTATTAAAGTACTTTTTCCATCATCTACACTACCTGCTGTTGTAAATCTTAATAGTTGATTATTGTCTATCATCTCATGATTCTTTTTTAAAAATAACCTTGCCTTTTTCTATCTTCCATTGCAGATTCTGAACGTTTGTCATCGCTTCTGTTGCCACGTTCTGTATTTCTCATTCCTGCAACTTCTGCTACTATTTTTTCTAAGGTGTCAGCTTCAGATTCATCTCCACCAGTAATTGTTATATCGCCTAAGGTTCTAAAACGTATTTTTTTTGTTACAACTTCTTCGTGGTCTTCTAATACTAAAAATTCAGAATTTGGAATCCATGTTCCTTGTCTTCGCACAACTTCACGTTCGTGTGCAAAATATAAAGAAGGTATGGCTATGTTTTCGCGTTTAATGTAGTTCCAAACGTCCATCTCTGTCCAATTACTTATAGGAAAGGCTCTAAAATGTTCTCCTTCAAAGTGTTTGCTGTTAAAAATATTCCAAAGTTCTGGTCTTTGGTTTTTTGGATCCCATTGCCCAAAATCATCTCTATGTGAAAAGAAACGTTCTTTTGCTCTTGCTTTTTCTTCGTCTCGTCTTCCTCCTCCAATAGCACAGTCAATTTTATTAGATTCTATAGCATCTAAGAGCGTTGTAATTTGTAGTGCGTTTCTTGTGGCGTTTTTTCCTTTTTCTTCTGCTACTCTTCCTTCGTCTATAGATTCTTGTACAGAGGCTACAATAAGTTCTACTCCTAATTCTTTAATAGTATTATCTCTAAACTTAATGGTTTCAGGAAAATTATGCCCTGTATCTACATGCATTAAAGGAAATAGAATCTTGACTGGGTAAAACGCTTTTTTTGCTAAGTGAGTTACAAGAATTGAATCTTTTCCCCCTGAAAATAATATTACTGGGTTATCAAATTGTGCCCAAACTTCTCTGAGAATAAAAATGGCTTCACTCTCTAATTCGTCTAAATAGTTTAAGTAATATTTACTCATTGTTGCCTTGACAATTTTGGTGTTATAAAATCTACTATTCTTTTTACAGAATCTTCAATAGATTCAGTTTCTGTCTTAATTTCAATATCGGGCTGTTCAGGAGCTTCATATGGTGCAGAAATACCTGTCATATTTTTAATTTCTCCAGCTCTGGCTTTTTTGTATAAACCTTTTACATCTCTACGTTCACATTCTTCTATACTGGTGTTTATAAAAATTTCGACAAAGTTAACATCTTTAACTAGATTTCTTAATGCGTCTCTATCTTTTTTGTACGGTGAAACAAAGGCTGCTAAAACTACTATACCTGCATCTATCATTAAGTTAGCAACTTCTCCTATACGTCTTATATTTTCTGTTCTATCTTGTGGTGAAAATGATAAGTCTTTATTTATTCCTTTTCTAATATTATCACCATCTAAGCTATATGTTTTTATACCTGTTTTATGCAATTGATATTCTACTTGGTTGGCTATGGTAGATTTTCCAGAACCTGATAAGCCTGTAAACCAAACTAAAAGTGATTTGTGTTTATTAGAGGCTACTCTATCATATCTGCTAATCTGATAATTATGAGGAATAATGTGTGTGGACATATCATTTCTTTTTAAATGAAAAAGATTGTCTAATTCTACCTAAAGGTAATTTTAACCAAAGTCTTTCGTGAAGGTAATATAACGCGAATTTTGTAAATAGTTCTAAACCAGCAATAGATAATGCAATTTCATTAAAGGTATTAAGAATTGTTCCCGAAATTATGAAAGTCATTGTAGTTGCTATTAGTCTCCATGATACTGTTTTTTGAAATATTTGCTTTTGTGTAATGGTCTTATTTAACAGCCTTTGTTGCCAAACCCTCTCGTGTAAATAATATACTATTAGTTTTAATGCAAACTCTACAAATCCAATTTTTATAGCTTGATCTATATTACAATTGCCTGTAATACATGTAATTAATAGCACTATTAAAATAGTATCTGTTGTAGCAATAATACGCCATGTAATACCTTTTATGAGGCTTCTGAGATGTGACTCTGTTTTGTATTTGGTCATTGCAATTTATTGCTTAGAAACAACAAACCATGGATTAAGCAGATCTTCTTTGTTGTATAATAAGGGCTGCTTTGTTGTTTCTGATATAACTGCTATTCCTACAGCATTGCATATGGCTTGTCCTGCAGCAGTATCCCATTCCATAGTTGGTGCAAATCTAGGGTAAATGTCTACATTTCCTTCTGCTGTAAGACAAAATTTTAATGAGCTTCCTTTAGATACAATAGCAACATCTTTGCCTGTTGCTTTTAAGGTTTCAACAAAATCTAAAGTTTCTGAACTCATATGAGATCTACTTCCTACTACTTTTATAGCGTTTGTAGTTGTTTTTGTTTGAAGTAAAATGGCTTTATGATTAACTTGCTCTAAGGTCTCAGTATGTGAGTTTAACTTAGCCTTATAGCCTTTTTTACTTGATACTTCTGCAAAATATAATGTGGTTTCTGCTGGCACATAGATGACACCCAAGATTGGTTTTCCTTTTTCTACTAATGCTATATTAACGGTAAACTCCCCGTTACGTTTTATGAATTCTTTTGTGCCATCAACAGGATCTACTACCCAACAGGTGTCCCATTGCTTTCTAACTGCATAGTCTATTTGCTTGTTTTCTTCGCTAATTATGGGAATTTCTGTTTTTAATAAATAGCTATTAATAATCTTATTAGCTTCTTTATCTGCTTTAGTCAGTGGTGATTTGTCATCTTTAATTTCTACATCAAAAGATGTGTTATATATTTTCATTATAGCTTCTCCTGCTTTGAGGGCAGCTTGTATAGCTGTTTTTAGATTCTTATCTTTTGTGATCATATATAAAATTTAGTTATGGCTTGTGTTTGGTGTGCTTAAATAAAACTAGTTATAATATGTGTAGTTATACAGTTTTAGTTTTAAAGTTAATTATTGCTTCTTTTAAACTGGCCCTCCAATGTGGTATTTCTATACCTAAAGTATCTTTTATTTTTGTCTTATCTAAAACACTAAAACTTGGTCGTTTTGCTGGAGTAGGAAAGTCTTTTGTTTTAGTTGGCAAAAGCTTAATATTACTGTTAATTTCTTGAAATATTGCGTTGGCAAAATCATACCAACTGGCTACTCCTTCATTACTAAAGTTATAAATTCCATATACCTCATCTTTACTATCTATAATCTTTAGGATGATGTGTGCCAAGTCTTTTGCGTAGGTGGGTGTGCCTATTTGGTCATCAACAACTCTAAGCTCATCTCTAGACGCTGATAATTGAATCATGGTTTTCATGAAATTTTTATTGTGCTCTGAGTATAACCACGATGTCCTAATTATAAAATATTTTTTAATGCTTTGTTGAATTGCTAACTCCCCTTTTAGTTTGGATAAACCATAATTACCTTGTGGGTTTGTAGCATCTGTTTCTGTATATGCTTTTGATGTGTTGCCTTCAAAAACAAAATCTGTTGATATATGTATTAGCGTTACATTATTATCACTACAAAATTTTGCAAGATTTTTAGAGCCTTGTTCATTAACTTTAAACGCTATCTCGCTTTCGTCTTCAGCCTTATCTACTGCGGTATAAGCTGCACAGTTAATGCAATAGTTAAAGGTGGTAGATTCAAAAACAGATTTTACTTGTGATGTATTAGTGACATCTAATTCTGTATATTCTTTAAAGATTAAGTTAAGTGGTGGGTAAGCATCACAAATATCTTTTAAATTACTTGCTAGCTGACCTTCTCCCCCTGTAACTAATACATTAATCATGGTTATAATTATTTAGTGTAGGGAGCATAATGTCTTTTTCAGATATGATAAGTTCTTCTTGTGGGAGCTTCCAATCAATATTTAATTGAGAATCATTATATATAATTCCGCCTTCTGAAGCTTTGTTGTAATAATTATCGCATTTATATGAAAAGATTGCGGTATTGGAAAGCACTACAAATCCGTGTGCAAAACCTCTAGGCACAAACAATTGACGTTTATTGTCTTCATTTAATACTACTGAAACATGTTCTGCATATGTTTCTGAATTTTGCCTAATATCTACAACAACGTCTAAGACTTCGCCTTTTATAACTCTTACCAACTTAGCTTGTGCAAATTTACCTTTTTGAAAGTGTAGCCCTCTCAGCACTCCTTTTGATGAGTAAGACTCGTTATCTTGTACAAAGTTTACTTTAAATCCTATTTTAGTATTGAATGTTTCTTGATTAAAACTTTCAAAAAAATAACCTCTTTTATCCTCAAAAACATTAGGTTCTATTATAAAGCAGTCCTTAAGTTTTGTTTGTTTAACTGTCATTTTTTTTGTTTCATTAGACCTAACAAATTTTTACCATAACCACTTTTAAGTAAGGGTTGTGCTAATTTTTCAAATTGTTGAGCACTTATATAATTCATATCAAAAGCTGCTGCTTCTATTGAGCCTATTTTTAAGCCTTGTCTGTTTTCTATGACTTCTACAAATTGAGACGCTTGCATTAATGAATCAAAAGTACCTGTATCTAACCAAGCGGTTCCTCGGTCTAAAATACTAACATTTAACTTGCCTTTTTCTAAATATACTTTATTTACGTCTGTAATTTCTAACTCTCCTCTGTGGCTAGGTTTTATGTTTTTAGCAATAGTAACAACGTCATTATCGTAAAAATATATGCCTGGCACAGCAAAGTTAGATTTAGGGGCTTTAGGCTTTTCTTCAATTGATATAACTTGACCTTCAGAATTAAATTCTACCACACCATAGCGTTCTGGATCATAAACCCTGTAGGCATAAATAATACCTCCATCTGGGTTGTTGTTACTTTGTAATAACGACGCTAAACCTGACCCATAAAATATGTTATCTCCTAAAATTAAAGCTACTTTGTCATTGCCTATAAAGTCTTCTGCTATTATAAAGGCTTCTGCTAATCCGTTTGGTGCTTCTTGCACTGCATATGAGAAATTACACCCATACTTTTTCCCATCACCTAATAAGTCTTTAAAAAGCGGTAAATCTTTTGGCGTAGATATAATGAGTATGTCTTTAATGCCTGCATACATTAATGTAGACAGTGGATAGTATATCATTGGTTTATCATAAATAGGCATTAACTGCTTACTTATGGTTAGGGTTAGAGGGTGTAGTCTTGTGCCCGAGCCTCCGGCTAGTATTATTCCTTTCATCTGATTACTTACTATTTTTCTTTTTTTTAATATTAGCTAGATAATAATAAAATAAATAGCCTTATTGTTTTCATATTTAGGTGTATTGTTTTTTATGGTAGGTTTGGTAATCCCCACTTGTAATATTATTTAACCAGTCTGTGTTTTCTATATACCAATCTATGGTTTTGCTGAGACCTTCTTCAAAAGTTACTAAGGGAGTCCAACCTAATTCTTTCTTTATTTTATTGGCATCTATTGCGTATCTTAAATCATGACCTGGTCTATCTTTTACGTAAGTTATGAGTTTTTCTGAAGTTCCTTTTTGACGACCCATCTTTTCATCCATCTGCTTACATAATAACCTTACTAAATCAATGTTTTTCCATTCATTAAACCCGCCTATATTATAGGTTTCGCTATTTTTTCCTTTATGAAAAACTATATCTATTGCTAAGGCATGGTCCTTAACATACAACCAATCTCTCGTATAATTTCCGTCACCGTAAACGGGTAAAGGTTTATGATTAAGTATATTATTAATAAATAGTGGTATTAACTTTTCTGGAAATTGATTTTGACCATAATTATTTGAGCAATTAGTAATTACATATGGTAAATTATACGTTTCCCCATAGGCTCTAACAAAATGGTCAGAACTGGCTTTAGATGCTGAATATGGTGAATTTGGGTCATAGGATGTGGTTTCTATAAACAAGCCTATTTCTCCCAGAGTTCCATAAACTTCATCTGTGCTTACATGATAAAATAATTTATTTGAAAAATCATGTTGCCAGAGTGATTTAAATGCATTTAATAATACCATTGTGCCTATGACATTAGTTTTTACAAATGCTAATGGGTTCTCAATAGATTTATCAACATGAGACTCGGCTGCCAAATGAATCACACGATCAAACCTGTGTTTTTCAAAAAGCT
>ERZ1047472.3453-NODE-3453-length-10387-cov-5.045780_pt1 | contig 10387 bp, 10 predicted proteins | sample MGYA00383095_ERZ1047472 | MGnify/ENA primary metagenome ERZ1047472 (study PRJEB29581, sample SAMEA5548365) | metagenome | biome: marine; feature: coastal; material: water | depth 1 m | study: Short-term variability in the microbial, nano- and picoplankton...
GGTGGTCGTGTCCTCGATTAATCGCTGTTTCTATTGTTTGACCGCTCACGGCGCTGCGGTGCGCGAACTGGCCGGCAACCCCATTCTGGGTGAACAACTGGTAATGAACTACAAGACTGCTGACATAGCGCCTAGACAGCGGGCAATGCTCGATTTTGCCGCACTGCTCACCACCGCCAGCGCGACGGTTGAATAGGCGGACCGTCAAACGCTGCGAGACCACGGTTTCAGCGACCGCGACATTTGGGATATCACCAGCGTAGCCGCGTTTTTCAACATGACCAATCGTGTTGCCAGTGGGACCGCCATGGTGCCCAACGAGGAATATCACGGGCAAGCCCGCTAACGCGACGGCACCTGCTCAGGCAGCGGTTTGATGCGCCGCTGTCGTTATTTTCATCTTTCGTTCACTCGACCTTTGAAATGTTGTGCCCTTTCATCGGAGCCACCCTATGACTCGTTTTATCGCCCCATTTGTAACGGCCGCGTTGCTGAGCTGTTCAAGCCTGACACACGCCATTGAATCGCTGGCCTTCGACGTAGTGGAATCCACCAATGACATTGAAGTACGTCGCTATGCGCCCCACATGCTTGCCACTGTCCGCGTTGCCGCGGACTTTGACGAAGCTGGCAGCGAAGCGTTTCGGCCGCTGTTTGACTTCATCAGCGGTGACAATGCCAGCGAGGAAAAAATCGCGATGACAGCGCCTGTAATACAGCAGGCCGGCGCTGAAGATGGCCAATGGCTCATCTCTTTTGTCATGCCCAGCGACTTTGATCGAGAATCCTTGCCTGTGCCTTCTTCCGATGTCGTCAATGTTTCGGAACAGCCGCCCATGTTGATGGCAGCCCTCCAATACCGAGGAGGCTGGTCGCAGTCGCGCTACCGCCAACACGAAGCAAAACTGATGGATGCCATGAGCGAATTGTCACTCAAGGCCTGCGGCGAATCACGCTGGGCGCGTCATGATCCGCCCTTTATGCCGTGGTTTATGCGAAAGAACGAGATTCTGATTCCTCTGTGTGACGCAACGGTGGCGTTATAGTCACGCACTACCACGGCAGCGTTTGACCATCGAGCTTTAGGAATTGCCCCGTCTGATCGCTGTCTAGCGACTCGACTAACGTCTTAAGCTGCATAGCGCAGGCCGCAGCACTCTGCACCGGGGTTTTGCGCGTCTTCGTAAAGGCGCGAGACAGATTGGTTACTGTCGTACCGGGATGCACGGCGACAATGAGTGGGGCGCTGCGCCAGCGAGCACACTCTATTGCCAGACATCGCACTCCCATATTCAGAGCCGCCTTGGACATTCGATACCCGTACCAGCCGCCCAAGCGGTTGTCCTCGATACTGCCTACCTGAGCCGACAAAAATACGGCTCGCATATCGTCCGAGCGCAAATGGTTAGCCAAACTGGAAAAGGCCGTTAACGGGCCCAGCGCATTTACTTGGTAATCAAACTGCAGCTTGCCCGACGATAGTTGCCTTAGAGTCTTCTCCGGTTGGCCATGATCGCCGGCGAGAATACCCGTGCAACTGATCCAGCGATGAATGGGTTGATCGACCTGGTCGGCCAAGGCCATGATTGACTCTGGGTCCGACATGTCTAAGTGCAGCCATCGGACGAGCGACGAGGTGCTGCTCACCTCACAGTGGTGCGTTGCATAAATGCGGGTAATACCCGGAGCAGACATGTACTCCTCAAGCAGCGCTCGGCCAATACCTCCCCCGGCACCTAGGATCATCACGTTCATACTTACTCTCTTCAACGCGTTATCTAGTTTACCCATAAATTAACCAAAACATGGTCAAATCGGCGTGATTTGGCTTTTTTGATCGAATTGTCCAAATATTTGTTGACTTTATAGGCATTAGGGCCGATTTTAGTTAGACATGTTCAACTTTAAGAGTCACCAGATATGACAAATTCGAGACGAGACTTCCTCAATTCGGGAATCGCACTTTGGGCCGCCTCTTTACTTCCCTCCGTTTCCGTCGCGGCGGGGCCTGCGGAGTTAAAGGAATCTGACCCCATCGCCATCGCCCTTGGGTATAAGAAGGACGCCACCGCCGTGGACATCGCCAAATACCCCAAACGAGCGGGTGACGCGGGCGCGACCCAGTTTTGCAGCAACTGCGCCCTCTACTCCGCCGGCGCCAACGGACTTGGCGGCTGCACGGCGATTCCAGGCAAGCAGGTGGCGGGCGCAGGCTGGTGCAACGCCTGGATCCCAGTCAGCTAAGGACCAACACTTTAATTATTTATTGAGGCGAAAGTAATGGAAAGACTTACCATCGGCGCCGTCGCCAACCTAACCGGGGTGCCTACCCATACACTGAGAAAGTGGGAAAGCAGGCACGCTATCGTGACCCCAAATCGAAGCGAATCTGGTCGACGTTTTTATACCAACGAGCATGTCCAGCGGCTGCTGCTGGTCAAACGACTCATGGGCGAAGGCCATTCTCTAGCGGAACTCGCCAGGTTGGATAACGATGCACTGGACATCCTCGCGGTGAGGCACGAGCAAAGCCGGGCAGCCAATCATGATGGCGGCGCAGACGTCGTTGGACTGAACCTGACAACGCTGTTCGAACGCGCCGAGCCATCGCTGACGCCATCCTTCAGTGGCTTTTCGCAGACCCTCGAGAAATGGTTGGATCAGCCCCAACACGTCAAAAACAGCAAACACGGTACGCTGGTAGTCGAGAGCGATACGCTGCCCGATGCCGTGGTCGAGCGCTTGGTCGAATTGCGCAACCGGCACTATCAGCGCGTCGTCGTGATCTACGCCTTCGCGCCCCGCCGGATCGAGCAGTTGCTCGCCTCCCATGGCATACAGGCGATTAAGGCGCCTGCTACCTCAGAGAGGATCCGCTCGTATCTCAACGTCGATGCCCCGGAGGTTGCCGGTACGGAATACCAAGTCGGCGTCAGCGCATTCGATCCGGAGCAGTTGTCACACATCGCAAATATGATGCCGAGCCTAAACTGCGAATGCCCAAACCACATCGCGAAGCTCCTGATTGATATCAACGGCTTTGAGAAGTATTGCATGCAATGCGTCGACGATGATCCATCCCAGCGTGCACTGCACGGACAATTAGCGGACATGACCGCCCACGCGCGCTCAATCTTTGAAGCCGCACTGCGTTCCGTCGCGCTCGCTGATGGCCTCGATTTGGAGTCTTTGCCAGGCCATACCAAACACTGATCTTCGGTATAAAACTCGACCAACAAAAAAGGCCCGTCTGGGCCTTTTTGCTTTCTCGTGAGGTTGCTTTGTTCTAGGGAATCGGCAGGTATCCCTCTTCCTTGCCCTTGGTGAACACACCCACGGCGTCGTGCGCGTGGAGGCTTTCGTGATGCTCAATACGCACCCAGAAATCTTCCCAGCGAACATCGTCACTCAGGGCTGTCTTCAACCGGCGGCCTGCGTCTTCCACGAACATCAGGTTTTTGCCATTCAAGCGCGCAAATTCTTGTTCGTCCTCTCGCTTCACCGCACTTTGTACCGGTGTCTTTAGCGCTTCCTCTGCGTGATCGATCAGTTGGGTGATCGGCAGATCTTCCAGCGTGCCGTCCAGACGCGCCAGAATCTTCGCGGTGCTGCGCTGGCTATGAGGTGTGGCCAAGATACCTTCTTCGGTGCCCAGCCAGTCGTTAACGGCTTCAATGCTGACATCACCGGCGGCACCAAAGTCTTTTTTGAACTGCTCTTGGATCAATTGCCGCGCCAAGGCTGCAGAACAAGGGCAAGTGGAAGAATATTGAACCTCCACAGAAAGCTCTAACGCAATCTGGCCCTTAATCAGCGTACCTTTGACCATAACGGGATAGGAAGCCCAGCCCACATTATCGCTTAACAGCGCCGGGCGACGCACAAAGTGATCAAATTCAAATTGAACAAACGCATTGGTGCTCAAGTCATGGTGCGATTCCAGTATGGAACCCAGCAGCATTTTTAGACCAGAGGCAGTGAGCGGTCGGGTCGCCGCATGCTCGTCCAGAAGCAGATAGAGGCGGGACATGTGAATACCCTTCGCCAGGGGGTCTGCCAGGTTAACGTAGACTTGAATATTGGCGTGAACGTCCTTGGTTTGGTCGCCGTCTTTCACTTTTAACGGCTGATGAACGTTGCTCATACCAACCCAATCCAGAGTTGCCTGCGCTTCGGATAAAGCGCGGTTGGCGATGTCTGGCATATCGGGGACGGAGACCAGCTTGGCTGTACTCATAATAGATCCTGATGAGGAGTGACTTGAGAGTTTAGGCTACGTAGCAATCAGTCAACGAAATGTGAATGCCAGAGATTAGAGCTCTGACTCTTTCGTGACTCTTTGCGAACGAAACATCGACAGAAAAATTCCGGCGCTAGCCCGACCGCAGCTCTTCATCGCTCAATGCTCGCGCTTGATCCGGCACCAAAACGGGGATGCCATCGTCTATCGGATAGGCCAGCCGACTGGCGGTACACCACAACTCTTGCTGCTCGCGCTTCCATTGCAACGGGGTCTTAGTCACTGGGCACACAAGCAGCTCAAGCAGTTTCGAATCCATTAGATACCTCGCGCGCCAGCGAATGGGTCGTTGAGCACGATGGTCTCATTTCTGTCTGGACCGGTAGAAATAATGTCCACCGGAGCACCAACCGCCTCTTCAACCACGCGAATGTAGTTTTGCGCCGCTGCCGGCAGGTCGGCTACCTCACGTATCCCAAGAGTATTCTCTTGCCAGCCCGGTACTTCTTCGTAGATCGGCGTAACACCGTCGTAAAATTCACTACCAAAGTTTGGTCCGCTGTCTGTGATGCCGCCATCCTCGTAGCCGACACAAATTTTAATGGAATCCAACCCATCAAGGACATCGAGCTTAGTCAAACATAGGCCGGAAATACTGTTCACCTGCACGGCCTGACGCAGTGCTACCGCATCGAACCAACCACAGCGTCGCGGCCTGCCCGTGGTGGAACCAAATTCGTGGCCACGTTCAGCCAAACCTGCGCCAATATCGTCAAACAGTTCCGTAGGAAAGGGTCCAGAACCAACGCGGGTCGCATAGGCTTTTGTAATACCCAGCACGTAGTCCAGATAGCGCGGGCCAAAACCCGTGCCGACGGCGGTGCCGCCCGCGGTCGTGTTGGAAGACGTGACGTAGGGATAGGTTCCTAGGTCGACGTCTAACATCGCACCCTGCGCGCCCTCGAACAGTATGTTCTTTCCTTGCTCACGAAGGTCGTGGAGCAGGGGCACCACATCAACGGACATCGCCTTCATTTGATCGGCGATATCCGCGCACTGATCCAGAGTCTGAGTAAAATCTAAGGCGGGCTTTTTGTAATACTGAGTGAGCATGAAGTTGTGGTATTCCATCACCTCGGCCAAACGGTCCGAGAAGGTTTGCCAATAAAACATATCGCCCAATCGCAGCCCACGGCGGGCGGCTTTGTCTTCATAGGCTGGCCCGATACCGCGTCCCGTGGTTCCGATTTTCAATTTGCCACGCGCCTCTTCGCGAGCCAGATCCAGTTCTACGTGGTGAGGCAAGATCAGCGGGCAGGCCGGAGAAATTTTTAGCCTTTCACGCACTGGCACGCCACGCGCTTCAAGCGTCGTGATTTCTTTGAGCAGTTCGTGAGGCTCAAGGACGACGCCGTTGCCAATCACACATTGGACGCCTTCATGCAAAATCCCTGAGGGAATCACATGCAGAACGGTCTTCTCGCCATCAATAACGAGCGTATGCCCCGCGTTGTGTCCGCCCTGAAAACGCACGACCGCATCGACTTGATCGGTGAGCAAGTCGACAATTTTACCCTTGCCCTCGTCTCCCCACTGGGTACCAATAACGACTACATTACGACCCATGTCATTCCTTTCACTTGTTTGTTCTCTCCAGTTTCGTACTTGATCTATTTCAGGCACGCAGGCACGCGCTTCCCTCAGGCAGGTCGGCGATGACACCTCGTCACTATTATCTTTTGTACTGTTGTCGGTTTCTACTGCTCTGGGACGGTTTCGCTTACGGACTGCGGCGTCCAATTCCCTTGATCCTGCACCAGAATGCCCTCGCATCCTACAGGCATGGACTCGGTTTCCGCCACGGCTACAATCACGCGATGTCCCTTGGCACGAAGTGCCTGCACCGCAGAAGCCAGACCCTCTCTCGATTCCGATGCTCTGTATGGCACAAAGTATCCGTTTGACGGCGCGACGTTGTTCGTCATCAACTGCTTTAAGTTCATATCGAGCCCGGTGGCAGGTCGACCGCGACCGAAGACTTCACCGACGCCATCGTAACGCCCGCCCTGCGCCAGCGCACTACCGTGCTGAGGATGATACACCGCAAAAACCGGCCCATTGTGATAGCCATAGCCTGACAATTCAGACACATCGATGCGCAGATCCACCTGAGGATGGTTTTTCCTAATCAGCTCGGCCAGCGCCCGCAATTCGTCTAAGGCCGTCAAAACCGTCTGTGGCGCGCGCTGCAGCAGATCCTCGGCAATGGGCAAAATATCCATATCGCCCATTAGGTCGGGCAAAGCTGCGAGCATTTCGGCCGCGTCAGAGTCGTCGAGTAGCGCCCGAATATCACTGGCGCCCTTGCGCTGTATGCAGCTGAAAAGTTGGCCTTGGCTTGCCTCATCGAGGCCACCTTCTTCAATCAAGCGTGCGACAAGGCCTCGGTAGATACCCATATGCCCAAGTAACAGCACGGGAGCGTGCATGCCCGCTGCTTCAAGTGCTTCCAGCATCAGCCCGATGACTTCTGCGTCGGCCCCAATACCAGCGGCTCCAAATATTTCCGCGCCTGCTTTCAACGGTACTCGCGAGGTTTGATTACCTTGGGGGTTGGCGAAGACCACCGGACCCGCGTAGCAGAGCCGCTGAATGTTTTCGCTGCGGCGGCTGTGGGCATCAACACGCACTGCCTGAGAGGTCATATCAGCCCTTACGCCCAACTGCCGTCCACTGGACTGATCGACAACCTTCAGCGTCTGCAGATCGAGATCCTCGCCACTGCCCACCAGGAGGGCGTCTAAGTATTCGATCACTGGCGGCTCTAAGTAGTCGTAGCCCCAACTGACAAATACGTCCAAGACCTTACGACGCAGCCCCTCCAGTTCCCATGCGTGGGGCGGCAATACCTCATCTACCCCCTTGGGCAGGCGCCAATGTGTACTCATATGTTCGGTGGCCTGGACGGCTGAGTCGTTTCGCTGGGGATCATTTTGCGCCGCCGCTCTCCAGATATTTGAAGAAATCGCTTTCAGGGTCGAGCACCAACAGATCGCCCTTATCCTTGAAGACTTCCCCGTACGCATTGATGCTTCGATAAAACCCGTAGAATTCAGGGTCTTGGTTGAACGCTCCAGCGTATACTTGGGCGGCTTTTGCATCACCATCACCGCGCAGAAGCTCGCTTTCTCGATAGGCTTCCGCCTCAATCACGACCGCATCACGATCGGCTTTAGCCCGAATGGCCAGGGCCTGCTCTTGGCCTTCAGCACGATACTGACGCGCCTCAATTTCTCGCTCGGAATTCATGCGTTCATACACGGTGGTCGACACTTCTGGCGGCAGGTCGATTTTCTTTACTCGCACATCGACCACTTCCAAACCCACGGATTCACGCATCACCCGGTCTAGGTCGGCGCGCAGTTCACTCATCAACTGGTCACGCTGTCCTGAGATAACCTCATACATTTCGCGGCGACTGATCTGGTTACGCAGACCTTCATTGACCCGCTCTTGCAGCAGGCGCTGTGCCCGACGCTCGTCAAACGATGTGCCGGTGTAGAAGCGCTCGATATCTGCCACGCGCCATTTCACAAAGGAATCCACGATCAGCGGCTTTTTCTCCAGCGTGTAGTAAGTCTCGCCTTGAGAATCCAGCGTGAGCACACGAGCATCAAACTTTTTGACTTCTTGGGCGATTGGCAGTTTGAAATGCAGTCCCGGCTTGATATCCGCTTCGATCAAGTTACCGAATTCCAGCAGGATGGCTTTTTCGGTTTCCATTACGCGAAAGGCCGATTGGTTTAGCAGTCCCACTCCGATAAGCAAGAAGGCTGCAAAAAGAAACGATTTCATAGGCATCAAAATTTCTCCACTAAAACGCTAAGCTTAGTTGCCGTTGCCGCGTAGACGACTGTTGTTGGGTCGGCCCGTGCTCAAATCGCGGCGCAACTGCTCCAGATCACGGCGCAGCGCCTGCACGTCTGTTGAGTTACCGACTGAGGTATTCGACTGTCCCAGTTTATCAAGAGGCAGATACATCATGTTGTTTCCGCCTTTCACGTCGATCATCACTTTGCTGGAATTCTTAAACACCTTTTCCATCGCGTCGATGTACAAACGATCCCGGGTCACTTCCTTCTCCAGTGAGTACTCGGTCAGCAGCTTTTCAAAGCGTTGCGCCTCACCTTCGGAGCGTGCAATCACACGATCGCGATAGCCCTGAGCCTCTTCCAATTGACGCTGGGCTCGTCCTCGAGCTTCTGGCACCACTTGCTGGGCGTATGCGGTTGCTTGGTTAATGAACTTCTGCTGATCTTCCTTGGCTTTCTGGACGTCGTTGAAGGCTTCCTGCACCTGTATTGGTGGCGCACTGCGGTCGATGTTCACCTTGGTCACATCAATACCAGCGCCATAGCTGCGCAGATAGCTTTGCAGACGCTCTTGCACTTCTATCGCGATCGCCTCTCTACCATCGGTGATGACTTCGTCCATGGAGGCAGAACCCGCCACATGACGCAGCGCACTCTCTGTCGCTTGAGCGAGACTGTCTCGAGGCTCACGCACATTAATGAGGAAATTGGGGGCGCTATCGATAACCCACTGCACGGTGAGACTGATATCAACGATGTTTTCGTCTTCGGTCAGCATCAGCGCCTGATGGCTGTGCGACTGCACCTGGGTGACATTGACAATGTCCACCTGATCGATCAGTGGCGGATTCCAATGCAGACCCGGGCCCACCTCATTCGGCAACACTTCACCAAACCGGAAAACCACCCCGCGCTCCTGTTGATCCACCTGATACACACCGGCAAAGGCATAGAGGCCAAGCGCTAGAATGACGAGCAAACCAATCGAGCCGCCGGATAGGCTGCTGCTGGATCCATCTTTTTTGCCGCCACCACCGCCGAACATACCTGACAGCTGGCCCTGCAGCTTTCGAATGGCCTCGTCGAGATCCGGGGGGCCGTCATTGTTGTTGCCGCGATTGCCCCAGGGGTCTTTGTCACCACCTCCTGATTCGTTCCACGCCATAGCTTTACTCCGATGTATTAATTTGTTTCTGAGCCCAGCAAAGGACTCAAAGCGACCACATTTTACCTCAACCGATACACGCGTCGGTTATGGCATATTGCAACTTCGTCACCCTAGTTTGAGGGCTTTCGAACATTTTAAAAGGATGTCGTCTTGGCCTAATGTGGACTTTATGTTTCCACCTGCACTTGGCGCTGACGCATTTGACCCAACAGCTTCTCGTCTGCCTGTACTGTAAGCTGCACGTTGCCATCTGTCAGCATTGTTTCGTCGAGAACCGCTCCAGACTGATAGAGCCAGGCTCGATTTTTGCCATCCTGTGGCGCTAGCAGAACCCGATGCGGCGCAACAACACCCAGCGCCGCGCCGATACGGTCCATGAGTTCTGTTACCCCTTCACCGGTGATCGCCGAAACCTGAGGGGTGTTACCCAGGGCGTCGATTTGCTGGGGACTCAAAAGATCCGCCTTGTTCATAACGACCAGTTGAGGTACGTCATCGGCGCCGATTTCCGCCAGCACGGCTTGAACCTGTTCAATACGCTCGTCCCGTTGAGGGTCAGCTCCGTCGACAATGTGTAACAGCAGATCCGAGTGAACAACTTCTTCCAACGTGGCCTTGAAGGCTTGAACCAGCGCGTGGGGCAAAGCGCTAACGAAGCCGACGGTGTCGGTCATCACGACATCTCCGGCACCCGGCACATCAATTTTTCGCGTGGTCGGGTCCAATGTGGCGAACAATAAATTCTCGGCAAAGACTTCGGCGTTTGTGACGGCGTTGAACAGCGTGGATTTTCCAGCATTGGTATAGCCCACCAAGGACACGGTTGGCGTACCCGTGCGATTTCGCCCTCGTCGATTTTGCAGTCGGCGACGGGATACGTCGTGCAGTTTTTGCTCCGTTACCTTGACGCGCTCGGACAGCATACGCTGGTCCAGCTCAATTTGTTTTTCGCCCGCGCCACGCATACCGATACCACCCTTTTGCCGATCCAAGTGGGTCCAGCCTCGCACCAAGCGCGTTTGCGCATGCTTGAGTTGAGCGAGTTCAACCTGGAGTTGGCCTTCGTGGCTGCGGGCGCGTTCGGCAAAAATGGTCAAAATAAGCTCG
>ERZ1047472.3455-NODE-3455-length-10385-cov-6.845402_pt1 | contig 10385 bp, 8 predicted proteins | sample MGYA00383095_ERZ1047472 | MGnify/ENA primary metagenome ERZ1047472 (study PRJEB29581, sample SAMEA5548365) | metagenome | biome: marine; feature: coastal; material: water | depth 1 m | study: Short-term variability in the microbial, nano- and picoplankton...
CTGGAACCACAGCTGGAACCACAGCTGGAACCACAGCTGGAACCACAGCTGGAACACAACCAGAAAAAGTAACAATAAGAAATATAGAGATTCAAAGATGGAATAATGTGAATATTTCACTCATTAATAATTATTTAAATATATTTATTGATGGTGAATTGCGTCAAAATTATTTATTAAAAGGGACATCTCATATTAATCATACTAATTTAGATGTATGTCCTGATGGTGGATTCAATGGGTATTTAGATAGATTATCTTATACAAATAAATCTTTATCGAAAGATGAGATTATGGATATCTATAAAAAAGGTCCAAGTGAGTCAAAAAAAATCTAAAGTTATTATAAATGAATAATATAATCAATAGTTATAAATCGAATTTTAATAATATACAAAATAGTGCTTCTAAATCAACTCTGGCGGATTATTTACCTACAGAACAAATTAAACAAGTACAAAAAATCGGACAAACAATTCATACTAGTATAAAAAATACAGCTGTATCTACTTCATTAACCCTTCATAGTGTCGTGAATTCCAATTTAGGAAAAACTTTAGTAAATATATCCGTTATGGGAACATTAGTATTAACTATAGGAATATTGCTATTTTTCTATAATAAATTAAAGGATTCTCTTAAAGAAGCATTAAAATATCTTATTATAAGTATGATTGCTTTATTAGTCTCTATGTATGGTGTTTATATGGTATTACCTAAAAAATCTACAGTGGCACAAGTCATATCCATATCTCTTATTGGAGTTGTTGCTTTTGGTTTTATTAAATTCGTACAAAATATGTTAGCTTATTTAGAATCGATGAGACTTGATTCACCATGGATTATTAAAGGAACCAAAAATGGCAAACAAGCCATGAGCATTCCGCAAGATCCTAAAAATCAAGATTCAGTAACATTATATCGTTCGGAAAATCAATCATCAGGAATGGAATTCTCTTATAGTTTTTGGATGAACGTTCAAGACCATAAATATAATAGTAATAGTGATAAACATGTTTTCCATAAAGGTAGCAATCTTCAAAATACTGATAAATATACGGTATTTTGTCCGAAAGTTGTTCTTAAGAAGGACAGTAATACTCTATCTATAAATATGAATTTAATAGATGGCACCGATTCTGAAGATATTGATATTGAAAATATTCCTCTTAATAAATGGCTTCACGTTGCCATTGTTTTGAAACAGCGAATATGTGAAGTATATATAAATGGAAAATTAAAAAAATATGTAGAACTTAAAACTATCCCAAGACAAAATTTTAAAGATTTATGGGTTAATCTCAATGGTGGATTTGAGGGCTTTTTATCCAGATTTCAATATCATAGAAGGGCATTAGAATTTAATGAAGTTGAATCTATTGTTAATAAAGGACCATCAACTGATTCATGTTCTTTTACTGGAGATATACCACCATATTTTGATGATGATTGGTGGCTGGATAAGTGATTTTTTAATTCTATATTTTCTTTCTGCAATTCTAAAATAGAATGTTTTAATATTCGAATATCATTATTGATTAATTCAAAATTTTCATTACTTGAATTATTTAATGTTGTTAAATTTTGATTTAAATGATTAATCGTTTCAGTGTGATTTTCAGTAATGCGAACTAAATCATAATTATGATCAATTAATCTCATTGAATCTTCTATTATTAATTCTTTTTTTAAACAATTACCCATAATTTACTATTATATCTTATTTTATATAACTATTTTTAATTTTAAACTTGAATTAAAGATAAAAAAATTGATTATAAATACTATTATTTAATTTTAATTAAAAATTAAAATTTAAATTAAAAAATGGATAAAAAAAGGCATTCAAGAGAATGGTTTGAAAATATTATAAATAATATTGAAAAATTTGATATATGTATTAGTGATATAGTCTATCATAAATTATTTACAGAAGATATTTATAATGATTTAGAAATTATTATTACAGATGAAGCTACTTATGAAAATCAAGATAATACTGTTTACTTAAAATATAAAAATGGTCCTAAAATATTAACCTATATGTGGTCTTTATCATCACAAAAAAAATTAGAATTATTACTTGCGTTTAATCCAAATTTTGGAGAAAAGTATTTAATTAAATACCTCGATACTTTAGAAAAGGAATCGTTTCTAGATAAATTGAATATAATTGAACCGTTTTATGCATTTCCATATTGGTTTGATGAATTATATCATATTAAACATTTTACACCCACTTTAATTAATAATTATTTTACAAAACATAATATGACTAAAGAGGATGTTATAGAGTTTTTTTCAAAGTACAATCAGGGGTATTTTTGGAATGAATATAGTACTAAAAATTTGTCTTTAAAAGAAATAGATACATATCATTATTTTTCATGGAATTGGGTTCTAATTATTATTTATAATCCGAATATAACAATAGACTATATTGAGAAAAACAAACAACGTATATTAAACACAGTTCCGTTTTCATACTTATTAAAATGTAATAAAGACACAAATCCAAATTTAACTTTAGATCAATGTTTACAATTATTATTTGTATTGAATAAAAATACATCTTGGAATTATAAAGAAGAAATCTTTAACAAAAATTTATTTAATACGGTAAGAATATATCTTACCAGTAGTTTATATTTTCTAATGTTTGATTATAAAATAATTGATTTTGAAGAATTAATTCCAAAACAAATCAAACTTCCAAAAGATATTTACACAGAGATATTAACTAATGGTGAAAACTCTCATTATTTACAAAAATGGCCTTTTATTAGTTTGGAAAAAATAATAAAATGCGATTATATCTATGAAGAACATATAGATTATCTTTATGAACATTTAGATAAATTCCCTTCATTAATTATTGATTCAAATGAAGACAGTGAAAGTGGTAGTGAAAGTGGTAGTGAAAGTGGTAGTGAAAGTGGTAGTGAAATTGATAGTGAAAGTGGTAGTGAAAGTGGTAGTGAAAGTGGTAGTGAAAGTGGTCATATAGACAATTTAATTAAAGTCTATTGTAATTATCCAAATATAACTATATCTATTATCAAAAAATATTATAAAAAATATTATTTCGATTTAGATCATAATCCATCTATTTCATGGTATTTTTATGAAAAAAATAATTCTATATTAGAATATTATTATGGTAAAAACTATATGTTAGAAAAAATTGCAAATTTTAATCACTATTCAGAAGTAGAATACTTAGTTGATATCACTAAAATAAAGAAAATACAAAACTGGTGGTTAAATACAATTTATTATAATCCAGAACATAGAATTTGTAAAAAAAGACTTGACGAACAATATGACGAGTATACTTAAAGATTAATGCCCTTCTTTACCTATCCGAAAGTAAACTTATTTTATTTTATAAATTATTTGTATTTGTATTTGTTTTTAGGTTAATACAAACAATTTGTTTGAAGCCCGAGTAACAGATGTATAGACACATTCCTTCGTATCCGTATTATTATATTTAATTATATTTTGAATATCAATATACACATTTTCATAGGTTGATCCTTGAGATTTATGAACGGTTATGGCATACCCATAATCTATATCTGCAATAATATCTAAATACTCATTGTAATAAAATTCCCATAGACGAATAAGCAGTATATTATTAAATTTATCAGACCTTTTACTAATTATTTTTTTGATATAAAGTAACTTTTCTTCTATATAACTACATACTTCTTTATATTCTGTTAACGATTTATCACTTATTACTATAATCGGTTCTCCATTAGAATCGTCTAACACTATTTTCCAAACCGTTAATTTAATATCATTTAATTTGTCTTTTAATTCCATAATAATACGACTTAATTCACTAAAATTTTTGATTTCTAATGTGTCATTAGAAATATCACATCTACAAAGAGGACAACAATTATGCTGCTTTAACCATGTTTTAATACATAGACTACAAAATAAATGTCCACAATTAGTTTGTTCTAATTCATCAATCTCGTCAAAACATATAGGACAAGTTTCATCACCTACTTTCGATTTAGATTTCTTTACAAGTTGTTTAAGAGGGATTTTCAGATTCAAAAGGGATTCAATAGGTAATGATGAAAATTCATACACTTCAGTATCTATAGAATAAATTGTATTAATTTGCGATGAAAAGAATTTACTATTTTCGGTTTTATAATAATTGTTAAAAATAATTTTTTCATTCACACTAAATCTTTGATAAGTATCTGGGAATAAAATAGACCGAATATGTTTGTTAAATTTAGAACGAGCTTTATTTGTATAGGTTAAAATAATTGAAGATTTCATATTAGAGATATAGGACTGTATCCAATTTTCATAGTGTTTTCCAAATTCAACTGCTAATGGATTTAAATCCTTTTTTTTTATTTTAGTTTGTTGAATAATACTATTTGAATACTTCACTATATCATTTTTAAATCGCTCAACTATAGTTAATTTATGATACTGACCTTTATATTTTTTATTAAACACTTTACTAATAGTTTCATTAATAGGGGGTAATTGATTGCGATCACCAAGTAATATAATTTTACCTTTGATTTTAGGTGCCAAGAATTCTAATCTTTGTAATACATCAGAACTAATCATAGATACTTCATCAATAATAATAATATCAAAGGCATGAATCGATTTTTTATCCTTACAACTAATTTCTTGATTTAGTTCTTCAAAATAGGAGAAGATTTCTTTGCCATCTTCATTAATTTTTCGTTGGATTTTTAGTAATTTTTGTATTGTTAAAAATGCGATATGTTCTCTATGTATGGCACAATAGGTTTCCAATACAGAAACTGCTTTATTCGTTGTTGCCGAGAACACTATCTTTTTATGATTATAACTAGGATTTTCAAAAATCTTGGTAATTAAAGTAGTTTTGCCTGTTCCAGCAACACCTTCTAGTAAAAAGAACTTATCATTAGAATTAATAAACCTTTCTATTTTATGTTTTCCTTCCAATTGTTCAGAATTCAATGGCATTTTTAATGACATTTTAATTATATTTTTAAAGAATTATTATTGTAATTAATAAATCAAATTTAAACATTAAAAATAAATATTTTATATAATAAATAGTTAAATATGACTGGTGGATTAATTCAACTTATGTTGAAAGGAGCATTAGACCATAACTTTATTGGAAATCCACAGATATCATTTTATAAAGTCGTATATAGGAGATATACTAATTTTGCGATGGAATCAATTGATATTAAGTTGGCACGTAATACCATTGTAGATAATGATCACACGACTAGTATTCCATCTATTATAATACCACGTAATGCCGATTTATTATCGAATGTGTATTTAACATTTACATTACCAAACATTTATTCAGGATGTTATAATGCCGATAACGATGAAAATAGTAAAATAAATAATATACCGTATGAATTTAAATGGGTTGAAAATATAGGAACAAATTTAATTGAATCTGCTAAACTCTATATAGGAACAACTGAAGTGAATAATATGTCTGGAAAATTGATGCAGGTGCTTTCAGAAATAAATTACGATGATTCTAAAAAGAAAATTTATGATGACATGATTGGGAATATTCCAGAGATTTATAATCCTAAATTAAATAGAAGTGATAAAGAAAAACAATTTATTGCCATTTTAACAGATCAAGGTGAGCCGAACGTTGGATTTGGTTATACAAGAAATCATTTTGAAGACCCTGATAAAAATTTTTATTTATCTAAGGATGATTTTGATGATACTACATTTACTACAACAACTTCTGATACCAAAATAGATACATTAAAAATATTTAAAACAGATTCAACTTTAGAAGATCATTATAGAACTTTTATTGGAAAAATTACAGATCAGAAAGCACACTCCTTAATTTTACAATCTGATTATCCACATATGATAGGCAATGAAACTAATCAACATGAGATATATGATAGATATAATCAAATTATTATGGCAAAAAATTCGGAATTTGTTGGAACTACCCGCTTAAGCTTTATTCCATCTATACCTAAAAAAAAATGTAAAGTCCCTTTGCCATTCTATTTTACAAAAAATCCAGGATTATCAATACCATTAATAGCTTTGCCTAAATCGGAAGTGAAAATAGATATAACATTGAATAATATCAAAAAATTATATACAGTCTTAAAAATGGTAGAAGATACTACTAATTTAAATGATGAACCTAAATCATTCAGTTCTAATTCAATTGATGACCTTTCTGATACCCAAAAAAAAGTATTTAGAGTAAAACCACCATCTGATCTTGATATTACGACATTTATATCAGATAGTACATTTGACCTAAAATTAAATCTGGAAGCAACCTTTGTCTATTTAGATAATGAAGAACGACGAAGATTTGCCAGAGAAACACATAATTATTTAATTGAAGAATACCAAACACCTACTGGTAATACCAAAAATATTTCCCATAGTACTTTAATTAAATTTAATAATATCAATTATCCAGTTAAAGAATTAATCATCGTACCCCAAAGAAACGATATGAGTCTTATTAATAACTGGAATAATTATACTAATTGGGTTATTGAAGATGTGGCACCTTATTCAGAACAATACCAATATGAACGCATGTATTATTCAGAATCATTAACTAATAAATATTTATTTTACAATAGGCATGGAACCGATGATTATAGAACAAATAATTTTAAGATGAAGTATTTTCACAAAAATATTATAGAAAAAATGTATTTTACATTTAATACAAACAAAAGACAAGAAACGAGAGATAGCGAATATTATACCTTAATCCAACCTTATTACCACCATTCAAGAAAAATAAAAGAAGGAATCCATTTGTTTTCTTTTTCGCTCAACCCAACAGAATATCAACCATCCGGGCATTCTAATTTTTCTGTTTTAGGGCAATTTGGAATACATATAGATTTAGGAATTGAATTTGGTAAAAGAGAGGTACCATCAGATCTAAAGTACAATTTTGATATTTATGCCATCAGTTATAACATTCTAACTATACAATCAGGAATAGGAGGTAAACAATATTGTAATTAATTATATTTATATTTTTCGCTATTATTATTTTATATTTATTAAATTAAATTAAACATTATAAATAAAATAAATATATTAAATAGTTAAATATGGCTGGCGGATTGAACCAACTTATGCAGAAAGGAGCGTTAGACCATAACTTTATTGGAAATCCACAGATATCATTTTATAAAGTCGTATATAGGAGATATACCAATTTTGCGATGGAATCGATTGATATTAAGTTGGCTCGTAATACTATTGTAGATGATGATGGTACAACAACTATTCCTTCTATTATTATACCACGTAATGCCGATTTATTATCCAATGTCTATTTAACATTTACATTACCAAATATTTATTCTGGATGTTATAATGCCGATGAAGATGAAAATAGTAAAATAAATAATATACCTTATGAATTTAAATGGGTAGAAAATATAGGAACGAATTTAATAGATTCGGCCAAACTCTATATAGGAACAACTGAAGTAAATAGTATTTCTGGAAAATTGATGCAGGTTCTTTCTGAAATAAACTACGATGATTCTAAAAAGAAAATATATAATGAGATGATTGGAAATATTCCAGAGATTTATAATCCTAAACTGAATGGGATTGATAAACACAAAAAATTTATTTCTATTTTAACAGATCAAGGTGAATCAGGTTATACTTTAAATCATTTTAATGATCCTAATGCTGCTTTTTATGAATCTAAAGATAATTTTGATGATACTAAATTTACTACAACAACTTCTAATACCAAAATAGATACATTAAAAATATTTAAAACAGATTCAACTTTAGAAGATCATTATAGAACCTTTTTAGGTCCCAATGAAGGAGTTTTTACAGCTCAAGCATTAATTTTACAATCTGATTATCCACATATGATGGGAAGCGAAAGTAATCAACATGAGATATATGATAGATATAATTCAATTACTATGGCAAAAAATTCGGAATTCAATAAAACACAACGATTAAGTTTTATTCCATCTATACCTAAAAAAAAATGTAAAGTACCCTTGCCATTCTATTTTACAAAAAATCCTGGTTTATCTATCCCTTTAATAGCTTTGCCTAAATCGGAAGTGAAAATAGATCTAACATTGAACAATGTCAAAAAATTGTATACTGTTTTAAAAATGGTAAATGATACTACTCATTTAAATGAAAAACCTAAATCATTTGATTCAAATACAAACCTTTCTGATACCCAAAGAAAAGTATTCAGAATAAAACCTCCTTCTGATCTTGATATTGATACATTTATATCAGATAGTACATTTGACCTAAAATTAAATTTGGAAGCTACCTTTGTCTATTTAGATAATGAAGAGAGACAACGATTTGCCAGAGAAACTCATAATTATTTAATAGAAGAATACCAAACACCTACTGGTAATACCAAAAATATTGCCAATAGCACTTTAATTAAATTTAATAATATCAATTATCCAGTTAAAGAATTAATTATCGTACCCCAAAGAAATGATATGAGTCTTATTAATAACTGGAATAATTATACTAATTGGGTTATTGAAGATGTGGCACCTTATTCAGAACAATACCAATATGAACGCATGTATTATTCGGATTCATTAACTAATAAATATTTATTTTATAATAAACATGGAATAGATAGCTATAGAACATCAAACTTTAAGATGAAATATTTTCACAAAAACATTATAGATAAAATGTATTTTACATTTGATACCACCAAAAGACAAGAAACGAGAGATAGCGAATATTACAACTTAATCCAACCTTATCAACACCATTCAAGAAAAATAAAAGAAGGTATACATTTGTTTTCTTTTTCGCTCAACCCAAATGAATATCAACCATCAGGACATTCTAATTTTTCTGTTTTAGGGCAATTTGGAATACATATAGATTTAGGAATAGAATCTGGTAAAAGAGAAGTTCCTACAGACCATTTCAAATACAATTTTGATATTTATGCCATCAGTTATAATATATTAACTATACAATCAGGAATCGGAGGTAAACAATACTGTAATTAATTCTTTTTTTTTAGATTCACTTGCCATTAACTTTTCAAAATATTTAATAAATCGAGTTAATTTGTTTTCTATTTCAGTTTCCCAATACGCTTGATCATAAACCACATCAATCACATTTATATCACAAGATGTATTGCTTTTAAGATTTTCTACTAATTTAGCTTCTGTTAAATTTAAAATAGTCATATAGGCAAATAGTTGGACTTTTTCGTAATCTCTTAATTCATAGAATAACCTTTTAACTCTATTTTTTACTTCTATGAGAACTTGTGATTTATTTATACCATCTATTTTTCCTCCTATACTCCACAATATATTATTTTTAGTTTTAAATAAATCCTTTTTAAAGAATTTATTGACTGTTTTCACTTTATCTCCAGTCATTTCCATATATTTTACAAGTGCCGTATTCTCATATTTTATACCGAAATTTGTATTTGTTTTTTTTGTAATACACTCTTTTACTAACTTTTTTTCAGTTTCAGGTAGTTTTTCGAATTTATCCAATAATTTCTTTTGGGTTGTTTTTAGTTCTTTTGTACTTGTGGCATTTAAACAAGTAGATAAATGGTCTGATACTTGGGTAATGTTATGTTTTTGACACACTTTATCTATATACTCATCTGGGGTTTCTTCTTTGAGCTCAGTATTTAATTCTTTAGAGACTTTTTTTAATGTATTGGCATAATCTTCAGGAAAATTTTTTTTCCATAATTTTAGAATAATCTCACTTACATCTTGATATTTATTATGACCTGTTATAATTGCCAGTTCACTGGCATATATACAAATATTCATTTATACACTATTACTATTTATTTATTTAAGTTTATTTAATAGTAAAGTTAAGGGGAAAATTAACTTTAATTTTATTTTTTTAATGTTTTAGAGCTTTGTAAATATAGAGACATCCAGTAAACGCCCCCATGGTTGAACCTAAAGTTATATTTGTTTTAGAACAATTATCAAGTTTGGTTCTATTCAATAAAACCCGATTTAATCCAATATTATAGAACAATAATGAAGCACCTAATGACAAATTAATTGTATTCTCAAGATTAACATTTCCAAACATTTTTTATATATTACTATTAGTTTTTAATTTTAAATTTAATTTTAAGTTTAATTAAACACGGTTTTAAAAATAATTGGTTTAGCTTAGAAAAAATTATTTTAGTTTAGTAAAGGAAAAAAATTATTTTTAGTTTAGTTTAAGAAAAAATTTTAATTTTAATTTTTAATTAAATTAATTAATTCATTTTCCAAAAATTATTTTCTTGGCATATATTATAAAATGGGAGGAGGATTAATGCAATTGGT